>ENA-OREC01001938-OREC01001938.1-marine-metagenome-genome-assembly--contig:-NODE-1938-length-10987-cov-11.114849_pt1 | contig 10987 bp, 6 predicted proteins | sample MGYA00248626_ERZ508543 | MGnify/ENA primary metagenome ERZ508543 (study PRJEB26211, sample SAMN05518279) | marine metagenome | isolation source: Puget Sound, Washington, USA | host: Bankia setacea... | reverse complement strand
CCTCACAGATTACTGGGGCCTATAGTCAACCGTGGTCAACATAAAGTGGCGGCAAGATGACCTGGTTTGGCAGATAGGATCGTCATCTAGATAACATAATCACCTACATAGTCACACAGCATCCATTCAAGGTCGGTGAAAAAGCTGTAAAAGGGTCAAGCTGAAATAACTAAATAACACAAAAAGCAAAGTATGTTTAGCACTCCACAAGAGACAAGTTAAACTGACCATGTAGCCAACAAAAAATGAAGTCTGGAATATGAACTCAAGGGTTGTTATTACTTCTGACAGGTCAATTGATCATCGCCCGGTGTTCCTATTGTGGCAGGTCTCAACATAAACTTCTTCTATTCCACTCTATACGAAATATGTGGCACATTTTTTAAAAATAAATCGTTTACAAGAGTAAATAAAAAACATATCAGAGATACAGTAGGTTTATTAGGCATTTTCCACACACTTTCATCCGTGTTTATTACTGAATAAAAATAAACGAAAGACCGACATCGTACGAAATAATCAAACACAGCTTAATTCTAAGATCTTGATAAATGTTAACATACTTTTGTTCTTAATGTAGTGAACTAGTATACGATCATTTAAGCTAACATGTCCCTTTTCAAGAACAGACGTAATGTGATAATCGTACACTACATTTGCAGAATGAACTTATTTCAAGTTATATAAATGAAATTAAAGTCCATATATACTGGGGATATATCTATTAAATAGCATCTACCTCTTAAGGACTGATAAATTTAATCTGATAGCAAAAAAATACCAATAATTTTTTTATTTTCATCCAAATACTAAACAAATCGTTGTTGGAATGTTTGACCTGACGAGTTTTCGCTTAGCTTGCTGATTCACAGATAGTTTAGCATTTTTTTATTTACACCTATAAAAAAGCAAAATAAATATAAATACCGGTAACAAATTCGATGGACTGTAACGCATTTACGATGTGACGAAGTTAGAGAGAAGAAAAACATCCTGAATCGGTGCATTATTAGTGCTGGAGGTGAATGCGAGAAGCGTTTTTAATCCGCTTTTTAATTCAATGACAACTCTTCGAAATACGTATTTGGCGAAATGAGAAAACATATTATACGGACGAAAACCTTTAAACACAATTCTCTGTTCCTGCAGAATGACATGACAGTATCCCGAAACTCTGAGTTGCTTTTGGTAGGAACTAAAAATACAATTTAGCACGCAAACATTCCTCAAATTTCATTGACAATAATGACGTATCTAAATATGGTAGAGCAGTGTTGATGAATGGCCTCAGTAAGTAATGATAACTGATCAGGCTGTACGATTGACAACAGTCACTTCATGCTAACCTCACTGATCCACAACACCTGCTTGTCGTCTGCGTCCGGTCACAGATACTTTTATTCCTCCAAAATAGAAGAGCGTCCCATGCGAATATCCCAGAATTCCAGTATTCACGACGCGTACAGATATTTTCTAAATCCGTCCGAAATTTAAGTGCATGTGGCATGGAAGTTGTCACCAATACATTAGTTTTAACCAAATGCATTCGATGTTGAAGTTCACGCAGCACTGGAAAGATCCCCTGTACTTATTAGTCCAGATTAATTTGAAATTGTAGAGCATGCGGCACCAAACGGTAAAAACAGGCACCAAATGAAAGATTATAGTGTTGTTGAACCTACTAAATATAGAATATAGATTCCAACACTATATTTAACACATCCGCATGGCATTGAGTCTATTGACGTTCAAGTGGAACGGTCAACAGGTCGAAAAGGTCACTTATACTACATAAACAATTGTTAAAATATGTCGAGTACAAATGTACCTACTGAATAAAGTTCTAGTTGGACTTTTTAATTTGAAAACAAAACATCACATCTCACAAAAATGCTTTTAGGATGGTTATGAAAAATTACAAATGTAAATACCCACCGCTAATGTGCAAACAACAACAAAAAACTCTATATTTTATGACATCTAAAACAAAAAGAGTTGTACAAAAGTGCAGTATGTAAAAATGAGTGTGCATTATCAGTTATGTTCTACTCACATTACAAAACGTTCCTTTATTGCTGCCTCCAAATGTTTGATTGAAAACAGATACCAGTATAGAGTTTGTTCCCACTTATATAACCACTATGAGATGTTTTATCTACGTTTGATATAATGAACTTCAGTTGAACGAATATTCGAACAGGGTTTCGATTATGTTTTTTATATGTTCCATGTTACCATTATTTCAATAACGAGAGTGCGGTTGTTTTGGAAAGAATATGTACGTGCGTTCAGATGAAATTAAAGTGTATGCAGTTGGATACTGATACTGTTTATGTTGAAGATCTCATGTTGTCGAGTAATGCTGTTTCTCTGTACTCAGACAGCTCTCGATGAATTCACAATCTATTGCAACATACTTTTTCTCTCATTGACTATTAGGTTTCTATACATTAGTTCAGCATTAAGCGTGTCTTGTCAAGGTCTTGCTATGTTGAAGTCAAGTCTAGAAAACAAATGGACCCACTGAACTAGTAAAACACCCACGTTTTTACTGTGTGGCCAACTAGAGCTGTTTTGTAAGTTTACACTTGTTCTCGACGATTAATATTTTATATTCTCGGGCAACTAACTTTTCCAAACATAGTGCAAACCAATCTTACACCATTTTACAGAATTAATAGTCTATAATCATCAATTTAGACCTCTGTCGAACAAAGAATAAACTTATAAACCCACTTCTAGAAAGCATCTTGCCGAATAATGGTGGCTATCGAACAATAATTGAATCACTTCGTACATACATAAGTTTTTAATTTTTCACCATTCGCTCAGCTGCTCAAAGTCGAGGTCCCCCCATAAAAGCAATATTATATATTCGTTCATAAACCACCGTATGTGTAGGATATTTCGGTTTATAGTATAACTCTTGTAAATCTATATATGAAATATTAAAATTTATCGAGGGGAAAAGGGATTTTGGATTTTATTTGAAGTTAATGGTAGGAAAGATTAGGTCTTAAGATATGTTTATCTGAATTTGGTTTTTCACGCAACGCGATTTCTTGACACCACGAACAGTTTATCTGACGACTACATCGCTCTTGATCTTATAGGTAACCACTCCAGCATTGAGTATATCGAGGTTTAGTGTGGAGGTTTAGTGTGGAGGTTTAGTTATCCATGACGGCGTTGATTTCAACATGGATGCTACCACATGTATATAATCCAAAATTTATGCTTCAAACATATACACAACTGTGCACATACACACACACACACACACACACACACACAATTATAATCGCAACAAACCAAGCAGTATTACAGCCAACGTGTTCCGCTTTTAAGGAAACTCGATATAAAGACAAGTACGCTGTGACAACACATGTTTAAATGATCTGTTGTTGTTTTTTTGTCTCACGAATGGTCATATAAAAACAATGTCTAGATTTTATATTAGATATGGTTCAAACAGTATACATATATAGTTCGAACTCGTTTACCAGTATCACATTGATGTGTTTGAAGAAAATAGAGAACGTAAGTCCTTTCAGTGCTTCTTTGGTCTCGCCTTGTCATAGATATACGGACAACGCGTGCTGTTACCTTAGTTGTTTGTAAAATTGTATTTCGGCGGCTGCAGTTAAACCCATCTATCAACAGAACATCTGCACTTATCTGTTACTTTAATGGATTACGCTTGACCTGTAAGTGTTACTTTGAAAGGAGGGGATTTGTTTCATGAGTGAACAGTTCAAAGTGTTCCTCTACCTCGTTTGTCTTTTGTGCACTACTAGCCATCTGTTACTCACGTTATTTCACCATCTGAAACAAAGAGGAAAGTCCCACGTAATTAAGAAATGTGGAAAAAAAAGATAAAGAAATTTGGTGCTTTTTTCAAACAATTGTTAGAAGGTGTTGGTAAAGTGTGGACTGATATATCTTCCCCCATCGATTTGCACACTAATCTAGTTTTACGATAGAGTTGTAATGCATGGAGTTGCGGCTATTTCAAAGCGATTCAAAATACGTATTAGCATTTGTCAAAGTGTTTGTTTTACTGATTTTCACAACACAGATGTTCATTCACCTATTACGAATATTACGTTTATAATCCCTGAGATACCAGTACATTTAAACCTTAGTAACTTATGTTTAGTACTGAGAAAAAAACCTACTATTCTACTTATAGAAGGGCTCTAAGCACTGAGGTTATATAGAGAACAAATCGTTTAAAAGCGATCACAAAAAGTGATCTTAAAGTGGTTTTTAATTTTTAGTTGAAAAAAATCCTTTTTGACTTAAAACTAGTGTTTTCTTAACAATGCGATTCCCTTATTACAAAGAAATAAAATAAAATATCTTATTCTTTAAATGACATGATTCATGGGCTGTTACCAACCTCACTAAACTTCAGCTCCAATGTCTTTGTTAGTTGGAGATCCCATCGTAAATTGTAAATGATATAGAGCCAGATGCACTGTGACGTAAATTCAAAACGTAGCACATCGCTCGATTACAGTAGATACCAAGATGTTTTGCCAAAGTTTACAATGTTAACAATACGTATGTTGTTTACTGTGTAATGTCCCTGATCAATGGCTCTATCCTTTTTCACATTCCCGACTTTTACACGTGATCAATCTCTCTAAATTCTCAAACACTCGTAAATTACAACGCATGATCGAGTAACATGCCTTCACATAGCCAAAACAAAACACTATTTTGACATTTTACTATCGAGATACTGCTGATTTTAAGATTTGGGGCGTTGTAGTCACTTGTAGAAACTAGTTGAACATTCGTACACTACATTAGTTAAGTTGTAAAGAGGCAATACGTATGACTATTTGAATCCTGTCTGTTACATTCTATAGTTGACCTGTTGATGTTGTTAAATCTACAAGAAAGATCAACTGTTGGTTTGTCATCTTTCCCAAACATGAATCCATAAATCCTACATACTAAAGGTCTTGTCTAAATCAACTCCTTGATACGTTTGACAACAATTTCTTCTCAAGAACTTCAGCTGGTCCTTATATTGACGTTGACGTCCCTTCTTGTTGTGTACTCCCATGAAATGTTACCCCTATGCGTGGGCGGCTTTTAGAAGTGACTCTAATTTAGAAGAAAAAAACAAACAACCTCATGAAAAATATAACATGTACTCAATTACTGGAATCTTATAGGTAATTCTGGGATGGACTTAACGAGAGTTTTTTTTGAAGTACTATGGCATGTATATAGGACGTTAAAGAAGTTGAACCACAGTTCCTCTTACCGGAACACATTGAGCAATTCTGAGACTCTTCAATTCATTTATTTGAACTCCAGTTACCATATCACTCTAGCTGTCAAACTGACCACATTTTACATCATATAATACTTCACCATTACATGAATAGTGTCAAGTGGTGAAATGTTTACAACTACAGGGGCCCCTCGGGAAGTTGTTATGATGAAATGCAATTTGATAATGTAACATGCTTTCTATAAACTCCTTCTCGATTTTCATCCAACGTTCAGTGAGGGTAATGCAGCAACTGACGTTACATGTATTATGTTGATTGGTGACCATCGTTGTTTGATATTATTAAATTAATGAATCCAATATCCCTGTGATTGTTCTTTGTTACGGACACACTAAGCACACACCCCTGCAACACAACGGCTGTAGTTTGCACTTGTAGAATAACATGGAGGTTACCCTATATATGAACTGATTCAATGAGTCCCAAGGCCTCGTGCTCAAAGGTTGTTTTATTGTTAATGTGATGCTATAGATCTGTAAGAGATTTCAACTGTCAGTCAATCTCAATTTTTGCAAGATTTTAGAATAACTCAGAAAACGAATATTAGCTTGAGTGAATATAATGTTCGCTGTAAACAGATCTCGGAGGGCAATAAAGTTTATTAATAAGTAAATATATGAGTTTGTGTCGAACGAAGAGCACTCGAGCTGATAAGAGAGATAATTCTGGAATCAGAGAAAGTAGGCTGCACTTGAGATCTATCATTTATTGACGATGGGCGCCCGGTATGGGGGTGGAGGAGGGTGGAGGAGAGGCGAAGAAGAAGGGGATGGGCGCCCGGGATGGAGGAGGGTGGAGGAAAGGCGAAGAAGAGGATGGGCGCCCGGGATGGAGGAGGGTGGAGGAAAGGCGAAGAAGGGGATGGGGGGAGTGGAGGAAATGCGAAGAAGAATGGGATGGAAACTTTGGGATGTGACTTATAAACAGTAAAACTCGGTATATAAGTATATAAGATCACCTTTGCTTTACAGAGTACTGTTTTATTCGTTAGGTGGCATTTTTATTGACTAAACTTTAAAGAGAAAAGAAAGAAATAGAATGATAATAATAAAGACCTTATTTCAAGAGGCCCCTCATACGTACGCATTGACAGTTAGTCTTTTCAGTGAACGGTCATTTTAAAGGCGTTGTTAATGTTAAGGATGTCTGTATTTGTCGTGAGGTTCGGGGTCGAGCAATGTTTCGGTTGGTTATTAGGCTAAGGGCTTAGACGTTAGGCAAATTGTTAAGGAATGTTAGGAAAACTAGAAGGAAAATGACACATTATAAGAAAAGTTATATGAAATAAAGATTAGAATAGATCTCGTTTGGTTGTAGACTTTAATTTCGATAGTGGGGCGTAGGCGTACGAAACAGGGTAAAATAAATAAGCTAAATACTCTTAAAATGAAGAAGATGATATATCAGATTCGCGTATAGACCTTGAATTTGTTAGCATTCTACCAAACCATAGTATTAGAGACGATAGAGAGAACAGAGTTGCTGGTATAATTAAAAAGGAGCAGATAAGTAAGGTTTTTTTCTCAGACATTGAAATCATCTTTTTTCCTGTCCAGAGAAGTTGTAGCCAACGAAATCTGCGATGTGGAATTCACGATAAAACAAACAAAAACAGAGCAGGATCTAATTTAAAATCTGATATTGGGACGTTTGTGATATAAAAAAGGGAAACATCATCCATCAATAGCAAAGACTGTAAAGTTTTGGATTTCATTTCGGGAGTTACTGATCTAGATGGATACGCATACATATGTGTTATGATTTTATGACATAAACATGATATAAATAATGCCCCAAGCTGTATGTTTTACTTTTCTTTCGACAGTATTATAGCGTACGGTAGTATCAACAAAAGAGGGGATAGACAGGAAAAGGGGTCTCATAAATGTAAATTAAAGGGCCCGTGGGTACATGCAGTAGAAATAGCAAAACCATCTGTTGATAGCTATCCATGTTACATGTCAAATTTAAAAGATTGAGACATTTATAAAAACAAAGTTCGATTAATGACATTGTAAACTACCGTTTGATCAGAGATTAATTTCACTTATATATTTCCCATCTGTCATTAAAGAGTGTAATCAGTATTTACTATCGGATGTAATGAGACAGAGCAATGCAATAATACTGACACAATTTGACAGGTTACTGAAACAAAAACGGTTGCATCAACGTGTAGTAGATGTGGTATGTAATGATATTGAACGAAAGTGAACATGGGTAAACGTTTGGTTGTAAATATGATAAGTAATATACAATAGCACTAAAATACACATACACATATATACAACATAGCTTATTAAGAACCGCAGACGACAAATGTAAGTTTGCTATAACCAGGTTCTTTAAAAACACGCCACTATTTATTTCTAGTATTTATCCGTTGTATGTGTATTTCTGGACATGATTGTGCATACAACTGGATTGCATTCCTGGAAAAATAAATATTTGGTAAATACCTGCAGCGTGTGAGAGTATAACCGTATACAACATGGCTACGTTTGATATAAGCCTTACATACGACATGTTGTATCTAGTACCTGTTTTGTGATTCGAGCTGCAAATTGAAGCCATGAGCAATAACTTAGATCACGAGTAAGCCGTGGAATATGGAGACCTTTGATACGAGAGAATGTTGGCTAATTGGTTTTTGATGGCAACGGCTTAGGCAGTTTACCGTATAGTTTCCTATCGAACACAAAGTAATTACAACATTGAACATGGCGAAGGAGAGTTTCTACATACACAGTTTTAAGTACACTTCGATTGTCCATGCGTATATGGAAGTAATTATCTAAATATTTAAATCGACCTTGCGTACAAAGGATTTACATACTTAATTACAACCATTCACATATTTTATAATTTCATTTTTTACATATGCATTTAAAGGATATATTCAATAAAGAAAATTTAAAATCTATCTTAACTGAGCATTTTCACGTATTTTGATTTCAATGACAAAAATGCCGCCTGTGAATCTTTTTATGTAGTAAACAATTTGGAATTTAGTGCCATTCAGTGCACTGGTCCCACCCTCAGGCTTAATCACCTTTAATAGTTCGTATTTTTGTAACCCAAATCTTTTAAACACATGGCGGCTAGTGTTGTCGTTAAACAAGACGGTATGTTATTTTACCGAAGCAGACAGCAATGACCGCAGATGCACTAGAAATCAAGTCAAAGCCAATATCTCAAACCTTTGACAACTTGACTAAATGATTACTATGTATGTTGTTGTTTAGAAGGAGTTTTTTTACCGGCCTTCTTTGTGTCGTCTGCTAAAATAAAAATATCTTTCAGTGAGGCTAAATGTCAAGTCGTCCATTAAATTCAATTGTTGTGTGATTGAAGGTAATGTGATTTTAATTGTTCCGCGGTAACTAATATTAAAACATGTCATATAATTGGCTTTGTACATTGCTTTAATTATTTCATACAACGGGCAGATATGTAGATTGGCACGTGCGCTTCCGATGACCTTTGACCTAAAGAGGTTCAGTTAATCTATTTATAAAGAACACAATCCAGCTCATTTTGCTGTAATCATCAGTTCCGAGTAAACTTCCTGTTTTGAGATTTTCAGCTAAACCATTTAACAACCCATCTTGTACATTCATTGGTTACGACATGAAACAACAAACAACCTCGTCATTATCAACATCTTTAACATCAGCAACAGAAGCATCACAGAACATAACCTTATGCAGTAAACCCTTTAACTAAACCAACAAACAGACCCTCATCTACAACTGCTGGGTCTTACAATATGAACACAACAACACCAACAAACAAACAATACTATAGTAGGCAAAGCATGCATCAACAATGAATAAGAATCTCTGTTCAGGGCTCAACCATTTCCTGTTTGTCGAAAGCTACGTGTCGTTGTTACAGATATGTATTTATCGACGATATAATGATAAGAGAATTTACGTCACAGGCTGTTACATGCATTGATACGTATTATGTACGTCATTAAATATTTCTAAAACTTAATGGTATTTCTTCAATTTCGTGGTATTTATGGCCGCCCAAACAAAGTACATCGATATGTTAATAGATACTTTAAAGTACATAAAGGGAGAGCCAGTGTGATTGGAAATATAATCCTATTGTTTTAATAAAAGTTGAAAATTCAAAATGAGAGCCGCTCTTATGTGGGTCTCGATTAGATTCAGACAGGTATATAAATTTTGATGGGAATAGAGAAAATGCTGATTATGTTTTCCTACAGACTTGCAGACTCGGGACTGATCTCGCAATGTTAAGCTGATAGCAGTAATAGTATGATTTGTGGATTTCTTACTTTCTACTATAATCATGATAAGACTTTGTGGAGTTCTTACTTTCTACCTTGTGTAATATTAGCCGATATTGCCCCGTAATGCGGTATGAATGAACGTGGCATAACGCTTCGCCCTTTAATATCAGCAGTTGTTCAAGATGGCGTCGCTCTGCCCGCTCTTAGGCTAGTTAATTTCTTCACTACTTTTAGTCCCCGAGTCTAATGCCTGTATGGGGAGTCGGATTAAACAAACCATATCTTAGATTTATCTACAAATCTGTTTACTAAACAAACAAACATGAGGGATAAATTGAGGTTTAATATAAAAGATCCTGTTGATATCGGAAAGAGGTCAATGGAATGTACACCAATTATCCCTCTACAGACAGTTTGACTGGTTGGGAGAAAGTGATCAATTGACTGAGGGGGAGTTTAGAGAGCTAGTCGTGATAAAAGGGGCGGGAAGGAATCACAGTCTGTTGGACGTCCACGAAGGTTCCTGGTACTGGGTAGCTTTGGTACGTGATGTCTTGTTTTCCCAAAATGACCTGGGCGGCTGAAATTTGACGGAGTTATAATGAAGAAAAAAATACACACACAATACGTATATTCACCGGAAACAAAAGTTGATTTTTTATTTACTTCCAATGGCCCTTGAAGAGCTTCGTGATTTCCAAATTCCGGGTCATTGCTCTGTACATCTAATCGGTTAACAACGTTGTTTGTAAGCGATGACCAGTGAAGAGTTTATGACTTAAAATTGACACCGATCGTTGCCTTTTTTATATATACATTTACATCTTCATGTGTACCTGTCATGAAACCAAAGGTAATCTTGATCGTTCACTCTCTCTGTATTTCTTCCAGGTTATATTTACTGTTAAAATTGAAGTTTAATCATACCAACATAGATTAAACAAGCCAACGTAGACATATCATCATCTATTTACAAAGACTGCCTACCCTGGGTACCATTTACATTTATAAATAACAATTTCCGTTTTGTTGCATTTCTAATCTAATAACAATTGGAGATATTTGTGGGACAAGGTATGGACACTATAGTGCAGTAGCCCTGTCGATAAGTTTGGGGACTCTAGGGTCCATAGAATATTCCAACTACGAATACATCATGTAACGAAAGAGCACTATTATTTCTAGTACTATAACCTACATTGTGTTCAAACCACAAACAACATACACCATTTTCTTTCATTTTTCTGGTTACAGAGGCATACATTTTGAATGGGCAATGGATATATAGTTTAATAATTTCCCACAACTTTGCAATACTTTTCATCACCACTCTTTTCGTATTCAACAAACTCACCGCAGTGACATTTAGTACAAATCTCATTTACAACTTTGGCTGACGGTGAGCAATTCA
>ENA-OREC01001937-OREC01001937.1-marine-metagenome-genome-assembly--contig:-NODE-1937-length-10990-cov-15.610190_pt1 | contig 10990 bp, 3 predicted proteins | sample MGYA00248626_ERZ508543 | MGnify/ENA primary metagenome ERZ508543 (study PRJEB26211, sample SAMN05518279) | marine metagenome | isolation source: Puget Sound, Washington, USA | host: Bankia setacea... | reverse complement strand
AGGATGAAACTGCTATGGCCAATATTTAGTTTTATACATGGAGCAATGCTTGATACTTGTAAGTTGTAGTTACCAAGGGTTGGACAATGTATTTACTTTCTTTGAAAACAGATCAACTTAATTATGTAGTCCACAAAAAAATCTATCAATTTTCATACAATTGAGTAAACAAGGATTTGGTAGGAATTGTTACCATTAGGGTCCTTACATGGAATTGGGCTCTGGGCAGGTACTTATATAAAACTAATGGTTTCTAAATGGTGTCGTAGGCTGACAGTTTCACAATACATAGGTTAGGGTTTATTGACTAAAAAACTAGAAGGGGGATTGAAATTTAGAAGGGAGATTTGACAAGGGTACAACTTTAGTAGAGCCATTAACTATTAAGACAGACAGATCATGAACCAGAAACATTTATTGAATCACTTTGGAAACAATCTATGAAAGAGAGAACAACAATTAAACACTCAGTAAAAAGGGATGAATATCTAAAAAAACACAGCAACAATTAATTTATAAACAAAACTTGAAATGTGTCCTTTGGCCAAGAAATTATATGCCCCTGAGATAGTTGAACGGACATATCCAGGGACAGGAGGTAACATTTAACTTTTTAATTTTACAAGCATAAAAGAACCAGAAATAACAAGGCTCTTCTTTTAGCAGCATTCAAAAAGACAAACAAATGAACCACAAAAAGCTCTTGGACAGCCAGTAACATCAAAACATTCAAACTTCAAAATCATTATTTATATTAAAAAATGGAGTTAGTCCACACATAGAGTGATGATTATTTAGAAGTTTTGTTTGGGCTTTTAATTGCAAACATAACGCAGTGATCTTAATTCATTGTGAAAAGTTTGGAAACAAATCTTCACTTCAAACATGCTGCCATTTTTACAAATTTGCAGACAAAAAAGCAGAAACTTCACTCTGAAAACTCTGCACAATTATACCTTCATGAGTGAGTCCTTGATCAAATCCTATACCAAGATTCACAAGATGTTCACAATAGTGTACAGATAGTAACATGGTAATTTATAAATTAAAAAAGATATCACATTTATAATATCTGTCGCTAAGTACAAATGGATAACAACTATATTCTTCAAAACATAATTCTTTTGCACTGTAAATAAAACTGACAAAATAAGTTGGTCATGCAAAACAATACAAAACGCAAACGCAATGAAATACCGCTTGATTTTCTAGTCGTCGTATCTTAATATTGTGAAGGAACAAAACTTGTAATATTTAGTGTTTTAACAAAATTCAATAATGACTGAACAGTGAATACTACAAACATACATTTCATTCAATAATATTTACACTGACTACCACAGTAACACAGAAGTTAACTAAGGCAGTAAAGTGTGTGCTAAAATGGATAACAGACTCATTGCAGTAGGTGTTAATGAAAACAAATGTCTCAAATTTAAGGACACTGAAAAAAACCTTATCGCACTAGGTGAAAGTAAACAAAATATTCTAAATTTAAGGATGCCATCAAAGTTCTTCCGCAAACAAAAGTTGAAAATGACTTAATATTTCACTGTAGAGATTATTTTCTTTCTTTTTTATTTGTTGATTTATGTGGTACAGTTGTTCATTTCTAGCTTTTCTTTTGTCTGATTCAAGCTGCCAAAAGTATTGACTCAGTTACCTGGCAACAGTAAATCGACAACTGTTAAATAGGAGAAAAAACTGATTTACATTTAGCCAGCTTCTACCAAAAAAATGGTTTCGTATTGGTATGTTGTCTATGAATAGTGTTAGATTAACTGACCACCTTCATGTACATAGAATACGTATGACACCATTAGTTAATCCAGTATAAACCAGCCAAACAAATTTCATGTCTTTTTTTTTTATCGCAAGCACACCTAGTAGAGTATATAATATGTGCATTGTAGAGAATCAAACATTCATTTACAGACATGTTCTAAGCTCAGATTTTCTTCAACACAAACCCATGCAACCTTTAACAGGACTGAGGCAAACGGATTATCGAATATAAGTACTAAGGATTATCACAGGTAACAGTGAGAGATATGGTAAAAACACGGACTTCTAGACTACAATATCAATCTTATACCTATGTGATGGGCATGTACATAACCTGCAATAGATGGAGGCCAACTCTGTGGTGACAGTTCTGATCAGTATTACATATCGCAGTGTGAAAGCAAAAGGGATCTAAAGGCTATTGAATAAAGAAGGCATATACAACCTTTTTACTTTCATCCCCTCAATATGCCCTGTTTTAGTATTTTAATTCAGTTTCTAGTAAGGTGAAAATTAAAGGATTCTTAGTGCTATTGACTAAAGAGAGCAGGTGCCTTTTACTTTGATCCCCTCAATGTGCTCTATTTTAGTATTTTAACTCAGGTTCTAGAGAGGGGTGAAAGTTAAAAGGTTCAAACAAAGGGCACAGATACAAAGCTGCTCTCTTCTAGTATTTTAATTATGATTCTAGACAGTCTGCAGCATCCTTTTTCGTGCCACATATTGGTGCTATGAAGCGTCAGGTTGAGGTGTCATATAATCAAGTACATGTAACTGATCTGAATTAATTGTCCAAGTCTCTATAAGGTATTTTGTAATCCAAACGTTTTCTTTACTAAGTAAGTTTCTCTAAACATTAATTTGAGAAGAACATTGACATGCATATACAATCAAAAAGTGTCTTAACTCTGTTGCTAACAGTTAAACACCTTTCCACGTTCTCTTTAACAATTGTCACACTATCCATTAAGTTGTAAGACAGTTTAAGCGCCTCTCTTGACCAAGATGAGAGTAAATAATGCACTAAAGATGAACTAAAGACAGGAGGCTATCGAGTGTAACCTCTTGTAAAGTTAACAACATTGCTGGACATCCAAGACAAATACTAGAATCATAGAACATTGACAGTCAACTAAAATGTGGCTTATTATTTTTGAGTGGAAACACTTTTAGATTCGTTTACACTTAGCTATGGCAATCAGAGGTTACCTTAGAATAGAGCTACTGTATTCTGATTTCAAATAGTCACCATTTAAATGTACATTAACTGATCTATGACTTACCAAATGTATAAGCTTCACTCTTGTCTTCCCCAAACGCTTTCCTTCTCAATATAAAGTCCACAATCCTCGATCTCTCCGAATTGTTGTAGAATAACTCCTTCTGTTTGGGAATATCAAACCTAGAACAGAGAACAGAAAATGGCGTTTTGTAGGTTCTTTGTTTGGTACCTGAGTCTAAACCAATGGGATTTGCCCCTCGAAAGTACTCTTACAAAATTCCCATGTATGCAAATGTATTATCGTTGGATATCAATGTTGTGTTGTTATGTTTTAATCAACATTTAAAAGGGTTTTGTTTTTGCCTCTTATGTAAACGGGTTAATATCATCTAATGAATAAGTTACAATTTTATAGGTCAATTACAATTTTAAAAGTCAATGACAGAGTAGTGTCGGATGGAGCATTATGAAAACAATGTAAATGTGTGACAGTACTTACAAATACTCCCTGTCCCTTGCATACACCAGCGTTGGATCCTTCTTGATCTTTGGTAGCAATACTTTGTCAAGTTTAAACGGCGCCATTGCAATGTTCTTCACTCCTAAGATAGAATTCCACAGTGTTGTGCTAACGGCTTTAACAGGATTCTGAAAATTATGAAGCACATGGTTAACAACTGATTTGAAGAAAATGGTGTATTTAAAGTTTGTAATGTTGGTCAGATATGTACAATACTACATTTAAAAGCAAATACAACACACACAGCTACAAACCGACTTCCACGAATGCTACCAAAACATACACAATATTCATCACAGAAATAGAGATAAGTTAAAGCCTCAGAAGATAAATACTTACAAGCTTAAGCTAACATGAAACAAGAATACAGATATATTAAGTAATAAGCTTAAAGCAATTCATTAATAGATTATGAGACAAATTCTTCATAGTAACTAAATAACAGTAAAACTTTTAAAGATATATTTTAATAAAAAGCAGAAAAAAGCTATAATGGATGTATACAACACTGACACAATGAATCTAAAATTAGTTATTTTCATAGTACAGAATTAATATTTTGCACCAAACTTTTGGTTAGACCTACAATTAAACTGAAAACGAAAGAGTGAACAAAAAGCAAACAAATGAACTACAGAGACCATGTTAAGACAGTCAAAAGTGCTTCAATTTAATAAATGAAAGGATCAGTAAACTCAGTCGAGAGGGCATAGATATAATTATTGAAAGGAAATGTAATGTTCCCTAACACAACAAAATATGGAAATCCGATATAGGTGCAGCAGCATGAGGTATTGGTAAAGCTTTAGAAAATAAAGAAAACAAACTAAGATGTGTAATCAGATTCCAGACTGAAAGAATAAATCAAGGAGTGAAAGCAATAGGGCTCTAAATGCTATCAAAATAAAAAGAGCAGTTACTCAGGAATACAAATAATCATGGCCACTGCAAACTAACTTTATTTAGCAGGTAAATGAAATATATGTAAGCAATGGCATTGTATACCACTGTAACCAGTAATACATGTACAGCATTCAATATTTCAGACAATGCATTTTAACTCCTCCATCCTTTCCATCACCTATTTCACAGAACTATATTTCTTCTTATGTACCGATACTTCAACTTAAACCACGCCCATTTCAAACTTAAACCCCGTCCATTTCAGACTAAAACCCCGCCCATTTCAGACTTATACCCGCCCATTTCAGACTTAAACGCCGCCCATTACAGACTTAAACCCCGCCCATTTCAGACTTGGCTTTAGAATCTGTATGCACCATGTTAAGATTTATTTTATTTTTGTACACAATTTTTTCCTGTCTGGTGAAGATTCTAAAGTTACCGGTAGTTACAATTCTCAAACTGATTATGATAGGTAATGTTTCCCATATCCTTTGGCTAATGAATCTTTATGATACATGTATATGAACCCTAACCAAGCATTATAATGAATTTCAGCACCATTATTTCCAGTTACCATGTCACTTATATATATCATATGTCAGATCCCTTCTTAGTTGTCATATATACTGCAATGTTTTGGGCTACATAGCTATTAGTTTTAACTTCAAGCATTTGTTAATAAAGCCAAACAATATAGAACCAAAATAAACATAATCATGGCTAAAAGTTTACATCAACAAACTTCAGTATGTTATAACTCCATCATGCGTTATCAAAATATACTGGACTATATGTTGGTCTTGCAAAATGAAATAGTTCATATAGCATTTAAACCTGTGAAACTTACTTGTTTGTGTTTTTGCTATACTGACATATGCCTTTTATTTGTTTAAACATTTACACAAGTGGTGCAACTTTTAATATATATTTCAATTACTGACACATTTTACCATTAACATTTCACGTTCACTGACACTATTCTCGAAGCTCAAATCAAACTCGATAACTAGTGTCTTCTTCTAAATATCTATCTCACCGTGGAAAATGTAGCAATGTTGTTAATTTAAGCCATTGTTGTGAGATGTACAGGTACTAAGAAGTGGGCGTAGAGTGCTTTTATGAATACTGAAATAATTGTTTGCTTATTAAACATTTGAACTTGTTAACATGTGCACAGTGGATCATACCCTTCTTCTGTTTCTATTCGACTGTAAAAATATGGATATAAAAACTTGCAAAAAGAACCAGGTGGAGGAAGAATATTCCAGAAAAATCAAGATGTTTCACTAGCATAAATGCAAAAGGTCAAGGTCAAACTAGCATACATACAAAGGGTCAAGGTCACACTAGCTTTAGTAAAGGTCAAAAGGTCATCACTAGGTTATTTGATTACCATAACAACCCTACTTACCATTTCTACAGTCTCCTGGAAAGGTTTATACAAAGCTAGTACATGTTAAATACAAAAGAGAAATGTTAAATAGGGGATATAAATTTATAGAGTTACGATCAACGGAAAATGTTATAGATAGGATTATTTTACGTTGTTTTGATTTATGGTTAAAAGTTTAATAGTACAGGTAAATCCAGCATATTAAATACTCCATCACCAAAATATGAAAACCCAGCTCATTTAAATTCAAAACACCAAACTTATTTATATCATTTTATAAATGAAAAGCAGCCAAAAGTATACCGATATTACCGGTACATTATATACAGTAATTAAGAAGCAGAGTGAATGATACCATCTTTATACAAGCGTTCAACTCTTGCAAGATATGAATTCTGCTCAGTGATTATTTCTATAAGCCATAGAAGCGTGGCTATTATCTTCTTATAGCCCTGTGGATTAGTGGTCACTTACATATACATTAAAAAGCTTTATATTTGAACATATTTGAAGTCCTTTATTTTTTTCTACTTTGAACAGCTGTACCTACTACTGCATGACAACAATTCTCATCTTATCCCATTCTTTTTATTTAAAGGTGGATTTTCACTCAAAATATAAAAAAAAGATAATAAAAAAAAAAAGGCTGTAAAATGTTAAATTTCTAAACAATTAACAACACTGACTACTTTAAATGGACACGACATGTACACTATTAAAGAGTAATAAACCAAAAAGAAAACACAAAAATAGACTGTTGAGATTTGTTCAAATAGTATTTTTTCTTCAACGGTCAAGTTAAAGGTCATCCTAAGTTAAAGGTCAAAGTTTAAATATATCACTGAAAGGTATTGTCCATTAGAATGCTGTGTACAAACAAAGTAACTAAGCTTAGGTAATAACAAAGTACCAATTTTATTTTTGTCATCACCAAGGCAACGGAAATACCTATATTCTCTGAAACAGATATAAAACAAATAAAACCAATAAAAATGAAGAATTCCCACACATTACAACATGGTAACTAACTACATATAAGGAAACCTGTAACAGACAACTCCCACTATAAAGTATCATCTATAGAAGCTTTTGAACTGAAACTAATATGCTTTGCTATATGAAAATTATTAAAAGAGTGAATGCATTTATATTACAACAGCCCTATTAAATGAGTTTTAAATTGTCAGTACGTATAAGCAAAGTGACCGGTGAGGTGATAGAGGGAGTTCACTGTAACAGCCAGATTCTCAGCTGTGTATTTTACCTCCCACTTTGAATATTTCTTCTGGATATTCTGTGCCACCAAAGTCTGTAAATGAATGATTAAATGAGTACAGGGAATTGCAACTGCAAGAAATATCAATTTGTAATACAATTTTAATGAAAATTAGAAATTAATAAATAATAAGTTTGTACTCCTAACAGAAAAACACATGTACAAAATATCACATTTTATTCTTTCTACACAATTGTACTGGATTTTTGAAGCAATAAGAGCAGACAGTCTTCATCTTCTCATGTAGTAACATCTCAAATCATATCCGAGAAATTAGTACCAATCATAACTTTGGTAGACTTCATGTTGCCAGACAAGCAATGTACCCAAGAAAGTAGAAATTTCTAAGATATTTCTATATACTATACCTGCTTCATTTTCATCTTCATTTTGAGAATCTCAGCATATCTACTCAGCACCTCGTATGGAGCATGTACCTTACAAAAGTGCGTTTCTTCATCACTCTGTAAAAAAACATGTCAACAGGTCAAAATTTAGCACATAACATTTTAGCTTATGTCATAATATAGCACATTCCTAGGTGTATGTGTAACCCTTTCGTGTGTTTTCTAAAGGCCATAGCAGCAGTATATTTGTTTCTGTCAATCCTACTTTACTATTAAATTGTCATGGCATGAGTACTATGTCTTTGAAAAGGTCTTCTCCAATTAGAGAGGTTTTCACTAAACAACAATCTTAATCCTTTTCAATTGGAGAATCTAATATTGGACGTTATGTATATGAAAAAAACTTTGTATCACTATTTTGATATTATCTTTCATCACACTTTTGACATTTTTTTTAAAGTCGTAAGGTGGTTCTTGTTCTTCTTGTGTCCATTTCACAGGTCAAGCTTACCAACACAGCATACAAGGGAGATTACTTTTCTTTTTATTAATTACAAAGCTGCGGCTGTTACAAACATTTGAGTATATAATTATATTTCTAAGTTAATACAGCATTATGAAGTATGATAAAGATAGTGGGAAAAACTGAATATTTACCACGAGATCATACTCCAATATCAGTCCCTCATCTTGAAGGTTTTTCTCGAACAGTTCACGAGCTCTCTTAGCTTTCTCGGTCTCCTCGGTCTCTTTCTTAGGCAACTGCCATGCCATCACATAGTCTATTCTACTCACTCCATCATCCAAAAATAAATTCCTTCCCTAAAATAAATGTACAAGTATAGAGAACCATCATGGAGCCTTATCTAAACATATACAACTAGATTGCCACTGTTCTATAAAACTTAGATCTTCTTGTTTACCCCAGTACTATAGACACATTCATGTCTGAATATGATTTTTTCAGATTTTAAGAATAATGAAAATAAGGCCATTTTAAAGGATCCTACATGAATTGTTTTATCATACAAACTTTTATCAAACAAGTTCACAGCTATGCCAATATTTCAAGTCTTTGGCAAGCTTGATTTCTTTTTTCTTGAATGAGTTTGATACAAGTTTAATGAAACAACAACAAATATAAGAATATTTTTATCATGTGATAATAAAATAAAATAATTACCAAATAAAAACATCTAAACTAACAATATACTACACACCTCTTGTATGAATGGTTATAATGGTTATATTATACTAAAAACTACCGACAATATGCAATCAATTTAATTCTGTAAAACGCAACAAAACGCTGTGATTATTACCACATACAGTTTTCATTGACTTACCGAGATATGTACACTAACAGGGTCCTCATCACCCCGGGGGTTAGCTGACACACCACGCCCATCATCTGTAACATACAATGTCATTGGTCACACAACTATCGATAGATCTTCACGAAAAACTCCTTTCACGCAAACACATCAGCATGAATCCAACAGATTATTTGTCTGAATCCAACTTTGAAGACTAAAAGATCAACACACAGAAATCTATCTATCACTTGGTATCAAAATTCAATTCAACTAACACAATTAGTGTCATAGGCAAAATGTTGTATTATTTTTCACCATTTTCACATTACTTGCTCTAACTTTAAATAGACGTACAACTAGATTCACAAACTTGGGCAATGACATTAAAACAAAAGTTAACTATCCAAAAAATGGATAGGTCAATATCATAAGTCAAGAGTTTTACTCAAGTCAGTATGCAAATGTAAAAGTCTGGTGCTATAAAATACTTAAAATATACCATATCGTTCCTATTTAACACCCCTAGTGAAAACCCTGTAGTTATATTTATAACGTAACTTTCCAATTAACCATAAGGAAAAAGAGACATATCTATAAGGTACCTCTTTCTATGTAAACTATTCATTTATTGTACATTTTTGTATACAGTTTTATTAATAATTCAGTAATGCGCAACTTGTATTTATGAGGTATATTACGGTACTCATCTTACAATTTATGAGAAAAAGGCTCCACATTTATAACTTATATTCACATCAATAGATATGTAAAAGTCTTACATGTATATTGACTTTAAAGTTGTTAAAAAGTCAAAAGTTGAATGTGCTGATCCAATTTTGACCCAGGTACTACATGTTGTATTGTAACTCAAACTTGTTTACATGCTTATAAGGTTGAAATAATGATTTAATTAAATAACGAAGTAATACCAATAAGGGTGTAAACTCTAATTAGACCCTTTTTTGCAGTCTATTTTTAATAGAGTAAAGCTTGGCTAATAAGACCACCCTCTGGGCCAACAGAAAAGGGTCTTAATAGTGCATTAGTCTTACAGCGATGCCAAATTACAGTTGAATTAGCTGTTTGGGACCGAAAATATACGGTCTTAATAGTGGACCAGACTAAATATTGAGTGGTCTTGATAGTGGACCAGACTAAATATCGAGAGATCTTGATAGTGGACCAGTCTAAATATCGAGTGGTCTTTAAATAGCCAAACTTTGTTGTACTGGTATTGAACAGTTTTCATCAAATATACCGCTATATGACATTGGTATTTATTTCAATTATATAGGTATTGAGTACAAGTGATTTAATGTACATGACATATAAGGGACTGTCTGATCTGATGTGATGAATATATGTGGGGGACGTGTGAGTTTAAAGTGGCAAGTGTAACCTCATTAAGTTGAGGAGGTAAAATGCTGTAAGTCCTAGAAAATTACGGCAGAAGATAGGACATTCTAGCCATCATCTATTGAATCAATCTCAAGTAAATATCTTACAGTCTCACCCTCGTCAAAAATGACTATTGATCCATGGGTGTAGACTGTACCTATCTATTAAACCCTGTACATTAAACATATATACATAGCAAACATTCAATTATCACATATGTAACAGTTACTAGCAATCATACTTAACTTCAATTTGGTATAACATTGTAGATGAATAGATGATGTTGTATTTGTTAAATGACACACAATGTTTTATTTTTCGAAATTAATATAAAATATGCAATATACAAATATTTCATTCCCATGTGCAAACTATACGTTCATGCATTGAAGCTGTGATTGAGTATGATAACAGATATAGCTCATTCAAACCAAAGTCAAATCAAACAAAGCTAAACTGAAAAGTACCAAAAACCCATCATCGCTGTCATTTATAACATTGTTATCTTACACATACAAGAGTAAGTTTCAACATCTTAACAATATAACAGTACGCATTGCAAGTGTTTCATCTCCAATGTGAAGCAAAGTTGCAGATAAAATTGTATTGTGTGCATGTTTGTAAACTGAAACCAGATTTATGTTTTACTTTTACATCAGAGTGGTGGGGGTGATAGAGAGCTATTAATAGATCCTCTGTCAAAGTGGATTATATTGTGTTCTTTCATAGTTAGACATGCATGTAATTTTATCCTGAAGTTTTGTGATATTTGTTTAAAGAATCTGAAGGGCAGACAAGAAGGAGTAGGAGGAGTGTGTGTGTGTGTG
>ENA-OREC01001936-OREC01001936.1-marine-metagenome-genome-assembly--contig:-NODE-1936-length-10992-cov-12.323042_pt1 | contig 10992 bp, 5 predicted proteins | sample MGYA00248626_ERZ508543 | MGnify/ENA primary metagenome ERZ508543 (study PRJEB26211, sample SAMN05518279) | marine metagenome | isolation source: Puget Sound, Washington, USA | host: Bankia setacea... | reverse complement strand
ATTTCGTTTCGACTTGATTCACCCATCCCACAGCCTAGGCTAGAACATTGCGCTCATTAACTAACATTTTACAACTTTTGATAAATTCGGACTTATACATTAATATCAAGACAACATTCATTAATTTCTTCTCTTCATTGAATATTTTACTAACCGCTCAGTTGGTTATATACACCATAAATACCAGTACAACACGAAACAGGTGACCCATGATATATTTGTGACAGTGCTATTAAAAATGGTTTAACCCGATAGCAGTGGGAGTACGCCTCACAAGTGCTTTATTTCTTTTAAATATCAACTCTTTTCGGTAACGTAAACCATACCATAAACAGTCAACTGTCGGTAGCCACGGTCAGTTCATTTTTGCTGAATTTAACAACGTGAATAACGGCACTTGGTGATCAGTGCAAACAAATCAACATTTTTTTAAATTAATTCTGTCTTGCGTATGTTTTATCTCCTGCGAGTCTAGACCATGTCTGTCAACAGATTGTCGAGCTTTGGCTTACAGTAAGGACCAAACATATTGCCTATTTACACCTTATACATCTTACAAGACCCCACTCCCGTTGCCTTGACGCTTCCCACACGTGCGCCTGCTCCATCCTGCATTTAAGAGATAATCGTCTGTTACCAGATTAACGCGATTATGTAGATTTATGGATTAGTGGAACGCATCTCGGTGATGGAACCTTCACGGCATGTTGCTACCAAACAATGCCTCGCTTCTTTGCATGCTTCTCTACAAGGCATCAAAGGTTAATGTCTCAAATTGATGTCATTGCCTTCTAACAGAATTGTTGCAACCGAAGAATTTCAAGAATGTGAACTATTTGCCATGAAATGAATTGTAGGAATACTACATTCTTAGTTATTAGTACACTTTAGATATTTCAACGATTTGAGGGCAGTGTTTATATGTAAGGATATATAACACAGATGGATCATACAGAGAACAAATACAGTCAAAGGAACAAACTAAGTTGAACCTCGTACACATAGTATGGGTACACACAATGGTAAATAAAGCGATCCTTGTTTTTAGTTAGACTTGTCGATATAGAATGGCTATTGTTTCAACCCTATACATGCTTTTTTCTGATCATTTTAATTTAGTTACTGTCTGACATGTATGACGATTTTCAAATATAACTTCATTAACAGTGAAACATGGCGCCTATCAAAACCAGTCATTGGTAAAAAAATTGATAGTATAAATACTTGGAATAAAAAATCTAATATTCTATTGCAAAGGAGCCCAATTTTTCTTTGTATATCGAGGGTTTGAACGAAAAACTGTTGTAACTTTACGTCAAGCAAAGCGGCCTTTACAACTGTTTTCCATCCAACCCTCGATATGTTATATACATAGATGTACAATCACTCATTGTCTACTATATTTCTCATCTGCAGTAGGATAGAAACTCGTGTGAAAAAGACAAAACAGTTCAGCCTCATTACCAGCGTCTAATGATTCCCCGTGCCTAGTCAATTAACGTGCAGCCTCGTTTACAGGACATGACGTCATGCGAGATCACGTGACCTTAAACTAACTTTGACTCTGTGAGCATAGTTGGTCACATTTAGTTAAAACATTTTGTATTTGATGATTCGACGAAGGATACTGCAGAACATTTAATACATCACCAATCAAAGCACATTTATGGGTCAATACTTCAAACACTAACAGCGGTTCTAATCACGTTTGTGTTCGTATGTTTCTAATGTTTAATGTAGGACAATATTTTTCGCAGCGCAAAATGTACCCAGAACGAACGCATGTAGAATGAAACAATATTATGTATATTTAAAAAAGCAACAATGGAAATGCTTTTAGATGAGGGACTTTATCATAGTGTTCAAATTGTGCTAGCTTTCCTATGACTGTGGTTGTATTGATATGTTGACAGTGAAATTAATTGTTTGGCACTGAACATGCCAGGTAATAGAAGACCGGACTTATTTTGCATTGGGCTTACACATGGAACTGTTTTGTATGTTGTCGTTATATTATTGTAGTTTATGAATCGTCCTTTGTTTCAGACGGATGAATAATTAGAACTATTAGAATCTGACAGAGAAAGGAATTGTGCAATAGCAGCAACCCAAACGAAATTTCTCCGTGTACATGATACTATAAATCAAATTAAATACATACCAACTACATGTGAATTACATAACAGTAAAGAAGACGACATAAACAGACGAAAGAAGACACCACAAACAAACGAAAGAAGGCACCACAAACAGACGAAAGAAGACGACACAAACAGACGAAAGAAGACGACACAAACAGACGAAAGAAGACACCACAAACAGACGAAAGAAGACGACACAAACAGACGAAAGAAGACGACACAAACAGACGAAAGAAGACGACACACACATACGAAAGAAGACACCACAAACAGACGAAAGAAGACGACACACACATACGAAAAAAGAAGACGCCACAAACAGACGAAAGAAGACGACACACACATATGAAAGAAGACGACACAAACAGACGAAAGAAGACGACACAAACAGACGAAAGAAGACGCCACAAACAGACGAAAGAAGACGCCACAAACAGACGAAAGTAGAAAGAGGAAAGACGAAAGAAGATAGACGAACAAGTAGTCTACCCGTTTTGCAAGTTATATCGCAAATACCAGGACCTTGAAATGAGGAACGTTTAGTTTCCATGGTTTTATGTTGAGACAAAACATTGAAGTTACGTCTTTAAGTATATGTCTGCACTAATTCCACCGTGTACATGTTGCATAATAGACTGTCGGTTCATCCCTAAGCCATGTAATAAGGCAATTTAGCCACCGCAAAACACCGGGCTATATTTACTTACAACATATTACATGTAATTATATTTAAATGGAATTGAAAAATCTCATAACATCTGGTTCTCATGTAAAAGATAACCCACGAAATGAATCAATAGCATAAAGTTTTAATTAAATCAACATGTTTTCTTCATTAAACAAGGTGTAAAATACGCGAGCATTAAATTCTCTAAACCTGTTTTTGCCACAAATTCTTGAATAGTATTTCAGCCTACGCGTGTATTAAGTACATAGAACTGTTGAACAACATACCTTAATAAAACACAGAACATATTACTTAACTTTAAATTTATACGAGCAACATTTTGTTTAACATCTAATGGGCTAAAATCATCAGTTAAATATAGGATGAACAAATAACCTAAAAGTTGAAGTAATATGGCTTAACGTTGTTCTAAAGGGTTTGATCACCTTAACGATATATTTAGCGTTAGACATTTGTCGGTCCTGCGTGGTCATTCGGTTTTTGTTCATCCCCGTCACAACGGCCAATGACCTCCGACATCGACGGATTTTCTATCCCAGATTTTATCCATTACATTTATTTTCCTATCTTAATTCTTGAGAAAGAGCCAGTATTTCCCTTTTTAATGTTCAGTGCTAAACAATGGAACTACCTGGTACCATTTTTATAACGTCTTTGGTATGACGCGTTTCTTGACTAGGGATTGAACCCGGGACCTCCTGCACTCGATACCAGCACTCTGCCACTAGGGTATCGAGGAGGCGGTGACTTTTTATAAATCGACAGTATTTCTACTAATAAGTCACACATTTATTAGCGTCAATCTTCCAACAACGGTGTCGAATATTTGTTATTAACTTTTGTTTAAGATTTGATTTGAAATAAAGAACAATGTATTTATATGTGTACTGTAATTTCTAGTTCAATTTTATTTTCTATTTTAGAACTACTCGTAATTTGGTTGACGCACATATAAACACTCGCCGTAAAAAGGATATGTTGCCAGGCAGTAAAACGTGAAGCGCTTCCATAGCAACCATCAGTTTTTGTTAACATTGTTTGACTTTAATGAACTGTTTGATAGGTGCGGAACCAACTCGCGTGTACATATTCTAAGTAACATACACATCTTAGTACATGGTCGCAGCTCACACGGCACTGCTCATACTGTCTGAGGTTCAAAGAATGTCATAGGTACCCGTCAAAATGTGAATTGGTACAAACATGTAAGTTTACACACATATGTTACCACTTGAACATAACGACAGACATTAAATTTGAATTTAGTGTCCGACACGAGACCCGATCAAAAATGAAACACGCGCTTATAAAGTCATAAAGATAAACTTCAAAGAGGCAATCCGAAATAGTTATACATAGTTTCTAGTGATACATTATGTCATTATATCTATAATCTACTCTGCATTAAAGCGATAATGGATTTTCTATTTGTCCTCATTAATTTGGATATTTTCTGACTTAAACTTATTGTTTAAATCGTACCTTCTTATTATTCAAATAAAGTTTGATAAATTAATTCACAATTTTAGTACGCAATCTACACATTTAACAAATGAAATGAGGTTTGGGTTCATCAAACACATCACACATAAACAAAGGACTATTCTCGATATATGACGGGTGAACGGTGGTAACAATGAAACGTGTAGTATCAGTTTTATTATTTTTACGTATCCATTTATAAAAAAATGATCATCATCCTGAGAATATTTGATAAGTTGACAGCAAGGCGAATAAAATGCAGATTTTTTAAAGCTTTTTTGAAAAAACACAACTAAATACATACATGCCACTGTCAAAATTCTCAATGAGCGCGTGCGAGTCTCACGCACCATGTGGCGCCCCACGTGTCATACTATTTTCATAATTGTCATTTCACTTAATTCAAATTATTATTTGTTTGTTTTATTGACCAAATGTTTGCATTCATTTCCTGTTTACTTCTTTAAATTAGAAAATGTTAAAAAGTTAAAGAAAATATTGAAGAAGGAAGAAAACCCAGCTCATCAACTTCAAACAATGACAAGGACTGGCAGAACAAAGACAAACAGTTCACAATAAAATAGACTTTTTACTTATCATTTGTTTACACCAACGTTTTCAAAACTGCCACCCCGTCATGTGTCACGCTGTCATTCGGATCACCTCGCGTGTTTTGGATTAATCTAGGATTTACGTCAATGTCATACGTTCTTCTGTAATATTATATATCCGGAGGTAAGTAAAAAAGGGGTATAAAACCGCTAATCTGACATGTAATATTTTACCAGCGTGCCAAATCAACTAAAATACACACCAGAAGCGCACTTTTTGCGTCATTTATCCAACGGGAAGTTTCATAGGAACATATTTTTAAAATACACCGGCTGCCCACGCGGTTTTTAGAATATGTTTATGTCTAAGCGATATCCTGAATAATCCGGCATTTTTTTTCAAACGTATAGACCTTTATCTGCCGCTTTCTGGTGTCAACAATATTGAAATAAGTCTAAAAAAGCATCAACATTCAAACATCTACAAATAACTTATTACATTATTACATACTATAGTTCAAGTCTTAAATCAATACACAGTTCAATTATATTTAACTTTCTAGTTGACAATAAAAATTCCTTACAGGAACAAGCAATCTGAATTTAACAATCATTTTTGACCCTGCGATGTTTTTAAAGTAAGAATTATCCACGAGCAAGTTTAAATTGATGATTGGAAAATGATCTCATATAAAACAACATAATTCGATCCCAAATAATTCCCTTCTATTTACTACTCGCCCTCTCTTTTTCTCTTTCTTTTTACTTTGTTATAAAAAAACTCGTTTGTGCATATAACTTAATCTTCTTTTCAACTTAAAATTCCAAACGTATATTTTTTATTTGATTTGAAACATTCTCGATAAATCATGGCTTCTGACTGTTGAATGTAAGGGTAGGGATTAGGGCACGGGGTTCGACACAACTGTCAGATATGGGGACGCCAACGGCTCGTTCATCACGTGCACACACTCTATAGGACACTGTCTATAAACTACACAGGTTGCTCACGAAGAGAAAATGTTTCAAACCGAACGGAACATTTTATGATATATAATATGCTTCATTACTGATAAAGTTGACATATTGATATAATTTTATCACGTTTTCTCTATCTGAAATGTATCATTTTATGCAAGGGTAAAGTATAAATCTGTAGAAGCCTATTGTAAGGAATGTAATGTACGCGCCTCTGTGGTTAAATCAAGCGTTTGATGTTCACTGATGTTGCACTTCGGTTATTCTATAAAGGGCATGTTGATATATGAGTTATATGTAACTGTTGCAGAAAGCCAACGTGTTGCCAATCAGCTCGGTTGAATATAACGTATAGCTTATTTGTTTATAACTGTCGTTTATTTTATCATGACAAAATCGCAGAAATAATATTTAGATATTGATAAACTAGTTTTCAATTTCATATTCAATTGCATGAGATTTAGGTTGTGATTGTTAGCATTCCTAGGCGAGTTTGTGTACAGGAGGCTGTTTGTTGTTTAGGGTTCTATATGACAACACATGGCGGTCGTCTTTCAACGGAATGTAACAACAGCACGTGCCCGCAGCCAAACGCCGTATCTAAACACCACGCGCAATGCATTCTTACCAAATGTAAATAGTCAACAACTTGTTAGCAATTTCCTAACGTGGGAGAGGAAATAAGGAGACAAACGATGAAACCAACAATCATCATCTACAAAACCGTACTTGATTATTGACCTACCGATAGAATTGAGCCTTGCTATTTTTTTCCTAAAGTTTCAACATAGTTTATAAAATGGGCGTTCAATAAACATTTCTCGGCCTAAGCAGCCATTAGTTTGTTTGTGAAAGAAGCAAACAACGTCGTGTGTGTCGCAGTCTACAGACAAATTATCTCGTAAAGTCCTAATACACTCAGATAGATTTTTCAAACCAATGATATATTTAGATGATCAGAACAAAACTACTGCACTCACCGGTGGGTAGCCTTCGTAAGGCGGGAACCAATCTCCAGGCGGCGGCCGGGGACCAGCGAACTGAAAATTAAAATATTTACCGAATTAATAAATATAACAAACATAATAATTGCAATGATAACAACAATAGTAATAATTAAAATAAGGCGGTTTAATTAATGAGTTTGGCAATAAACCACATTTATTTTTTCTATAACTTAGAGCTTTGGTAATTCAATTGATTTGTTTAAATTGGTGAATGAGTACTAGAAGTGTGGTAAAACACAGTGTGAATGTTTGAAAGTTTATATGTTATAGCAAGTTATCACAAGAACAGCACACACATTTGACATGTCATTACCATTTGCAAAATACAGGAAATATTTCAACACTGACATTTCAATATCTATCACAATAGCTGTATAAATTAAACTATAACATTTAAAATCCTGAGTGCGCACGATATCCTAACACTAAGTCCCAAACAGCCCATACTGACATGGAATCATGGTATCGACCAGTGTGTGTGAAACCCGTGCCAAGTCCAGGACCGGGAGCCTGATCGGGTAGCCAAATGTAGCAAACTCAAAGCCAACTATTCTAATCTCTTAAATGTTACGACTTGGCACATGAAATTGCCAGTTTTACACCAAGATGAGCCTGTGATTTGCCAGATATTTATTACTATGGAATTTCATATTTATTCTCATTGGAAACCAAATTGTTTTGGGTACTATTTTGAATTTATACTAAAGGTAGACAAATCGTATTCTATCCCTCCATTCTTGCAATTCAGTCGCCAACACATTATCCATAAACGTTTTCAAGGTTTTCAAATTTAATAAAATATAGCATCATTGTGACACATACTGAAGTCCAATTAGTGAATATAAATTATTTAAAAGTTACGACAATTACAGACCGATGGCGGGAAGCAGTCGTAGGGATGACATCTGTCCGGAGGACGCAGAAACCCCGTCTGCTGGTCACGTAGGCACATCATTATATCCACACAATATTATCTAAACACACTATCCTTATTGAACAAACTATTTAGAGTTAACTATTGTTATATCCAGTGAATTATCCAACACTATATCTCGATCCTTTCAATCCGTACTCGGCACAGTCAGAGTCGTATATGGCAACAATTATACACACTTATTCACATACATCTGCAATGTCAGTTCAAATATTCATTTCAAAGGTGAAAGGCATTTTTTGTCTACTCAAAATACCAGCATTATCTGAATCTAGAAATAAAAAGGGTATTTTCTTTACAATTTACTTGATGTTATTCCTTGATCTCGTAACAAGAAACCGATTGAAATTAATAATCACATAATAAATCTAACCAGCAATGAGCCTGGCGGATCGGTAATTTCCAAGTTATATTTATCAATTTTATCTATTTATCTATGTATCTCCGTTAATCGTTGAAAATCTACACTATTGCAAGCGTTTTCACCCAAGTTTCCGTAAGCATTTTTATTGTTATGACATAGTCTCTCTCTCTCTCACACACACACAGAGAAGGTAGCAGCAGAGAAGCGACTGGCTAAGCTTTACTTTTTATAACCCTACTTTCCTCCCCGTACATACACTGTGATCAGTCAAAGAACGTGAAACATCAGCGCTAACTATCTCATCCTATCTCCTTCCATTGTTTGTTTGAAGCAATGAGAGTCGTCCGTACGATACCACTGTGTCCCCTAGCCGTCTCCCTATTTCCTCGTACTGCCCCTCGTGCAAGTCACACACGAGTATTCACTAAGACAAGATACTCCAACAGACTGAACTATTTCGTCCACTTCCACAGCACACCTGGCAAAATAGGTAACGCTGATTTTTTGAAGCCTCAATACATTCACTATCTAGCTATTGTACTCTGTGTCAATTTTCACGTCGTAATTCAAACAAAGAAATCGTCAGTAAAATACATAGGTCACACTAAGAGTAGGCCTTTCTGATAGTCTTTGATTACATTATTACATTGTCACCTTGTTCACTTTTATAAAACGCTCGTAACTATAGAAACGACTGTAACTTGTACGTAACAGCCTATGGGCTTATCGGGGAGGGGGCTAACACCCGCACTGAAGCCCAAACTGTTTTTTCCCGGACGTGGCCAAATGGTTTTGATAGTTTAGGATAACAAAATTGTGTGAAAGTGTTCTCTGCTGTGGAAGTTTATAAACGAATTATTCGTGCATGCATGTCTAAGTCAGCTTGTTTGAAAATGGTTGTGTGTTACGTGGTAGAGATACTTGTAATACCGGGGCATCTATACAGTAACTATGTGTTATATATGTTATATACATTTACACCACGATCAGACGTACGTGCGTGCTTCTGACATGGTCCTAACGGTGTGTGAGGTCTGGGAAGAAAATATCACAACCTGGTCTTGTTTCACATCTAGATAGATTCATTTGGCACCGAAGATGCGTACCCATTATTGTTCGATTTATTAAATGATGACTTCCAAATGTTTTGTCATCAAGTTTATAATACTATTTTAATTCTTTGTAAATATTGTTTATGACTTTGGCAAGAGAGTTACACCGTCCGTGTGTTGTACTTTTGTTGGCTGCCTTTGAAAATGTCAAATATAGTTGATATGAAAATGAAATTCAAAACAAATGATATGCACATGTACTTTATGAAAGCTATGATAACATGTGCCATTTACAAAATGTACATGTACACATTTTTCTGTTAACTATTCAAATCGGAGTTGGACGTTTCTAGGGTAAATAATTAAGAAATAATGACTCCTTTAAAGATGTGGTAATATTGTTGAGTGTACCATATTAATAATTGGGTCACGTGACATTGTGATCTACGCCAAACTATGGTAACAAAGCGAACAAAATCCATTTTCAAGCTCTATATTTGGGAAAATGTTTTGTTTATGTTTTGCAAAATAGCCTACAGATTCTAAAATGTCATCCTTAAATTGTTATACAAATGTCATATATAGAAAACGAGAACTATGGAAAGTTGAACGTTTGATAACAAAAATGCTTAGAATAAAAAGCAAACGCAGACACTTTAACCGTTAGCTCACAGTACTAGCGGTTGTCCAGTTGCTGAATGTTTTATATCCCGAGTATCCCGATGGACTTCTCAAGACCTTCAATACTGACCAATCGCTATGTAAGATATGGACATTGAACATATGTGGGCGGTTAGCTTGTTCATACCGCGTATAGTGTCAATCATAGATACGTAATTCAACTCAACGTTTGACCACAAATCATAGTTCTCTGCCTATCAAATATGGACATTTTGCTGAGGACTACTTGCAGGTGTCTAGCAATGTTGGCCTTGTCATGTATACACCTATATTCTCCATACTGATATGATACATGGTGCGGTGGATATACGTTGCCTTTAAGTGTTTAACTAGTATCCACAGGTCCATGTTCTTGAAATATTTCATAGTCTTAATTGCCTCCCAGCGATCACAGACCAATAACTACAGGTGAATAGGATCCTTTACGAATTAATGATCAAACGTTGGTCAGTGAAGCAAATAATTATTCATTAGTAAGTGGGGAAAATAATTGGGTAAAGGTGTATAACACTTCTGTTTATCTGCATTCCCAGACAGTACCGTGGTAATGGGTGTGTATATTACAGACTCGCACATCACAAGAGTAAATCTACATTCGAAATAAGTTATACTGTGCTGTCCGAAACTAATACAATACCCACATATCGCACGACGAGGGCTGGACTGACCAATTGTTTGTTTATAATATTGTTCTAAGATTCAACATTGCTCGATTTGTGACTGGGTTACATTGTTTTGTGAACAGTACAACATTGCACAGTAAGGTTTGTTTACGTTATGCCAAATGTCATGTTATTACATGTGTCTGTACAATGTAACACTTGCTGTAGGTGAGATGTGGTACCACGAAGTGTAGGATAGATGTAATAGTATCGAGTTACATCCATTCGACAAACGGAAATCGAACTGTCCAAGCAGTATATGGGCGTTTGGTGCGCGCTCTATTGTAAAACTTAAAACTGGTCTAGATGTTTCCAAGCAGTATATGGACGTTTGATGGGCGCTCTATTGTAAAACTTAAAACTGGTCTAGATGTTTCCAAGCAGTATATGGGCGTTTGGTGCGCGCTCTATTGTAAAACTTAAAACTGGTCTAGATGTTTCCAAGCAGTATA
>ENA-OREC01001935-OREC01001935.1-marine-metagenome-genome-assembly--contig:-NODE-1935-length-10994-cov-14.516076_pt1 | contig 10994 bp, 2 predicted proteins | sample MGYA00248626_ERZ508543 | MGnify/ENA primary metagenome ERZ508543 (study PRJEB26211, sample SAMN05518279) | marine metagenome | isolation source: Puget Sound, Washington, USA | host: Bankia setacea... | reverse complement strand
TAAATTAAAACAAAAAACAACAACAACATTTCTTCCCCCCCCCCCTAAAAAAGATAGAAATAAAAACAATTGTTTACTATTATTGTTCATGTTTTGGAAAAAGTTGTATTGCAACAATAACCTAACCGTAGTGCAAAAATGTTAACTGGTAATCGTGTTTATAAAAATGCATAACAATATCAATACAGTCTTTGTATGCCAAATAGTTATCCCTAAAAAAAAAAGCCAAGAATGGGTTTCTATTAGCTGTTACCAAAAGGTTTCCCTTATCTACAATGGGTGGGCATGCTACTGTCAAAATATTGTCATAATTTGAATTAATAGCGTTTCATAGAAGAATTTGTTAACCACTATTTTTCTAAACGTTTTTCGTTAAGCATTTGTATTGTCTGAAAGCAAAATGTTCACAGTTTTGCTTAAATTTGACTGGCTAAGATCGAAAAGCTACTGTGATTTGGCCAACATCAACACTCTCTTGCCTAAATATTCATAAACTTGATTTGATAATGTGTTTATGTAGAGATTTTCAAGTATTTATGTAACTAAACAAACTTCAATAATGTATTGTTTACCCACGGCTTTATTGACAGTTTAGAAATACTACGACCTCACAATTTTACCTCTCTCTCTTTGGGACTCCTGTGTTTATCGGTAGGCTTTATTGATGTAACTGTCAGCTGTAAACTTTGATTGAAAAACTGTTGAGCCGAAATATTTGTTGAAAGCCCAAATTCTTGTTTGAAAGCCGAAGACAAACCTGATTGAAAAGTCTGTGATAAACTGGATATGACTTTTTGAAGCTTGCCAACTTTATTTCATGCAAACAAAGTCATTTTTCCAGCATTTGTTTTTGTAATTATAGATATTTTTGTGGGTCTTGTGTTTGTTCTCTGTGGTCTTATTGAAAAGGATGTACTCAAAATTGTTAACTGTGTATTCATTTTTTCTTACGACGGCCAATTTTAAAACAAACACAAAAAAATCAGTAAATTAGCTATTTTCGTGAGGTGATTCACTTACTTCAGTGCTTTGATTAATCTAAACAATTTTGGATAGTAAAAGATAACTTTGTATTGGGAATTGCTGAATTGTGAGTGGAACTTTTTTATGTGGCATATTAACAAAGGAAATCAATTTGTAATGTGTTTGTATACTGATGAAAAATACTGAATCCTTTGCGTTCAATACAATGCTAATTTAGTCAATTAATATTCAAATTTGTGGAATTCTTTTTAGCATATATTCAATATAAGTGATAAGTGGTTCATATGAGAGTTGTTGGTAGGTAGAATGAATACACAGTGGTAACATGTTCAAATCTAACACCGGGAATACTGGAAGTTAGATGACTTTAAATGGATTACGTGAGATTATGTGATTTGTGGCGGATTTGAAATTAGCTTATATATTCTAAGTGTAATTAAAGTGAATGCGATTTAATTCTGCAAGTGAAAAGTGTAAGATATTGCAGAGTTAACAAAAAGGAAGATATAAGTTAATATTGAAATGATTACAATTGTGGAATTTATTGAGTGCTGTGTAAAAAATAATAATGTTGAAATCTATAAGATTTCTATATGAAAAGAAAATATGAATTATTATGTTTAACCCCAGAGATTGAAACAAATTGTGAAATAGGTGCAGACAGCATAGTTGAAAAGCATATGAACTGAAAAGGTGATACCAATTGGACGATATTAATTTGCAGATTTTACTAATGGCATCCAAAAAGAAAAAGGTCCATATCTCTTCCTGGCTTGAAAACCATTTTTGATTATGACCTTATAAGTATAGTGCCCTAAATTAATGAAATAATGAAGAAATGTATGCTTGTGAAACAAGGAATATACTGAACTTACTTTGAAACCTTTGTCATATAACTGATGTACCTTAAACTATTCGATTCAACTTTTGACCGAAGAAAGTGAGAAACAAGGGATATACCAGACTTATCATACAACTGCTTGGATTTTAAAGTATTATGTTACCTCTGGCTGAAGTGAAGAAGGGCTTGACTGATCCCTTTACCCAAGTGGTCAGGGATCTAACAGGTGGAGTTTAAGGGGTCAATAGAAAGGGTTCTATCTGGTTTTGTACTCACCCCTCTAGTCGATGCTATAGACATTGATGTTTAACATTTTGTCATCCTGTCTTTCAGTTAAGCATTGTATATATAGGGGTGAATGCAAATGTCTTTTATCTGCTTCTTTATTCACTAGAACTTACAACCCATTTGCATTCACCCCTATCTCTTCTTCTCTATTTTCCATTTCCTACTTGATTTTTTTTTCAAATTTGTATGTTTGTTGAGTTTTTTTTGTTTATATATATTTTTGATTTTTTTTCGTAGTATTTTTAAATTATTATTTTTTAGAAGGGTTGGATTTGTGACATATGCCCCTTCACATACACAGATTTTTCATACGAGTCCTTACAGATCACAATAAATCACATATCCGTTTGATTTTACGACCTATTTAAGAATTGTTATTATATTTTTACAGATACTAGCAAGTTATTCAGGGATGCTTGGGATTTAATTTGGATCATTCACCTTTTGTAGTTATAAGATTTGTTAATTATAATGCATAAGTCATATTTTGGACTTTAAGATTTGTTGATTTGATTTCCACAGTTCAACTATTGGAGTTCAAGATCCAGCAAGAGAAGGTACTGCAGGATGACCTCCGTACAAGCCTGGATGTGGAACGTACACGCACTACTGACCTCTCAAGCCATCTTAGCCAGGAGAAGAGCAATAACCTTGACCTCCAGGCGACCTTGACCTCGCTGCAAACGCAGGTCGGAAAACTGCGCGAAGGGCTAGAAAGAGAGCAAAGTCGATACGTATCTATCACGTAAGTTAGCTTTCATATTCACTTCTATACAGGGTGTCATATTATTGTATATTAACTGGTATTAGATGTAGATGTCAGTTTGTAGTATGTTTTTGGGCATGGTTTCTTCAAACCTTCCTACATCAACAGTGAAAGAATCTTACCATATACTCAATGGAACTGGACATTAGAGTAAATGTTGGCAAAAGAATAAAGAGAGCAATTAAAAGAGATCATACATAAGTAATTAGCAATCAATACTTACTCCAATCAATTAAACCTCTGTTACTGTAAAAAGAACCAACATATTGATTGGTCGAATTTACAGACGCTGTTAAAAAACTTTTTGCATTGTTTATAAGAAGCTGTAATTGGACCAAGCAGATAAACTGGAATTTCTCTGTGATGACTTAATCTGAATGCTATTTCATAATTGAGTAATCAAGAATTTTGAATCAAGTAGGAGAATAGAATTGACAAAAGATGACATTTTGTGAAAAGAATTGAATTTAAGCAGGAGTAATGATTTTTACGCCAGCATTTGGAAATAGAGGAATTAATTAACTGCAGGAAAGTAGAAATGATACAACTTTGAGAGATAATTAAATTTCAGCAGGTGTTAAATTAAAATCAGTGCATGTCTTTCTTCAAGGATTTAAAGAAAGTGAAAGCTCTCTTCAGGTTCTGGTTCTTTTATACTGGTTTTCTACGTGTATTTTAGCTATGTATTTATATTCTTGAAGTTAATTTAGTTGTAGAATTATTTTGTGATTTATCTTTCCCTCCAAATTAGTTTAATGTGGAACTCGCTTGTGTAAGTTAGTAGTTGATTGAATTGGTTTGTCTTGCTCATCAACTAAACAATCATATTTGTCTGTATATTGTATCATGCTATATCTATTGTAACACTCAAGTTGGAATACTGACAATATCAATACAGGAAAAATTGTCTGCTATTTCTAGTAAATCTTTCACTGGCATTCCCTAATATTTCTAATTACAGGACAAATATAAGAAACTGCAGATAGATATTGTATTTTAATAATTCAATAAAAACTAATTGTTCATCCCAACTGCATGTTACAAAACAATTTGTTTCACAGTGTATAAACATGTATAGAAATTATATATAATACAATGAATGTATTACAAAACAGATATTTTATTAAATATATGAATTACAAATACTGTTCACCATTATAATAGATTCACAAAACATACACAAACACAAAACATCTATACTTTAATGTAGACTCGTATAGATTCACCTCTGATGCCTCAATTAATTCAAGGTTTACATGTGAACATTTTTTGTGATATTTGTCCCAAATTGCTTATGGAGTTTGTTTTTAATCCCGCATCTTTCTTATATGTCAATGATTTTTATACTAATTATTTCAAATTTTAAAAGCTTGTTCTAGTGATTGTCAGCAAATTGATATATTCTGTGATTTTGAGATTTAATAAAATGCTAACTTTGGTTGCTTTGGTGATGGTGTCTTGTCCTATGACCTGTAGTCTAAGATAAAATGAGAAAATAAAATTTATAACAATAAAAAGTCACACAAATGTATAATATTTACGATGTATTAAATAATATAAGATATTATTATAACAACAGTAAAAAAAATTATTTTGCATGAGCTGTTTGCTGCAGGAAATATATAAGCAAACTTGAGAAATATTTAATAAAATTGTGTAGTTATTGTCTCAGAGCTGGGGACAATGTATAGATATTTTCCACTATTTAAATCATCACATATCCCTGACTAACGACTATGGATCATGTTTCTAACACTGCAGAGTTACTATTGTTATTTAAAGAAATTCCACAATACCCCCTTTATCTGAGATTCAGCCTTACAATCTTGCATGCTTATTTCAATGGGTAAATGCAAAAAGGTTCTATCTGTATCTTTATTCAATAGCACTTAGATCCCTTTTGCTTTCAACCATCGAATCCCACATGCTCATAACCGCACTTCATCAGATAACAAGCTCATTGGCCATCAAACTAAAATACTACAATATTCTATCACTGTTATTGTCTTTAAGATAGATGTATGGTTATCTCGAAGGATGATTGCAAAAGAGTTCTATCTGCTTCTTCATTCAATAGCACTAAGAACCCTTTAGCTTTTATCTATGGTATATAGCTGTTATGTCACTGTGGTATTTAGTAATAAGTGGGACCTTGATTAGAAGACAATTTGTCCAACTACCGTAAAACACGTAAAATTGTAGCACCCAAATATGTGTAGGTCTTTTCATTTGCACCAAAAAATTCACATGCAAAGTTGGTTTGGAAGAATGTGATTCCAAAATGAATATAAAATATAGATATATATGATTGTATTTGATTAAGTCCTAGGTGTAAAAATAAGTAAAAAAGAGGATAATTAAAGAAAATCAATGAAGGACCCAATTATATTTCAGCGAGTGTTTCAACATTAATGTCAATTTTGGTCAACACAAGTAAAATCTTTTACTGAAAAATATAATTATTCTTTTTATTTTATGACTTTAAATGCTAAAAAATATTTACTGTTTGGTATATATAATAACAATTAACTATAATAGGAGAAAACGAATTGTTGAATTGTAAAAATAAAATTATGAAAAAGTATCTATTTTACAGTACTAAAGATCCGTTTGATTGGGAGTTACCTTTAAATGCCACACAAATATTTTATCTTGAGTCGGAAAATTTTAAATAGACACAGTTAGTTCTTTAACCTACGAAATAAAAATTTTATCGGTTAAGACTGATAAGAAAATTAAACTGTATTCTTGTAATGCATTTGTGTGTTTGTATTTGTGCAGTTTATAGGCATTTAAGCAAGTATTGTGCAGTTTAGAGCCAGGCAAGCATGCAATTTGTGTACAGAGTGTTGAGCAAATAATACCACAAGCATTTTTGCAGTGCTTTTAATGATTATTGTTTTGTATACAGATTACTGGAAACAAATAACGGATTTGAATTGTTTGTCTGTTTATAACGTTATTTTTAAATCATATTTCCTGATTGAAGTAATCGAAATTTACATAGGTAAAGATTATATAACATGTATATCCAATTTCAATAAGGGTGAAAAGCAACTGAAATAAAATTGAACAATGTAATCGATGATATTTCTGGTAACAAGGACTCAATAAAAATTTGAAGCAAACACAAGGTAATGGTATAAAATTTAGAAGTCTTGAGTTTGAACTACAGTAGTTTGTAGAATGGAGGGAGAAAGGGGAGGGGGTCTGCAAAGGCTAAGCTTGTCAATGTGGTAAAGTTAACAGGAAAGTAGTAGTTTTATTTAAGAATGACAGAATGAAGTGGGTAATTTGTTGTTGGCAAGGGTCAGGTTTTATGTTGGAAGGGAGGGTGTTTGAGATTATAATTTAGACGTTACTGATCTAGCAGGCGGAATTCGTTGGCAGCCATGTCCAGGGTTAAAAGATTAATACCCTGTATGGTCTCTAGCGTATAATTGGCTGAGAAGATTATAGTATTCAATGCAACAATTAAATGCTGAGCTTTGAATTAAATAAAATATAATATCAAACATTTGGCAGTGTTGGGTTGATTTAGGTTTGGTTTAAGGTATTTTGTGTGTGGTATTGGGTAGATTAAGTGTGATTTGAGGGTCATTCATTGTTCTATGGAAAAACTTAATTAATAAGGTGACAGACATTTGAACTGGCCTGCTGTCGAGTAACTTTAAAAGGATATTATTTTGTGTTGAATGAAACATTTGTGAGATAGAGTTAAGTCAAATCATAACTTGGGTTGAATGTTTTTCTCAAATTGGTGACCGATATTTGAAACAATAGTTTATGTTTGAATCATTCGAGAGATATGATGTGAAAAAAGCATTTGGAAAATACTATTTATTTCAAAAGGATAATTTTATAGTGATTGTGGAGTTAAATATTATAGGGGGGAAAGATACAATTTGTGTCAAAAGGATTAAATTTAAGTGAGAAAATACATAGCTTGATTAGGTAATATTTGAATTAAGTGACTACGGGAATAATATATCATTGGAAAAAAAGCGTTCAAAAGATTCTAAATTTGTATTTATGTTAAAAGGATCAATTTGGAGTAATTGTGGAATAAAGGACTGTGACAATGTTTTGTTTCCAAATGTTGAGAGGAGGTGTATAAAAAAAATATAATAACAAGCTTTGTCTAATAGCAGAACACGTCCTTTAAGACTGGCAGAGAGTGTCTATTCTGGAAAGTAGAAATAAGTATATATAACTGTGTATAACTATTGGACTTGAATCAGATCAAGGATACTAAACTAGGTGATGAAATTGTGGCGGAGTAAAGGGGGATCTCATTAAGTTTTCATGAACATCAAGAGCAAAGGAAGGGAGAGTGTGCTCTAAAATTAAAACAGGCATCCAGGTCCAGAGTTCTTACAGGAAGGTATAGAGCTGTGTAAATGCCCGTATTGAGTGAAAAGTTCTGATTTTGGGAGTTTTATTTTTTTGAAACAGTGTCTTAATTAAAAACATACATGCTAGTCACAGATTCTGAAACGAAAGTATAGAGTTGTGTTTAAAGGCTGGTAGCGATCAGTACTTTTGATCTTATGGCAGAAAATTAGTTTCAACCAACCCTGTGTATGCCGTAACAAACTTTCTAACAGTAGTTGCCTTACTGTAGTCTGTAAACGAGGCTCTGCCAAGTCTACAGACACATTGAGGCAACAAGGGTAAGAAAGTTTGTTACGGCATACACAGGGTGATTGAAACTTTTTCTGACACATTTGTTTCATTTAATGTCCTTTAATTATCAAACTAATATAGCACTATGTTACTCGCAATACTACAGAGTCAACATGGTGCATATTAATTTTACTATATTTACCATATAAGGAATATCATACGCGTCACGGAAAATGTTATTTACCATATAAGGAGATGTCGAAAATTAGACTGTTTCAAGTCAACAAAATGGCACCAGATATTACTCGGTTAATCAACAATTGTATTATTATCTACAACAATAACTCTGGGATGACGGTTAAAACTGTGTACATACCAATGATTTTACTCCCAAATATCCTCTGACACTATTTTGATGCAGCATTTCTCCTCAAACCTCTTAAATCAACAGCAGCATATTCGGTCATCGATGTAAACAATGAGGTCAATTGACAATTCAGAAACTGGCAAGTCAGCTATCAAACTCACTGCATATAATCAACCTGACCCTAAAGAATCGCATTCCTTTTAGTCCAATAATGTTCCTCCTGTTTTGTACTCCATGAACTGTCTTCAAGCTATTTAACTCAATTTCCGTTTAAAATGTCTGCATCTGCCATTTACCTTAGTCAAAACGACTCACATGATCCAACATATTTTTACACACGCGACCTGTTTACTATAACACTCATATGTCACACAGCCCATCTACCTTCCTACTTTCCACCATAAATTCAAACTTATGGTATTCTGAATAGACATGTTCCTTTGTAAATCATACACAAAACATTTAAGCATCTTCTAATCGACATACTACACAGACAATTTGCTGTACACGTATGTTCTAAAAATAGTATATGTTAGGCATTTCAAAACGAAAGTTGAATGTGTCATTAGATGCCGTAACAACGGACACATATTGAACCAAGTGCGTGTATTTGTATTTTGGCGTTATTAAAACGTATTGTACCGTCTATTATTCTAAATATAATGGTAGTTTGGGGTAGTTAATTGAGCTGAACTTTTATTGTTGTTGTTTTTATAAAAAAAAAGTAGTTTGGTAGGGTAGGATAACATTGGCGCAAGCGCAACAGGGGGATAGAGGATGGAGATATTCCACCCCGGGGTGAGATAGCAGTATCCCGGCATAGTGTGTAAGAAAAGGTTGTCTTAGATTGAGTAATACAAATAAAAGTTGAAACAATAAATACAGTGAAAACTTTGAGCAGAACTGTTAACAAATAACAGCATTAAAGACAGTGGATATAGACTAATTGATTAAGAAGTGTTTACATGACTTTTGCTTGTATTATATAGTTCATCAATATAAAGTTAACTCTTTTAATTTGTGATTCTAGTGGATGACATTTTGATCAAGATTGGAACTATCATTTGTGATTGTGAACTTGGTGACCTCAGGATGTGAAGTTTGTGTTGGAAAACTGTTTTACTGGATATTGTTAATTTAAGAAGTAGTTATTCTTGTTACCATGGAAACCTAGCTCTGTCCAAAGATCAAAAATGAGTACAGTTGATATTGTTATATTGGACAGATGTCGAACCTGTGACTATATTAACTGTATATGTAAAAACAGATCTGCTGACTCCGAAGTGCAGATATGTTTTAATGGGACAGGGGAAATAAATGGAAATGAGGAGGTGATAAATTGGAAAAGGGAGGTAATTAGGAATGGTGAGGTTAATGTGAAAAGAGAGATAAGCAAGGAAAGGGAGGTAAATCGAAATGAGGAAGTGAATGTTAGAAGGGAGGTAAATGGGGAAAGTTCATCTGAAGGGGATGTTCAAGAGTCGACGGAAGTTTATTTCAACTGTACAGCAAATATATACGAAGGGAAATGTAGACTGCTGCAGTTTAAGAATGCAATTGAAAGGTAACAATATTAGTAAATGCAATACTGTAGTTTGTTGATAAAGTAAGAAACCTAAACAGATATTAGCTTTGTGAGATGAAATTTGACAACACAAATTCTATCTGTAAATAATTGTAAATGATTTTTGCAATGTTCAGACTATATAACTATATATCATATATTCACTTCACAGTTTATATTGAGGGTTAACTGTATATATATATATATAACACAAACACTCTTTCAACCTTCCATGTACATATATATTCAATCAGTTAAACAACATGCACTGATCATATCCAGGAGTGAAAGGGAGAAGCTTCTAAGTGCGATTAAATAAAGAAGCAAATAGAACCCTCTTGCATTCACTTCTCAAACTAGAACCTAAGAACACTTATTTATCAAACATTTTAACTTAACTAATTGACTCTCTAGTACCAAATTTAAAGAAATTATTGAAATAGTTTGGTTTCTTATAATTATAAATATGGGTGTGATTAATATACTTAAATATGGTATAGTGTTCTTGCATTGGTCAGTTTATCTCCCAAGGTGAGATATTAGTCCTAGGAACTTTAAATGGATCGCCCTCCAGATTAGTTTAAAGCTGGCTAACCAACGGGGTATATGAAGCAGATTTTAATAAAACAGTCTTCGGAGATTTAACCCTCTTCTTGTTGAGTTCAGTTTAAGCCGACCCCCTTTAAAAAAGATATTAGTTCATGCTCCTGTTTTATGATTTATTAGTTTACAATATTACTTTGACTGCATTTCTAAATGTTAGCAATTTGAATTTAATAAATATAACAGATTAATAGCAGTTTAAAAACAGTCCAAAAGGGAGAAGTAAAAATAAAGTGTTTATTAACGTTTACAGATTGTTGACATGTAATTCAAGGATACAAACTTTTACATTGTTTTGGATTTGAGTCCTACTTGTATATTAGTGTAGTTATAGTTTCTTTTGTTAAAACTTGATGTAAGAATGAGAACTATTGAAGAAATCCAACTTTGTGTCCAATGAGTAAATGTCCAGCTTAATGTAAAAATATGTTCTTGTTTTTTTGCAGAAATGCGTTGGAGGAAGAAAAATCGAAGTCTCTCAACTTGTCGGACCTGCTGGACTCAGAGAGACAGACATTATGGCGCGCACAGGCTGAGCTTGAAACCCTCAAACAACAACAGGGATTCGCAGAGCCTAGAGCTTTTGAGGTAAGTACAGAATGTGTTTTATGGAACACAAATTCTCCTCTATAAGTACTTTTGAGATGTTGGGTGAAATATTGAATAGAAGAGTTTTTAGAATCGAGGTAAGATCGTTGTTGGTTAAAATAGCTAGGGAAACAAATACTTAAAACAAATAATTAACCAGAATATTAACACTGAGAGTTTAACACCAGAGTTGTGCTGAGTTTAGGAGTACATTTAAAGTGGTGTGTGATTTGCCTCAACCAACTTCAATACCCAGATAGCAATGAGACAATACCCAGATAGCGATGAGACAATACCCAGATAGCAATGAGACAATACCCAGATAGCGATGAGACAATACCCAGATAGCAATGAGACAATACCCAGA
>ENA-OREC01001934-OREC01001934.1-marine-metagenome-genome-assembly--contig:-NODE-1934-length-10995-cov-12.527844_pt1 | contig 10995 bp, 8 predicted proteins | sample MGYA00248626_ERZ508543 | MGnify/ENA primary metagenome ERZ508543 (study PRJEB26211, sample SAMN05518279) | marine metagenome | isolation source: Puget Sound, Washington, USA | host: Bankia setacea... | reverse complement strand
CCGTTGGTCGTCATCACTTAGTTACATTAGAATAACACTTTCACAGCCGCAATTGTATGACAACACCACTGCACTATGATTGGGGTGATCAAGATGAAATGGTGCGATTTTCTTATTATCGAACTAAGCTTACTATTCCCTCGTAAGACATAGATTAAAATAATATTTGGCTGTAGAGGGTACAACAATAAAGTGTTTTACGACAGACTCGTGGTCGAACCGACAGATATTGAAGCTACAATACGGTTTTATGGCAAGGCCAATTTGAACTACTCTGAAGGAAAGACTTACGTTCGTAATACATACTTGTTACATTCACCATTCAAGGGCAGGGCAAGAAGAGATGTTGAATTTCATGGCCCTGCGATAACAGTAAAGGAAGAACACGGAAACAGACAGGAAGACTGGATTTACGCATTCCAATGTCCAGTTGTCTCCGAAGACATTGTCAAATGGGAAAAGCGAGTTGAATATGACAGATGGCGGTGTAAAGAGATCCAGGAAAATGTAATGAAATCACCATGCTTTCTCGTACCAGTTGGGCATAAACGAAGTACGACTCCTGACCTGGAATACAGAATGTCTACAAGTTTGGCTGAAAGAACGATGGTGTTCGGAATGAACATTACACAAATTCGATGTTTGATCGTTCTGAAAATGTTGACCAAGACCCGAAGAATCAACGAGGTCCTTAAATCCTACTTCTGTAAAACGGCCCTCTTCTATACCATAGACAATACATCAAATAAAGGTTGGATCGAAGACAACCTAGTTTCCTGTGTTATCAAATGTTTGCAGTTGCTGGTTGACTGTCAATCATATGACGCATTATTTCTTGACAGGCCTTGATATGTTAGAGGATAGATTTGATGAAAGAGAGAGAACTCAAATAGCGTACACGTTGGAGACCGTTATTGGGGATTGTGTTAAGGCGATTCATGCAATTAAGTTAGACGAAGTTGGACAAAGACTTTACAATAAAATGTTTAAACTTTGGAGATAAAAACGAAAAAAGAGTGTTTGTCGAGCCGATACGGTTGCACGTGAAACTGGAAAGTTTCTGCTCGAAACCAATTTTAGATATTATGGTATCTTTAGTGGGAAAATGAATATTGAATGTACATTAAAACATGTAAATTCAAAATTGAAATATCATTTTAAGAGTTGCGATAGTTCAGTCAGTGCTTTTCTACAACATATTGATACTGCAACGTACCCAGATCGACGACTTTCCTCTGATACTGGGATGTTTCTTGCAGCTTTTGAGTTGAAGGAACGCGTGAGACCCTGTCAGAAGAAGCCGAGGTATTTCTTACGGCGGGCTAATATTCTGAAGTTTCATCTGGAAGACTTAAATACGCTTCTGTTCTTTATCAATACAGACAGCATGTCACGGTCCAAACCTCATTAAAAGAACTTGAGAGATCGATGGAAACAACGAAAGGAAAGATTATCTACATATGTACATGTACACCCGGACGTACTGATTTAAATGATGAGTTTCAGAATTGGAATCGAATGTTATTCGGTAAGAAATCAATTGAAGACTACACTGCGCTGTGTGTAGCTCCCTTACATAAAAAAACGTACCACGCGAACTTCTACCAGGTTGTCCGTTGATTGTATCACTAGACGCGTTTCCATATTTGTAAAGCCTACAGTTCCTGACATACAGGCGATTAGACAATCAAAGGGAAGCGAAGAAAGCGTGGGACAATCTCGTTACATGTGTTGCCTTAGGACAGCTTCACCATCGTTACGAAGCCGTCCAGCTACGTGATTCATGTGTTCTAATGCAAAGGCAGTAGTCAGGGAAAAGTACCAAGAAAGTATAAGTGGAATCTTAGACATGTCAAGTATTTATCATGTGCAGTAAATCAATATGGCAAAAACATAATAAGCAGTTACAAATGACAAGCAACGTGCTTCAATATAATACAAACCTAGACTGTATCAACACCGGACACAGTAAAACATGCCATGCAACTTTTCTGTTAGCACATACGACAGATTATATTATCGCAGAGAATATCTAACATATGACAGCAGGTTTAATACAACTACACAATGTACATGATACTTGAAAATACACACCAAACCTATTCAAAATGTGTTAGGAAAAGAAATACCATAGGATAATAACAATCATATATCATAAACTTAAGGTGATGATGTTTGCTTGAATAAGGGGAGAATTTATGTACTCGTTAATTGTTTGCTATACTGTATATAATGTTCTTTGTTTATACTCAACCTTAGGAACCAAATTAAACGTTTAAAATGGATAAGCGAACCAAAATGTGTTATTGTTTTGGGAAGAAGGAAGTTTTGGTACAGAAATGACAATGTGCCAAACGTTTCATAAACATAACTTTTAGAGTAGTTTGGTCCATTCAAAATACGTACATATTTAACAAAACAATATTTAAATGAAATGGACTATTTACACGACATGTTTGAATGGCAGTCATTCAATCTATTTTGAAGTCGCCTCAAATGGGTTAAGGAATTTGTATTGGCATTCTTTAATGTGAAACAAACGATGTATTTTAAGAATGTGTGCAGATAGAATATGGAGAACTCAATCATTTCCGTATGATATGATTACTGACATATTCATCTTAGTGAATTGAGACAAATATCTATTTGGGTTTTATTTGCTAAGCTTTATGTGTATTTACATACAAAACATAAACTCCATCAACAGCTAACACATGAACGTTGTTTAAAACTCCCACAAGGTGACTATAAAATTAAATTTAGCAATTTGATCTTAATCATTGTGGTATGCAAACCCATTTCAGCGTGTGGAAACAGTTTCCTTGTAAATAGTAGAAGTTTGAGTTTAATCTATTGTACACCCAACCCTCCCTAAAAATGGACGAATAGTATTGCTAACTGACACTAATTCAAGTTACATTAAATAACCTTCTTGTAGTAGATGTGTCCATACAGCTTAACACGAAGCTTTAAAGTGGGTATCAAACAATTAAACAGGTGTATTTTAGAAAGAAAGATTGTTTATTCAAGTTTACATACATCTACATCTAACTTGTAAAATTTGATTTACAGCACAGAATGTAAATTGAATTCTACAAATGTCTTACATCTTTATTTTAAATAAGTATTCATGACATTAGTGTATCATTTGCATCATTCTACGACTGTTCATGTGTTTAATTTAGTGCGTTATGCATGTATAATCTGTGAACATATGCCTTACGTTCACCTGCTATGTGTTAAAATTAAACTTTGTAGAAACATCAAACCATTCTTTAATCTTAATCATTATACTCTTCATTATAGTCAGTGAAGTTCCGCTAAATATGTTCCTACGATATTGTTTAGCATTTCAGTTATCTTAATATTAATTTAGGAATTGATTGATATACTAATGGTATCATCCTGCTGTGTTTCTAAACTCTGTTTGTGAAAAATTGTTATTCTGTATATTCAGCTAGCTGACAACTAGCTGACCGATCAAGAAGTTATTAGAATGTTGGCAATTAACGCTATGCTACGTTCATCTTATATAAATAGTTCGTCTCGCTATCTCATTGTTGTTTTATGATTGTATTTACGTGTTAGACACAATTGTTTGCTCGGGTAGTTGTACCTTCATATTTTGTTGTTAGTGTAAACGAAACGTCACTTTATTTAATCTTCATAATTTCGTTATTCGTTTCATTTTTCTTTCGTACGTATCCAACTCCAGCTCGTACGTCTATTTTTCTGTAAAACAGCTAGTGTTGCAATCCTGGCGTATCTAATAGTAAACATTGTCCCTTACTTTTCTGTCTATCAACACAACCAACACACGTAACTACTACACATAATCAGGTATCTACATAACCTTGACCTCCTAACATATTAACACGTGTGAGTCTTAATACGCTGAGTTTACTCTCGACAAACAACACTGACAGCTACCATTTTCCTGAAACCAAATTGTTCATGTCATAATTATCTATACAAGCAAGCACCATAGACGCATCTCTAAACATCCTATTTTCAATTGAAAGATTCGCATTGAATATTTACGAAACTGTTTTCTCTTGTTTATGTTGTAGTACTTCTGTTCACATGACGGTTCTTATATTGTATGTATTTGTCGTTTGAAATTAAGTTTTTTAAACATAGTGTATGATGTATAATATGTGTGACTGATAAGCCTAGAGTGAGTTGGGTTCGACACTGTTTTGTGTATAGATGGCGCTGAATGTTACCAAATGATTTTGAAATGTAGTACGTCATTATAATACAATATAAACTGTATGTGTTGATCATTCATACTAGTTTCTCCCATTTAAATAATACGTCAAGTTTATATGAATTTGAACATTTGTCACATCACCGGTTGAGGGAGATTACATCTAAATTGTTCATGATCTGCGACCGTCGAAATACACAAAGATGAGGAAACAGGCATTGCTAAATCATCGACATTTCACGGTAGATTAAATGCATCCAATGTATTGTCCCGTTTTGTGTTAGGTAGTCTATTCCAAAAGTGTAACAGAAAGCTTCACTTCATCTAAGAAGTTACAGTATATAGTTGATGTATGTATGAAAAGATTGTAAATGAAAGAAAGAGCAAGGTTACATACATTCCAAGCACGACCAATTTGATGATTAATAGTAAAACACATAATAATCTAATTTCTCTAGATTTTGCTAAAGTTTATTAAACTAACATATGTGTATGAAACCGGTTCTAACCGCCCACAGAGATGTATACGTACATCCAATCCTAATATGTAGCTGGATAAAAGAGTTACCTAAAGTTATATAGAAAGATGTAACTAAAACAATGAGAAGAAAATGTACAATACGGAATCGAGATGTAAAAAATGTATGAAAGCAGCACAACATGTCTACGAACAAAGTCTATATTATATTCTACAATCAAATATATTTAAAGTTCGATGTTGTGTCATCTTGCTTTGGATTGTCAGGTAGACATGGTCTTTTTTTTGCCTCGTTTGAAGATCGCCTTTTCGAGACCCATCATTGGGGATTCAAACACAAGAGACACGATGAATCCAATACCATATGCCATGCACACGTGACCGAGGAAAAGATAGATCTGAAACAGATATTGTCATGAAAGTAAAAAGAAAGAGGTAGAAACTGGGTATGAGGCCGTATAGGCAAATAAGGAAACTATAAACCGAAACGTGAAAAGACTACGATACGAAACTAAATACTTGACTAGTATATTTAAACTTGAGGTAAGGCCAAGAGAAATAGTAGAAACGTGTATGTGGAATAAAGTTAAAGTTAACTATGATGCAGTTCAAACTTTGTCAGGAAATCAAATAGGATACCTAACATGAGAAACACAAAAAGTAAAAAGGGAACTTACAAGTTCATATCTGGTAAAGTATGTAAGCTGCGGTCGACTGCCATAGAACATGATCATGACAAGTGGATGGATCAGGTAGGCCATGTATGTAAGTCGAGCCAGAGGAATGAATCCCTTCCAAGCCAACAGCTGATTTACCCAACCTGCAGATAGCAAACTCACAAGATGATAGGACTTGGTGATACATTAAAGTAGTAAAACGAGGTTAAGTTGAAGGAGTAGAAGTAGTAGTTTGAGTTGTAGTTCTAGTCTGAGAAATGGATGAACTAGTAATAGTAAATAAAGTAGCAGCAGTAATACCAGTAGAAGTAGTAATAGTAGTAGCAGTAGAAGTAGTAGTAGTAGCAGTAGTAGTAGTAGTAGCAGTATTAGTAGTAGTAGTAGAAGGAGAAGCAATAATAAAAGTATCTGCAGTAATAAATTGAACATAAGTAGTTGCTCTTGTCGTACTTTAAGTATCGTATAAGTAGTAGTAGCATAAGCTGTCGTAGTAGTAAATAAGGGTTTGTGGTAGTGATGGTAGTAGTGGTAGTTGTCAGAGTGGTGGTGCAAGAGGTGGTGGTTCTGGTAGTGGGGTTGTTAGTTGTGTTGGTGGTGGTGGTGGTATTTGTGGTAGTGGTGGCAGTTGTGTTTGTGAAGGTGGTGGTATTTGCGGTGGTGGTGGTGGTTGTGATAATGGTGGTGGTGGTAACGATAAAGGTGGTGGTAGCGGTGGTGATAATGTAGTAGTAATAGTAGTGGTAGTAGTAGTAGCAGCAGTAGCAGTAGTAGAGGTGGCAATGTAGATAATGGTGATAATGGTATGTGTGAAAGTGGTGAAGTATAAGCTAACACCTGAGTTTTTAAATCAGAATGTTGTTTCTGTAACGTTTACCTCCATATCCTGTTGCGCACGCAAACACAATCCAGCAAACAGCCATTCCCCATCCAGTTCTGTGTAGGGCAAGATAAGCGGCTGATTCTTTCACAGTTAGAACATGTTTGTCATCATTCGAATGCAAGGAATAGACCACTGTCACACATATGCCTATGCTCAGCAACCAAAGCAACAGGTTCAGAATCTAGCAAGTAGCAAAAAAAGCGTGTTTGATTTTTTTTAATTTCCTGATTCCAAACAACACGTATTGACGTTTTCTTTTTTAAAAGTAAATTATTATCACTTTTAAATGCAAAGCGTCTACTCTTTGAATTCAAAAAAACATAAACTTGGAATAAATAAATTAGTAACGTACGGTAAAAAAATGTGGATAATAAATTATGTAAATGTTTAGCACGTTAAATATTGTGACACCATTAAATACGTATATATAATTATTGCCTTAATAGTGTGCAATGAGACAGCATTCCATTTAGATCGGACGATTCGCAGTTACTTCCCTTGTTCCTGTATTTAATATATTTTGGATATTCAGTTCTTGTGAATCAATGGTGGTTTACGCTTTAAATACTAGCATCTGACAGTGATGTGAGACGAGGTTTACACTCACTCATCTCAAATTCAATGTTTCTTTCATTTTGCAACTCTTATGCTAAGTGAAGGTTTTTTGCCGACTATAGATGACGTGTTAATATAATGCGAGCATACTCTCTCACTTTATTAAACCAGTTATGTTGCAATTACTCCCCTTAATTACCATTAATTCGGTCATTTGAAACGAAGTTTTTATATAGTTTGGTATCTGCGGAATATAATTAAAACTCTGCTGTATGACTATCTGACACACCATCCACTATGTGCTATTCTGTTATCAGTGTTCGTGTGTTGTTCAAGCTTCATACAATTCTTAAACTTTCCATCCACAATATCCTCAAACGTTTGAGTTACTCCTTAACTTCATTTAAACATATGATACGAAGAAAAGATATTGTTCAGAAGGCAGCCATTTAAACATATGATACGAAGAAAAGATATTGTTCAGAAAGCAGCCATTTAAACATATGATACGAAAAAAAGATATTGTTCAGAAAGCAGCCAAAATGAAATAAGCATTAGGATAGTTGAACACAAAATTGATGTTTGTATTTACATTTGAGCAGTGACATTTTACAACTTCACATTTTGTTGGACATGTTCAGTCTTGTCATGATGTGAAGACAAACCGGAAACAATGTAAGAAAACTGGTACCTTTGGAATTCTAATTTTACACTTTGTTCTGTACAGCATGTAGCCAGTAAACAGGCCTACTATATATGGTCCCATTCTTGCATAGCTTGGAAAGTACATGTTAAGTTCGTAGTCATTATCAAGACTGAAAATAGAGAACTTGTAATGATTATGTTACATAGGCAATAACTTAGATGGATTTCAATTTAGATAGAAAGACCACGTCAAAGACATCACATTCTAAATTCCAAAAAGAACTGAAACGAATACTACATTTGTTTGGAGACTGACGAACGAAAAATATTCCTTCACTTACAATTATATTTATGTTTCAACTTACGGTTTTGGAGCCGTCTGTGTGAAAGTCTGCGCTGGGTAATGGTGTTCGTTGGCGATGATTCCTACAGCCACAGTGGTCGCAGTAAGGAATACCAGACATGAACCAACACCGGCAATCACGTTACTGTAATGCATGTACTACTGAATTAACGATACCATTGTTTTGCTAGTATAACCTGATGTTCTCTATAAGTTTTGTTGAATCGAAATAGTATTAGCGGCATGTATGTAATATTAAAAATCGCTATGATTTATTGAACTACCGTCCTCGGCGACCTTAGACTTCACTTGTACGTTGATTAAAAAATGGATCATATGTACCAGTGTTTTATCGCGGTAATAAAATATGGGTACGAGTTCGGGTGCGTATGAATTAAATCACGAGTGCGCCACCTTTCGTAATATACTTCTGTCGATAATTCGATTTATGTGAAATATAATGTAACCATTACTTATCATTAAAGTGGCTAAGACTAGACCAGTGTGGTAAATTATCATTGTTTGATATCATTATATACGTAATCAAACATTTATTTAACGAGTAGATTGGTTGTTCGTTGGTACATTCGTTGTCGGGTTGACTCTGAGTTTCCATGTCAACCGATATATCTCATGAGACAAATGACTTGGCAGTTACTATGTGAATACTTGGCTAAAAGGTATTTGCCATGGACTAATGTCACTTCCGCTTTATGGTTAATATTAAAGTTGTATGTACTTGCGTGTAACTAAAGTGTAAACGGTTGTTGAATACTCACTAGAACAGCGGCAGAATTATGAGTGGACTAAGGATGTAAAACTGCATATCGTTTGCTAGGTACCAAGTCCAACCCATACACTGTGGAACAAAGGTGGATATCTAAGTAGAATACTACTACAGGCATAGTTATCCTATTTTCAAATTTATTTTAATACACAAAATGCATGAATGAATGTATGAATTCATGATTTGTTTTTTATTATAGTAATATATAGAAAGAAAGACAGATTAATAAAATTAATAAAACATAGTAAACATACAAATAATCAATCAAACAACCAAAGAACATCATTAAAAAAACCAATTGAGGTGAAAAGAGAAAAGAGAGAAATAATAACATACATCAAAACAATAAAAAGGAACACAATGCATCGGGAAGTGTGTTCTTACCTAAACGATGGTTATTAATCTATGAACGTTATTTTATAATTAAACGACTGGTGACTCACTCCTGTTATAATTGCCTTTAACAAATAAACATTGCTATCATGTATTACCATTTTGTAATCGTCTATCACGTAGTTGTTCACATACAGTAGATTCGTCCACCATTTGGTTCGACATTCCGCCATAAACATGTCATCCCCTTCCGGTTGCATGGCCCCTCGCATAAAGAATGGAACTAAAACTGTACCGACCATCAGTACCAACATGTAAGGAGGCGTCAATCTGTAGACATGTACAGTTGTAATAATCATTATTATCATCACTTATTCTATATGATGGGGTATAAAAAGTAAAAGTGACATGCCACAAAATATAAAAATAGGAACAGTTTGAAATGTGTCAGGCGGATGCAAGTAATGTTTTTTAACGTGTGATCTATATCTTAACAGTACAATTGCATGCATGTTTCAACGTTCAGATATCTTGTTTGGAAAATAAATCGTAAAACAAGTTATATGTTAAAAGATTATTCCTTAAGTGTTTCGGTTGTTATTTTGTCAGTTTTCTTCTCACCTCCAGAATCGATGAAAGTAAAACATAAACCAGTTCAACTTCGAGGCCCCGCCCACTTTCTTAAGTTCTCGGAAAGTCAGATAGGAAACAAGGATTGCGCTGAAATAAGAGCAAACTTTTATAACAACAAGCTAGACAACCCGTTATGTCATATTCAAAACAATCACAATTTATTAAGAATAACGACTATGTACAGACTTTACATATATGGTCTAAGAAGGGCAACATATTGTTTGTCCTCTATTGATACAGTCAAGATGGTTTAAATTGTTTTAAACATATTTTTGTAATCCATCCAAGGCCAACATTATTGGTGTTTTACTGTTTTCTGTGACGACTAAACCTTTCGCCAACGTGTTCTTTACACTTCGAACTTTGTTTTCTTGTACACCGTGTCTAGTTAATCGTTTCAAACAATACAGCAACTCATTAAACCTTCAATTTCGACTACCAGATGTAACATAGAAGTGATAGATAATTTACCTGATTGCGAAAAATGAGTCGACAGACACCGTGGCATACATAATGGCGTACATTGTCCAATCCTCCGCCATCGACAAGAACACAAACGATATCATATTGGCTGTTAGTAAACAATGACAAGATTGTAGATCAACTCTAATGCTTATGATTGTATACATATATACGAGTATAATTATATACTACAGAAACGTTTCACTTATACGACCACTCTCCAGACGGACTAAAAGTGACCTCAATAGCGAGTTGGTCTTATAGCGAATCCCAATCATCGTCAAAGCACATTTTAAAGACCACATGGACAAAGCTGCAAGGGACCTAAGTAGTTCAACTATCGAACTGGTCGTATAACTAGGCGATATTTTGTAACAACCGTACTGTGTAATAATAAGTTTTTAACATTTTGTAAATCGCAAACTAATACATAAAACGCAATGCAAGTCATTTAAAGGTTGATACATGAAGTTTTTATTGTGATGATGTTCGGGCACAAACTCGAGCTCGATCTTGGTCTAATAACTCTACTAGTTCAGTTGTTAAATATAAGAGTAGTCCAATACAAAATGGAAACTGGTTAGAATATATTTATTGCTCAGGTGAAATACCAACGAAAATGAGTGAACGTCTCAAATACATGTAGATAAGCAAATTCCTAAACGCTAAAACATTGGAAATAAATTTAGAGGTTTGGATTTCTTACCATCAAAGCGTGTGGCGAAGTAGAGTGTATGTCCAAGGATGACCCATCCCATGCTGAGAACCCTAACCCCATTCAACGCCCCTAGCGATCCAGAACCTTGGTCGGTGTTCAAAATCTTCACTCCGTTCGTGTACGCAGAAAATGCCAGTAGGATAGTCGCAAACAAGCCTTGGTGGTATACATTAGCATATATTATTCAAAAGAACTCTGTAGTATTAATCTAAACTAACAGAATACAATAACTATATACAAGCAAAGCTAAGCCTTTAGTCTGAAGAAGATTTAA
>ENA-OREC01001933-OREC01001933.1-marine-metagenome-genome-assembly--contig:-NODE-1933-length-10999-cov-13.062351_pt1 | contig 10999 bp, 8 predicted proteins | sample MGYA00248626_ERZ508543 | MGnify/ENA primary metagenome ERZ508543 (study PRJEB26211, sample SAMN05518279) | marine metagenome | isolation source: Puget Sound, Washington, USA | host: Bankia setacea... | reverse complement strand
ATTCAATGGGTTTAATAACTTCAAACAAACTTGGAAAATACATGTTCTGCTTAAATTATCAATGGGCGTTTCTAGCATACATGGGTTCTATATATTTCCAGACAGACATTATATTTTCAATCCATATACATTAACATGCTTTTACAACAAGTAAACATGATTCATGCGTTCAGACATACACATAGTTTGAAGCATATAACCAAGTTTTATCATACAGTTGAAACACATAGAATACATACATGTCTACATGAGCATGCCAAATCCCCATACAACCAGATCAAAGTCTTTTATATATAAAGTACTGAGGACAAGATATAAAATAAAACTGCTTGGACATGGTCTCATAGGCTTCATAAACCATACTAGTAATGAAACAATATAAACTTGTGCTCTATAAGATTGGTACAGAATACTTACTTCTTGGCTTCTGTTGTATAACAACTCGTCCTACAAAGACACAACCTAACAGTTCACAACACAGCAGAGATCTTTTATCAATTCAGACAGCTGTACAAAGGTTGAATGAATTGTTTCCCCTTAATACTCTTCAAATATGACTTTGATTTTAGACAAGGTATCCGTTGTTTTGAGTTGAAAGGTGTAAGACAAACAGTTTCTAATATAAGGTTTAGTATGTGTATCACCTCAAAAGAAAATATACAAAGGAATACATCAAGGAAACTGCTGTGAACATTTCTCTTTCCCTCAGTCCGATGTGTTTTAAGCTGATTACTTACTTCACTTGTTAATTCAGTACAAGAAACGGTATCTTGTAATGTATACAGTAAACTTAATGTTAACATTATTTTCACTGTTCAAAGATTGTTGTCAAGTGCTGTCTGACATTCAATGAACATTCATTTAGAAGTTAAAAAAGGTGAGGATTATTTCACAGAAGTTTCATTGATGGTAGATTTAGTGCCAGTGCTTGGTTTGTCTACAGGTAAAATAGACCACACTACTGTCTTGTACACTCTACATGGAATATAAAATAAAAGCGAAAACCAGCTCAAAAAAACGGAAAAAAACTTGTTTTGCGAGGGTATATTGCAGGGTAGCTCTATATATGTCTGTACTCTTGACTATTCCAGACTCTGCAAACATCATTCAGGTAATATTACAGTATCCATTGTCTTTTTTTAGTCTTATCAAATATACTTAATATACTACAAGATGCTGTTGTCTTACAAGTTTAATTATATCAGATTAGATGCTTGTCTCAATCATTTAATCCAAGGCAGAACCAAAATGCTTTGTATACAAATTCATCTATGAAAATACAAAATCCCAAAAAATTCTTTACATAATATTCAACAATTCAATTCCAAATACCCTGATCTTTGCAGATACTGTTGATTTTTTTTTGAAGCTTTGGACAGAGTTCCTTTTAGCAAATTTGATAAAATACCAGAAAAATATAGAATGTAGGAGCGGACAGAGTGGGCATATGTGATGATGACTTATCTGTGACAAGTTAACACATCAAATCACTTCAACCATTGTACAGAATATCATACATATATACTGCAAACTGTCTTCACACTTCCCTAGAACCATTTCATCAAGATTTAGACATAAGTTAACTGTATACCTCAAGCAGCTTTCTGGCATTCTAAAACTTTTTTTTAAAAACTGCTAACTCAAGTAAATTTTAAAATAATGTGTGCCTAAAAAGCTGCCATCAAAGAGTCACAAAATACACCGGACAGAGGATAAAGTAGTATAAACAAACTGCCAACAGAGCTTAAAAAACAAGTAGTTATGGTTTTTGGCTGATTAGCGTTACTATTTGAGAGGACAAATTACCGTTGCTGGAGAAGCCCTTGTGGTGTGTGTAAGTGGTGTACCTTCCCCGTCCATTGTACCACCTTGTATCAGGTAAGTGTTACCCCCCTGCTGTGTCAGAATGTGACCTTGCATCTGGATAGTGCCCATGTTAGATAATCCTGTAGCCACCTTGACAAAAAAAACAGCAAAATACATCAAAAGTTGTTATTTGGTTTTGACCTCATCTAGTGTCTTACTTATGAAACCAATTTAAAACTAATTGCAAAACCAAAGTTCAAACTGCCTGTTTTTAATTCTAAAGTATAAAATCTATTTGTTAAAGCTGCACAGATATGATTATACCAAAAATCACTAGTATGAATTTCAAAAAGTAAAGAGGTCAGATTTATGTAAACTTCTCATCTTTATGGGAATAATAACGCATCAATGTTGAGTCAGCAAAGATTAAATGCCTGCAGCTTACCTGTCCAGTGCCGGTTTGATAGTAAGTACCAGATGATGCATTGTACACTGTTGTCTGACCATAGTCTCCTCCATATGTTTGTCTGTAATAGAAAAAACTACACATCAACACCATAACTCCTTCAAAGTCACTCATAGCACCTGACTCAAAATATCTGAATGTTTTAAGCCAAATTGTTAGTTTTTTTCTAACTTTTCATGCATCATATCAAGACCAAATGCTGACAGCCCAAGTATGCTTTTTGTCGTTAAATCAGACGCATCATAAGCACATGCCGCATTTATGTCACTAAATGTTTATGATAGTGTTATACATACATTTATGATACCTCCAATCCGTAGGCTACAGGTATCAATATCAATGATAAAAGTTGTATGGCCAACATGTACATTTGCAAACATAATTATAAACCAAATAGTCAGAAACTAAATAAACAAATATAAAATCCAAATCCAGCAACATGCAACAAACAATAAACCAAAAATATAAAAGCTCCTTAGAAATATATATCTTTGACATTTTACTTATTTACAACAAGTACTTTGAAACGTTATGATTTATGGATGATCTGAAACACATCAGAGGTACAATGACTATGGATAAACGGGAGCTCCTCAAAGAGTCCATAGATATAACACGTTTGTTAGGGGTTGGTCAACAAATTTGGCAGAGATACATGTATACAGAAGGGTTTAGCCATAGAGAAGGTAACTACAAACTACAACATTGTTCTAATTACCCTTCATTATTCCATCGGACCCTGTTAACAGAAGACCAGAAAAGTGTTATCATCTTGAGTGTTTTGATTCATTTTTATATATATAAGCTATTGGTATCCTAAAATTATTGACCATTAAGTAGCCCTAGCTGAGTGATGTGGAATCCTTATGTTTAGTGGGACACAATTTTTCAAAGATTTAGTCAGTCAGCTGAACTACAAATTTCTGTCAATGTACAACAGCTGACAACCAAATCCATGAAAATGTCTTTCAAAGGAAAACCATGAAGTTTAAAAGTATCTAATTAAACAGAACACTTATTATGGTCAAATTGGGGAGCAAAATTAGAATTCTAACAAAAGATTACAGCACTTTACAGCAAGTTTTCAGTAGAAATTTATAGCAACGAAATGAAAAAAATAGCCCAGCAAAATCATAAATCTTGTGATGTTAACGGAAATCATACACACATAAAGTTGACCAAATACTTAGATGAAACTCAAATCTTGATTATTATTAAGAAAAATCAAATAGAAACATAACACTTAAACAAACAGAGCACGATCACAACAAAAATACTAAGGCACAAAAGCCATGCAAAAAGCACAACAACATAAACTACACTTTTAAACTATGAATCGTATGATTAAATGAAAACCTGAAGAAAATCTGAGTTGAAATATGCAAACGAGGTCAATGACCTAAATATTCAGTGTTTCTGAGCATTGAAATGTTTGTTGTTTCTTAGTTTATCAAGTACCAAATAGGTGGAATTCTGTTAATCGATTTTTTCTAGAGCAATGTTGCTTCTCCGTCAAAGTTCCAGCAACAGTTTGTGGATAGTGTGAACAATACGGTATAAAAGTCAACAGCGTAAACAATTTTCAACACTCGCACAAACAGTCAAGTACGTGTTAAGTTGTTGAACAAAAACTGGTCAGCTGTAACTTGGCTTAGAACAAAGTTCACTTGTATGAGAATCTAACAATAAAGTAAGAACAATAGTGTTACTGACTTCATTATGCATCTAATTCTTAAGACATTAATCATAATTATTCAAACAACAGTAACACTTACAAACTATTTAAAGTGTCAGGGATTATACAAGTGCACTCCGAAAAATATTTACAATGGTGCTGTTTTAGAACTTCACTTCAAAATGTGCTCAAATACTAAATACTTCAAACCAGTGAATGTGGGCTACACACAATTGTTTCATAACTGCCAAAATGGTGTAATTGCCGACTCCTTGAATGCATGTCAACATTAATAGTTGCCCAGTTATATCGTTGGTTATAAGAGACAGATTTGTGTGTACTAGAGGGAAAAGGAAGCCATGCTTTTTAATGAAACGGACACCGCATCACAATGTCAACACTGCAGCACCACTTCTATTGTACATGTTAACTCATACATTTGACCATTTGTAGATGCGTAGATACTCGGATCATTTCCTTCTACGTACTGAACATGTGCAGGATACACTGTCTGTCCCCCTTGCTGGATGGCAATGTTCTCCTGGTTTCCCGTATTCTGCTCTGCCAAGGCTTCTGCTACTGATGCTGAAAACAAAATAAAAATCGTCCTTAAGATTCAAGACATGCTTGTGAATAGTGTCATTTAACAGAGGTTTGTCTATTTTATCATGAATACAAACACATGAAAAACATTGAGATTTTCAACCTTTTTGGTTACTAGTAGTAACATAACGACCACAATATTAATAAGATTACCAACCCCTCCATCAATACTTTTTAACACTGATACAAACACAACTTTGTTACTTACTTGTCACAATAAACTGTTGTTGTCCAGCGTGTGCAGGCTGTATAATAGTGGCCGTTTTCTGTCCCTGACCAGCTTGACTTGTCACAAGAGACTTGGTGTCCTGAAAGAGCATGGATTTGCTTTTGAAATAACAGATGTCAACAAAATTAAAAAAGTTATGCTTAATCCTTGTTTCTGTTTTAATCTATGAACTAAAGAATATCACACTTCAATTTTCATTTTTTTGTATTTCAAACGGTAACTAAAATACTTATGACTAAGTCTCTAGGTTTTATGTGAAAACTCTATTTTTATCAAATAAGCTCAACATAACTTACCTGATTCACCTGGTGAACTTGTACTACTGTAGGATTCATGGCTTGAAGGTCTGTCACAAATGTCTGTGTGGCCATCAAATCCAAATCATCTACCTCCTCATCAGAGTCAACTACAATCAAAGCATAAAATAGCTTTAAAAAATGTTATTCCATCATAAATAACAATTGTTAACAATTTGAACAAAAGTTAAATATTGTGATTCGTATATACATGCAGCAATCAAAATTAATGAAACTTTACACAGATGACAGTGAAATGGACCAACAATTGTGTACAAACAACTTAAATCAGTGTTTCCAAGTCCCAACATAAAACAGACCTCCAAAACAAAAAATGCCCCTGTTTATTTAAAAGCATGGCTACAGAAATTAGTTATAGTTGTAGCTTGTATTATGCATTTAAACTACATTGAACAGTAGTGATATTTTTTTAATGGAATACTGAAAAATGTCTTAAAAACAGTGTAAAGCTGTAGCATAATCACATGTATAAAATTGTGTGTAAGTGGCCAATTGACTTACCAGTGTTAAATCTCATAATGAGTATCTGTATGAATACTGTTATAACTAATCACTTAGCGTATTCAGTTACCATAATTTGGAACTTCAATCGCTTTCCTTTTTAACAATCAGTATTGGTCAAATCTGGGTGTAACAATGTTAATGATTCAAAATGAATGATAAAAAGATAAGCAAATCGTGATGGATTCTGATAGAAAAAAACTCTTTGTATCAACAGGGTTATCCTTTTAAAACTGACAAAATGAATATGACATACACAAACAATCACATTTCAAAACCGAAAAGCCAACAAATTCATTAAAACTGGAAACATGGAGTGCAAAGTCAACACATATTTGGTCCCGCAAATTATAGAATATTCAGCACTTGTCTTAACATTTAAATAATAATTCTAAATGATTCTTACTCTTAGATGAGATATCAATCAAGCTTGACCTAGTGCAAAAATTGCATCTTTATTGTAATGTTTAGAATATCTTTGCATGGCAGAACCATTTGAGTTTAATATCTGGGCCTAATAACTCCCTTTACGCATTTCAGATACACTCTATTTTTTTCTGAGTTTGCCTTTAAAATAAAGTAAATCTACAATCTCTGAAATGAAAGTAGATCTAGGACAGCTGCATCATGGTGAGAATAGAATGATCACTTAACATATGTTTTGAACTGTTATTATTTAATAAAACCAAACCAAAAGTGTAAAAGTGTATGCCATTCTCAGTGTCTAAATAAATTATAAACAATTGAATCTCATTTTTAAAATGTCTGGTCATAGGTCTGACCAGCATGCACAAGCATGTAATCCAGAGTCTATAAATAGATTTATCAAATGTACTATTTCCTATGTGTATTAACAGTCTCAACGCGTTAATTCAGTATTATTACTAAATATCACATCCCTTTATTAAGTACAATCCCTAAATCAAGCTTATCTAAGCAAACTAAAGCATCTCTTAGCAACCCGACTTTCCCCCATGGTAGCGTCTACGCATCCATGGTATTTGGACGCTTTGATCTACTGTACAGAATGCCCCACTTAAGTTTATCAATAAAACTGTGGAATCCGTTAAAAAAAGAAAAGGATATTTACACACTGAATCCATCGTGAGCTAAAAATTGAGTTAGCACGTTTCTAATATTTCCAGTTTCAAAACTACCGCCAAATTCCTTATTTTTCTCCCAAAAATTCACTGAACGATCTACACGGCAATCGCCATTTTCTAACAACAAACATGAGAGTAAACGAGTACTTGGCAGGCAAATTTTATTGTAAAACAAGGATTATAACGATTGTTATTGGTGCATCTGTGATGCTGCGTAGATGATAAGTGACACTACATGTAAAATGAAAGAAAATTCACCTTTGTCGTTGATAGGTAACAGTCGTCACAGCTACCGTGTCTATGGCGTTTATTCCTACGGCAACAGTTGCCAGACTCTCCGCGTCACTAAATTCATGTATTCATGCGCGTGACGAAACCGGAAGTTTCGATTTTATTGTCATTTTCAAAGTGTCGAAGGAAAAAAAGCTCAAAAATAATATTTGTATATTCATTGGTTAAGCTGAATTATGATCACATTCTATAACTTGATATTCGCATCAGAATAAGACGACAAGTGTTGCGAACTACTTTCATGCGTACACACTTATGTAATGTGGCACCCGGACTAGTTGTAAGGACAAAATGGCGACCGACTGACATGTAGCGTCTTGACAACTGTGGAATTTTTGTAAACTGTGAATAAATGGATTGCCACTTAAAAATCTACGTGTTATCTTTTGAAAACACACACCGACAACAACTATTTTGTAGTATGGTGGTCGATTTTGGAAGTTGTAAACAAGAAAGCTCAATGTTTTTCAGATCAACCTTGAGGTCACATGGCTTTCTAGGTCACGTGTTTGAAAGCAAGTGCGCGCAGGTTCTCCACAGGGAAACAAGTTGAGGCCTCAAAATGTTGAGGGGTTTCTTTGGAAATGTTCAGATTTATATTGGAATATGACTTTGTATCTTTGTTTGTGAAAGTAACGACGTTGTTTGATTGATTGCTGAAACGACGCGGTATTATCGGTTTGATTTGGGTTAAAGCTAGATCTACACGTAGATCTGTAATCGATCGAGTTTATAAAAGGATCAAAGTACATACCTGTTAAACTACAGGTTCGGTCATGTTCAATTTGCTTGAAGCAAATATCTAGTTTAATGAAAATCCCCGCACATTATTCTTACATGATTATAGAATATATACATGTTAGACGGGAAGGTACATTCGAGGCATTGTACTAAATACATTTGAATATAGTATATCTATATAAAGTCCATCTCCAAGACATGCTTGATTTAATGAAAATCAGGGTCGTCATCTTGGTACATACGTGCAGTCAAGTTTGTGTTTTGATAGCTGGGCGGGTTCAGTCGGAGGGGGTGGCACCGGCGTAGCTCCTATAGGCCCGAGAAGGCCATACACTTCATCTCATAAGATGAGGAAAATAAAAAAATGCAATAAAAAATGAAGGAGGTGGTGGGTATCCTGGATCCCTAAATGTCGACGAACATTGCTCTCAAAAAGCGTCAGAATGCACCATTTAGCAGCATTGCTTTCATTTTTTTCTCAGCAGGTCAAAATATCGTACCAAATAGCGTCAGGATGCACCATTTGGATTCATAACTTTCAAAATGTTCTCTACAAGTCGAAATATCGTATCAAATAACGACATAATGCACCATTTAGATTCATTGCTTTCAAATTTTTCTCAGCATGGCAAAATGTTGTATCAAGCTGCGATAGAATGCACCATTTATCGTCCTTGCTATCAACAATTTCTCTGCGGTTCCAAATTATAGCGCTAAAGTGCAACACTCACCGTCCTTATTTTCACATTTCCCACTCATTCTCCCTTAAGTGCGACAAGTGCTGTCTTTGCTATTCACTGTGTAACTGTGACTTAAATATCTATACGATTGCCAATCAATCTTTTTGTTATGATTCCTTACTCATCTGTGCAACATTTCAAGTATTTCAGTTGAAGTGGCTGCCTTTTTTTAGTCTATGTTGGCTCGTATAAACTAAGGGTGCCCAAAATGGGGTGTCTTCAAAATAAATATTGATGTTTCAACCTGCATTGCGTATGCATACTGCTTCTAAAACTACCACATGTTTCGTCCATTAAAAAGCCCTTCAATGACTAATGTACAGAAAAGAAAGCAAATGATATTATTGATAACCCCTTTTCCATTGTCCTGAACTCCTAAATCAGCTACGAGTCTTTATCTTAATTATGGTGCTTATTAAATGAGAGAGAAACTTGTTTTAAATATTTAGAGCACGTTTTTTGAAATGGTCAATAGACACTTTTTCATTAAAAATCGATTTGCAAACACAACTCCTACATGAGTTTTACAAAATAGAATCAATTAACCGTGATCCACAGCGTAAATTTTAACCTGTCAGTTACGAGTCCCGTTTTGTAGACACTATAATGGATATATGTAACCAGTGTTTATACTGAAACTTTACTCTAGCAAAAAGAACTAGATTTGCCCTCAAAACTAAGGTATAATCTTGATAATAATAAAGAATGATAGAATATTTGATTTAGATATCTAAACATCATATAAATCAACCAAATGTTACTTCAAATAAGATTACTGTGTTAATAGAAAACTTCAAAACAAGTTTCATATAGCTTAACATTTAAAAACCCATAGATACTGTTTAATGATTGAAGATATTGTAAATAATTAGGCATGTACATTGCTGAATCAATAAACATATGGTCATGACATATTTCACAAGTTCTAAACTTTATACATTAGTTATACAGGTATCTTTTAAATAAAGCAGTGTACTGTTTTCATACATTCTCGTAAATTATTTAAATGTTTCTCGTTACTGACCTTCTTACTAGTTCATCGTACACAAGTGACTCGTTTGAAATATAGTTATCTACATGCTGCATTGTAATCTGGTACGGAAATTTCACTTTGAACTATGCAGTTTAATGTACCTTTAGCCAGTATAGTTTACATACAAATCACATACACTTTTCATGAAGATTTAAATAAAAAATACTGAGCCTTTGTGGTAGTTTAATTAACAAGTATATGTTGTCACTTTTATAGAATGACAAACACACAGTTTGAAAGAAGCGTACAGAGCAAAGAGCAAAACAACAAATAGAAAGAGTTGCTAGGAAACTAATTGTAGTAAAAAAGAAAACGAAAGGGTTAATGGGTAGTTCGTACCAATAGCAGAACTGCCACAAAGGAAACAGCAACACAAGGGGCAGGTGAATAGACAACACACATAAAAGCACAACACAGAATTAACAGACAGCAATAACATATCAGATGAAACACAAAGGAATATACCAGAAGAACATTATACATATAAAACATATTATAATATAGTAAGCAGTACCACACATCCATGGTCCAAGCAAAAATACCGCAAAATGCCATTCATATCTACATGACAATCCAGAGAGTCACGATGACGTACACGGGTGTCCAGAGCGCTTGCAAAATAATATCACAAGAATAACACATTAGAAGATAAGAATGAAGAACTAAAACGAAAACTCAACACTGTGGTGAAGATTGAACTGAAAAATCACAAACAATTATACTCGCCTGCCCCAATCAACACACAGAAGCAAATCTGACAGACTGCTAGTGGTGTCATATACGAAACCCTGAAACAATGATGAAAACACTTTATATCTACAACACATAATGCAGAATGAACATGTAGTGAGGTTCAACTTTGTTATATTTCAATGAATATAAGATTCGTTGGTCTCAAAAATTACTTTTAAAAACTAGACAGTGGTTTCAAACACAGATCGATCTTTCACACACAAAGAGGGTTGTACTCGTAAAATTTCAAATTCGGACAGTTAAGATATATGAGTAAATGGAAACGTGCAAACATAGTGTATATTGGTGACTCAGAAAATCAACATTTAATTTCTCTCAGTGTCGTGATTAACAGAGAATGAGTGTTCCATGAGATGATTGGCCTACCTCACTCTGACTTTCATTAAGTCAAAACATCTACTGTTTTTTGCTCATTGCAATTTCAAATACCGCTTCAAATTGTGTCACAATGCACGCGTAAGCGTCATTGTTTTCAAAATATTCATTGCAAATCGTTTTAAATACCGTCACAGTGCATGCTTTAGAAACATTGTTTTCAACTATTTCTCTGCAGATCCAAATCGTTTGAAATACCGTCACAGTGCATGCTTTAGAAACATTGTTTTCAACTATTTCTCTGCAGTTCCAAATCGTTTCAAATACCGTCACAGTGCATGCTTTAGGAACATTGTTTTCAACTATTTCTCTGCAGTTCCAAATCGTTTCAAATACCGTCACAGTGCATGCTTTAGATACATTGTT
>ENA-OREC01001932-OREC01001932.1-marine-metagenome-genome-assembly--contig:-NODE-1932-length-10999-cov-13.326589_pt1 | contig 10999 bp, 6 predicted proteins | sample MGYA00248626_ERZ508543 | MGnify/ENA primary metagenome ERZ508543 (study PRJEB26211, sample SAMN05518279) | marine metagenome | isolation source: Puget Sound, Washington, USA | host: Bankia setacea... | reverse complement strand
ACACCGGTGGCACACTGTCATACACCGGTAGCACACTGTCATACACCGGTGGCACACTACCATACACCGGTGGCACACTGTCATACACCGGTAGCACACTGTCATACACCGGTGGCACACTACCATACACCGGTGGCACATTGCCATCTATTAAAGTTATATAGACCTTTTCATTCTAACACCATGCACTGTTCCTTCTGTCATTAGAAAACGTGACATAAGTAATTTCATTAATGATGTATGGGGGCACATTATATTATTTTCAACGTTTGCAGCCAGCTTTTGTGTAATAGTCGAAAATGTCCTTACACAATAAAGAGACATACATGATTAATTTAGTTTTAATGCTGTCTTCTATCGGTTTTAATACTTGTCTTCTATCAGTCTATAAATCAAATCACACTGGCTTGATGGTGTTAGACTGTACATTGACTTTACATTCACACACAAAAAAAATACAGATTAGTACTGATTAACAATGAAAAACTGCGAAGAATTCATTTTTTAAAGATTCATCATATTTGAATTCATTAAACTATTTAACTATAGTTGTGGGGCCAAAGAGACGTGTTATTCAACCCTAGTCATTTTTCAATTCTTTTCTACATGAATAGAAATTAGAGTAAATGAAGCATGCCAAATTATAGCTGTTTACTTAACGATTTGTGAGCCAGTAACCAGTACTTCGGTGCCCTACATAGAGACGCTATAATATGAACCCTTTAAACAATTGAATGTCAACCAATGAATGCAGCAGATCGGATTTTATGGCTCGGTTTTCAATGACCTGTATTCAATGTCCATTCATTCAACAGTCTTTTTGAATGCTAGGCTTTGACCTCAAATCAAGTTACCAGTGTCATCAATATCAATGGATCATATGGAGAAAATTCTGATCTTGTTTTCAAAAAGATTTTGGGACTAAAAAAATGCAGGAGTGAATATGTAGACAAGGTGAAAACACAATGATCACTATGTCAACTGATGTCTTCAAAAGGAACAAAAAATAAAAACAAATCACAAAAGACAAAGAAAACATCTCAGGTCAGAGGAAAAAAGGTCACAGAGATAATGATTTTGAAAGATAATCTTAGTAGTAGGCATTAGTGAATAAGGGAATGTCTTTTCTATAAATTGAAAACAAATGTTAAATCCTGACGAAAAGTATGGTCTCAAAATTGGAATGAATAATCACGGAGCTCTGAGGACAGTAAAGTTCCTCCCATGAAGACCACTCAGTAATAAGACCAGTTCGCTATTACAACCACCTATTATTGGTCCCAAATTGTAGCAAAACCTCTCTTTATTGTTTAGTGAAAAATGGTGGCAAATATTAACATAAGCATCGTGAAACTTGACACAATTCTATAATTCTAGAATAAAGAAATGGGCACAGGATGATATAGGACTTATCTAGTGTGTGCAAGGAAAGATTACAATAATGACTTACATCAATGATGTCTTTGTTTGTTCTGCTTTCATGAGGCTCATTGTACTCCGTGTACTTGAGGAGAACTTTGTCCATGTCTGTGCTGGCATACTGGAATAGTTTGTTGGCACTGTTGAAGATAATCAATGCTATCTCGCAGTCGCACAATACACTCAACTCATACGCTTTCTTCATCAAGCCGAACTTTCTCTTCGTAAACGTCACCTGAAACACAAAAGAAAGATATACAGAAATGTAGGAAAAACGGGAATATTTTTGTTACAGCTTTTTTAGAAGTTTTGTCAGACATTGCTGCCGCCTCGGATACGTTTGAAGCTGTGAGTAGTCAGTAAAGTGTGTAATGAGTTTTGGAGGCAGAATGCAGTACAATTACTGTCTGAGAATGTGTCAGTCATGCAGAAAAGACAATTAGAACCTTCAGCACACTAACCAAAATCTTACAGGAGTCTTCTTAGAAATAATGTGTGCCTTACACTATGCAAACTAAGAATATTTAAAATTCCAGGATTAAAGCTTAAATGTGATTGAAACCTGAGGCTGAAAGATGGTACTGCTATACCCTTGACAATGTTGTGATGTTGTCCGTGATACTGTTGTGATTGTTCCCACATGATTTCACGCCTTCTTACTAGGTTTCTTTCACACTTACTTTTTCTGGTGACAAAACATATGGACATACAATTTCCTAGTGATCAGATTACCTCCAAGACTGTCAGGTCTCAATTTAAGTGCAATTTTGTGAAAGCCCATAAATGAATACCGTATATTGTTTCCTAATCTAATGTCAGGTAATAACGCACCATTGTCATATAGTCATCTATAGAACTAGTTTAACAATGTGTTGGTTCTGGCTATACATAATGGATAGAGCCAGATACATTACCAGTATGGCAAAGCTGTTGTTGCCCAGTGTTTCCTTGAAGAGAATCAATAGTTCATGACAATTGTACTCCACACGGCAGCTGACAGACATATTGCTTTTCCACACCACAAAAACCCCTACCATGACAGACTCCATCTCTGACATTTCTGCAACTAACAATTCCTATGGGATGCATTCTCTACAAGCAACACTACAATGTGCTATGCTTGATATTGTTTGATGAAGCCAGCCGGGCTTTAGTTATTTAACGCCCACACACATAAAAACAATTTCTTTGCATTTATTGTGCAATGGCGCATGGATCCACAGCCTTGTAACCGTCATAGAAAACTGGATTCTATGTTATCAATTATTAAAGCCTTGTTTTGAATGCCGTGCACGGAACTGCATTATTGTCAATTTTCCACAACATATCCATACTTTTGTCTATGTGAATGCTCGCTCTGGTTCTTGTGTTACTGCAGCAAAATCAATGAGAGCAACAACTTGCTTCATATGACAGCCAGCCATACTTGAACAAAAGCTCCGGCAAATATGTAACCTAACTACAACTACACAAAAAACAAGTGGACTTTTTACTGAGCCAATTTAAAGGTACAAACAAGTAATAGCTCTAGGCAGTTCAAACTTGTCACAATCTGCTGTTGGCATAAAAAATACACATGTAAACCACAAATTTTCTGCTTGTAACATGTCTAATAACGGTAGATCAGCTGTTCATGTAGTTAAGAAGGAGAATGAATCTAAAACAAGACATAACGACAAGTAATGCTTCAACTGATTCAGAAATTTTGCTATAAGTTGTCTGGAAAGTGGGCTTGCGTCACAATTGCGTAAGTGAGGTGACAATAATTAAAGCGTAAATTGCAGTTCCTACTTTGGTGCACTCTTCTCCCCCCTATCTGCTGCCATTTTACATTCACCAGTTTGACATTACATCTAAATTCATCAGGTGAAAACTTTACAGACTGACAAATGAGAAATGGCATGACAAAGCGGTCACTGTATATACAGGGGGTGGAGGGAGGGGGTTATGGTTTGAGAAATACAGGAAACATAAAGTGTGTAAGTGAAGTGTTATGTCTAGGGATGTAATATATCAATGAACACGGGCCTCTTGATGTTGATGTGAATTCAGTAAACATTGTCCTCACCTATAACTGGTGTCATAGCAGACTGATGTATTATGGGAGGACATGGATGGCTCACTTTGGCATATATGTCCAAGCTGGCCAATGAAATGTTTGTAAGTGTGCAAGTTCAAATGCATTGTTCGTTTTTTTCATTTAAAAATTCTTTGATATTTGTTGTTATTAAAGCTGGTTTTGGCATATTGGCATATATTTCCAAGCTGGCCAATTAAATGTCTACAGATTTTTCAAATTACATTTTCTTTCATTTTAGAATTATTTGTTGCTTTTTTGCCAAAAGCATTGGTTGACTTTTTCCATTGGCATATACGATCAAGCTATCCAATAAATTGTGAACATATCACTTAAAAATATGTTTCTTCTTAATTTTAGAATTAATTAATTTTTTGCTATTAAACCATTTTCTGTTTAAATGTACATGAATGTGACTTGAGTGACACCAATGTGTTGACTCTACTTGACATTCTAAAACTGCATGAACTATCTCAGGAGGCAAAAAACTGTTGTCAGCTTGTTTTTCACTGCTCTATTTTGTCGCTCTGTTTTCAACACCCTGGATATTATACCTCTAGCATATACCACATATACCTCTAGCATATATACCACTCTCAGATACAGAGTGAGCAGGACATGTCCCAGATTGGTAAATGTCACCCACCTGTTAGCTCTACAGCACCGTGGCATCTGCCTGACATACATACAAGACTCCAGGGAGATGGATTTCTGTGAAACCACTCGCCATAACAAGCTTTTATCAGGGAATTTAGGCAATGTGTTCGGAGGCTATATCACTTGCAGCCAGCACAATATTTGAATTTATGATCATAATCAATTTTATATCTGCATGTTTCCTGGAAAATTCATTTGGGTGCAGCGATTTTATATTTGTACACTAGAAATGCAGACTATAACCTTATTCATTTGTTTTCCTTATTTGGCAGTTAAACATCGTTTTTATTCCACATAAAGTTTGTCAAAGTTATAAAACTATACAATATGCTTATGCTTGATCTTCATTGTATGACTTATGGTTTAAAGTACTAGATAGGGTAACCTTTTGTTCAAATTTCAAAAGTGCTTAAAGTGCACAGTAAACATACATTTTCATATTGTATGAATTTCCGAAATGCACAAAATTTCTACTTCAGTCAACATAGTAGGGCCTAAATTTAGTGTTTCAAAGCTTATAAACGACAGAAAATGTACAAAAATAGCCGTTTTCAACAATCTGCACATATTCACGTTCACCCACAATAGCTAAACTTTCTGTTTTCAGTCCACGAAGTACAAAACTTACTCATATTTTGCCTCAGGTACAAAACATTTGCAAGAGCGAACATCAAAGAAGCTATAAGTTATGTAGAAGAAGTACACTTTAACCCAAACATTGAGGGGGGTGGGGGTGGGGAACACTTAGATGGAGATGTTGATTTGTTCATACTAAATCATACTGCCCTACTTGTATATTATGGACTCAACGACACATAGACTGAGGGTTAAATTGTGTGCAGGTACGAACACAGGTGAACTGGTTGGGGCTACAGGTTCAAGTTTGAAAGATCTCATCTAAGTTGTGCAGGCTCACAATCTTACTACTATCAACCCAATTAGCTTGTGTCTCTCTAGATGTACAACTTTACACTACATATATAGGTTTATAGCTCACATAAAGGGACCTGAATATGTAGCATTTCACTAATTTAACTACTTTTGATTCAAATTTTGTATATTGGTTGCAATTTCATTTGATTTAAACACTGCAAAACACACTTCTCTTAGTGTTTGAAGCATTGTTATGAATTATTTGTAAACATTATGAAAATCAAATAAACATACAGACATATTTTAACCTTTTTTAATAATTTGATGGTATCATAAAAATGTGTTCTGCTATCAAGACAACCTATTTTCGGTCCATAACATCTCATTCCATAGTATTAGGGTCTCAATATATTGGGGAAAAAAACACTTTAAACACCTATTCTTTTTGATACCGTTGGTGGTTCTAATAAAGGAACTTCACTGTATGTTAAAGTTGATTTCTTATGAAAGTTAAGCATGTTATATTGTTTGTACCTGTCTGTTTCTCTCGTCGGCGATCCGCGAGATCTGTATCTTTTTCCTGCCCATTTTCCTGGCTGGAGTTTCCGCCCCCGCTCCTATGGACTGTTCCTGTACCTGAGCCACTATTACTGATTTATCTGAACTAACAATCCTGCAAATACACAAAAAAGTGAAAAATTATGAACAGATTTATACAAAATACACATTTTATAACCATTTCTGTATAAAATACACACTTTATAACCAGTTCTGTACAAAATACACTCTATATAACCCAGTTCTATATCGTCAACTTGAAAAGATTTACAAAATATTATCTGTAAACAATAATAGTATGATTAAAGTTTTTGACAGCTCATATACATAAAAAAAACACCAGTTTGTTAAAACAAATAACAATACATACTTCAATTTTTGATAGAACAAGGAAAGGAGTCTTTGAAAAATCAAATAAGCAACGTTAGCTGACAGAAACTGAGCAAAATTGAAAAAAATGACAAACTAAACAAAAATATCTCTAATAAAGGTGAGGTACTTTTGGAGACTAAAACAACGAAAATGACTCTTACAATATCCAGTATATCAATCATTTACAATTTTGAAGACATCAGTCGATATCCAAACAATAGAAATGTAAGATTTCTTACTTTTAATATTACCAACGGGTAAAGACAAAGAGACATATCCAAATGAGATAATCATGTACATGATTAACACTATTCAACAAAGGTAAGAAAGTGAGTTGTTTTTAAATTGAAATTTTAACGTTTCTCTCACTATGACAAAGGGATTTGGTTGGTACAAAAATTGGCTTGAGAAATCATTTTGCGGATGTAAGAAGTAACACCTCTCACGTACAGACAGTTAATTAACAGACGAATCTTAGCACACAAAAAAACCTTGTCAAGATTCTCAATCTCACTAATTGATTCAATGTTTGAAGCATTAGGAGAAAATTCTCAACCATTTTGATTTCGTTATTAAAAACACAAAACATTCTTGCGCATTTGGGAGATATCATCGTGAAAGTAAAGGGTATCTAACAAGTTTGGGTTTTTGTGTGTTTGATTATAAGCCCCAAGTGATATAAATGATAAAAGCAAACAGGCAAATTACCGCATTTTCAAAAATTATATCCTTTGCCTAGCTTAAAACACAGGTTACTTCAAACACTTTTTGATTTGATAAATTATTTGAAGAATTTAGTCCATAACACTCGAATCAGCTGATAACTCCATAAACAAATAATAACAAATAAAGTCTTGTTATATCAAATTATGTAATAGTCCATATTCAGAAACCACAGAGGTGACAAATCATAAACAAATGCGACAAGGAGATTTCCAAGATTACGTACATTGGTGCTATTTGTGTTGTCCCTCACTCGAAGAAAAATCTCAAATCACCAAATAAAGACACAACGACTTTCACTGTATATAACACTCTAAAAGCAGCTACAGACTGTCTCTTTATGGCGGACTTTTGACACCAAAACGAAGCTCACAAAATAAACGCGTAATCTTCAATTCAAGTCTAAAATCATGAATGTTTCCATATAAGGTCCGAGATCGTTACTTTAGAAATCGTACATGTGACTCTATTGAAAACGTGTGTGAAAGTAACAGACTTGGGAACTGAACAGAAGTGCTTATATAGCCGTAATCAGTTCATATCATCCAACATTGTGCCAACTAGCAGCTAGAGTACAGATAACATTAAACCTCTGACTCGATCCACGTAGCTAATCTCTCCATAACTCCACTAAATCCACTTCTAAACTTTTCCCTACGATGCCGATGCTACTATCGCGGTCTCCATATAATGTCAATAGTTTATACAGAGAGAGACTGAGGGGTGACGGGTGACAGAAGAAATATCCACCCGACATAACCCAACAAAATCTGTGGTTCTGGTCAAATGATAGTGACAATTAAATCAAAGCTACAAGTTTACAACAATCACAGAAAGGAAAAAACTATCTTAAGAACTGTTAAACGCAGTAGTTGATAATGCAGTTTCAACACAATCCAAAGCATAACACAAGAATATTATATGAGAAAAAGGACATATGTTCTGGATGTGTGTGATGTACAGGTTTTCAATAATACATGCCTGTTATACTGTGAAAAACAACCTAATGAAATAAACAGGGGGGTCCTTGTTCCAAAGCAGAGCAGACATATAACAACAGAGAGAATATTTTTATATTTTGTTTTTCAATAATAATACCCGGTACTTGTATAAAGGAAGATGATGCAGGAATGTTTTAACTTGCGTATTTTGCTTTTAGGTTATACGGTGCATAAATATTGTCTTTTGAAATTGATTAAAAGGTTTTAACAAATATGCAACAAGGTTTAATCATAAGTCCACACATGGTAATCTGGCCGGGGGACCTGAGTCTATTAATTGTACTACAGTTAGCAGACTCACGTTTAATGAAGTCAATTGTTGCTTTTTAAGTTCTGACATAATGACCTCATTCTTTCACTAACTCAGAGAGGTGATGTGTATATTTCTGAGAACACTTGATGTACCATATGTCTAGTCATTTCCAAGGCAGAATTATTTTTTTGTCTTACTACCTTATCTCAATTTCTTAGGTTTTGTGATGACAATACCGTAAAGACTATTTTGTGGTTTTCGATTTATATCTTTCTCCGACGTAACCCCTGTTTTATTTCCACAGAGGCTTGAGCACGGATAATTGTGCAAACTTAAAACAGTTGAAACGCTGTCTGGGTGTACAGTATCAAGTGTACTGTATCAGGTTCATGTGATAGAGCAACAGGAGAGAAAAAAATGTCTTCCCGTCTCTACGGTAACCTCTTTTCACTTTTTTATACAAAAACATCAACATGTATAAAAAGAGAATACTTGTTTATGTTTTTCTTTGTCTTGATATCATGTCAGTTGAATAGGCAAAATAATGAGCCCTAACAAACAGGATAAAATGGTCTACATTATCATATCATTATAACTCATCCTACAAATAAATATTTTTACTCTAAATTTGTGATCGATTTTCTCTCTCTCAAAATCTTTGATCTAAGGTGTGTATATACATTAAGTCAATTTCAACACCTGTTCAAACTCGATGAATAATTTGCATTTTAACGCAAGAGAAAAGAGGAAGCTTGTGTTAATGATAAATATATACTTTGATCATTTAGGACGGTCATTTAGGTTCGAGGTAATGTTACCGTAGGTGTCCCAAGTACGTCAGTCAATTGACAAATATCGACAAATAACATCAACATTGTCCTTGCAAGCTAAGCCCTTGATACGGGTAGTGGTACTTAACAAATTTTTTCCGTATGTATATCGCAAACTTTCATCTTTTGAGATCATCTAAATCTATACACTCCATCTATAAATATCATAACCCTAGGACATGCTCAGACAAAATATGTCAGCTATTCATATGAACACGTGAAAATATCTAACCTATCTTAGCATAAGGAAAGTAAATATATGGGATGTGACCTTGTGAACATTAAGTTACGGTGAGGAAAGCAGAAACTAGGCTGTATTACACATGTAAGGTCAAAAAATGATATATGAATACCTGTCACTTATGTGTAAATGGAAAATACTACTGCCATGTGGAGATAATTCTTGTGAAACAGCTCAAAACAAAGGGAGAGAATTTACAAAAACATTGAAACACTGAAGGTCAAAAATGTGTTAATGAATTAGTTTCTTTAATACTACACAGTGCAAATCATTCACAACTTAAGTTAACAAAACAAAGGATTAAAGTTGACCCTGGTATACTAGTGTATTGAAAATCAGTTAATTTTTCTGGTTAAGAATGTATTTAAGCTTATTGAAGCAGATTAATTACCTCTAGTACACTCAAATATTTCAAAATCCCACCAAAATGTAAACACTATTAATCCAACAGGCTGTCTATGTCCGTATGTATTTCACTGAAATGAAAATCGGTAAAATCCTGCACCCAACTTTAGTAAAGTATTAGTTATCCCCACTGAAGATTATACATTTATGGCACTTGAGTAGACATTACAAACTTGAACACAATTACACATTTAATGCTCCACTCCACCGGTGACTTGAGGAAAACACACATTAATCTATCCATAACAATAATAATATATTCCACTGGTGATCTTTTCACTTTTCGAAAACAGAAACACAGAAACCATAATGTACACACGACAACCGTTTAGCACCAATTCATAGCTGATGTCTAAGAAATTATCACACTAACTTGGAAGATTCTTATGTAACACTATTCATTCACACAGCTGATGTTTGCTACACATTTCTTCTCCTCTGGATCGGAGGCATTTTAGTGTAGCTGCTTTATTAATTATCGTTTTTATAACCTACTTAATACCTTACACAGTGTAATAGCAGCTAAGACGGAAGATTTTGTAATATACTAGTAATACTTGTATAGTAGGCTGACTTTGGCAACTTTCATACACGGTTTGTACAGCTCATACACACAGATATATAACTGGTAAACTGTATAGAAACTAAACGAGCAGGTACGCTGGTAACTATATACATGCAGGTAATGGAATCAGCTGCTTACCCCTGACTCATCGAATTACCTAGCACGCAGTCCTTGGAAACTTACATTTAGCTCGCAGTTTAGTGTTTATCTTGAGAATGGATAAAACGTACTTACATAATTTGATGTCACTTAACAATTTCATCATATGTTTAAAAAATGTGATGCTCTTTCTGATTTTAATAACAGCGGTTGTCTATATATTAAAAAATGTGATGCACACTCTCATTCTTTTACATGTTTTCAAATTGAACATATTTTGATGGTTCAAATCACGATAAGTGAAGCCAACTGTCTGTTTTTATAAGAAGATAAAGTAGAAAATGTCATTGCTAAGAAATTGACAAAGATTTCTACTCCGGGCGCTTGACAATCACTGTGTCATTGTTTCAAATACAGTATAGTTTGCTCAGAGTTCTATAGAAGCTAGGCCATTCGTGTTCTTCATATACAAGTTATTTGATGATCTCCCTTGGCTACTCACATAGCATAGTAAAAACAGTCATATTTCCACTGTCAATGGTAGAGAGTTCAACTGTGCTCAGAAATAGTTATGACACAAACATTTTTATACATTTGCATAACTTTTTGATTGGATTGATGTTATAGAAGGCATTTTTTTTATAACAGTGGGTTGACTGTCTCCCTTGTCTACCCGATGAGCTTACTAAAAATGTCATATTACCTGGTCAATGGTAGGGAGTTTAACTGTGCTCCGAAATAATAATTACACAAACTATTTTTATACATTTGCTTAGCCATCATCTGTGTGCTCGAATTCTACTCCACAATGTGAATAACCTGCACCTTACCATTGCCAAATAAAACTTGCTGACCATGACAAGTTTGAAAGCTCTCCCTGTCAAACGTATATACAGCTCGGTAATTAGCATGTTAACAATGGGTGA
>ENA-OREC01001931-OREC01001931.1-marine-metagenome-genome-assembly--contig:-NODE-1931-length-11001-cov-13.525540_pt1 | contig 11001 bp, 4 predicted proteins | sample MGYA00248626_ERZ508543 | MGnify/ENA primary metagenome ERZ508543 (study PRJEB26211, sample SAMN05518279) | marine metagenome | isolation source: Puget Sound, Washington, USA | host: Bankia setacea... | reverse complement strand
GGAGTAAATATGCATGTGAAAAGTGAAAACTTACTATAATAATAATAATAATAATAATAATAATAATAATAATAATAATAATAATAATAATAATAATAATAACATAAATTGAATTAACTAGTGACTATTCTATTGCTGCATCGTAGAGTATATATAAATATATATAAACACACATTGTATCCAGGGTCATTTACCCAACGTATATACTGGGCTTTAAAATGTTGAACTGAATTTGAATTATGAATGTATGAAGGAAGTGAGTTACAAACGGATGAACCTGAAAATACAAATGTATTTCGTTATAATTCTAAATGAGGTTTTGGAGTATTCAACTGGAAAATAGACGATGAACGGTCTTGTACGTATATCAGACGCAAAAGTAAAAGACGATCTAAGGTATTCAGGCGCATCTCCCCTAATAGTTTTAAACATTTGAATAGCTTTCATATATGTAACCCGTTCGAGAAATGGCATCCAATTAAGATATAAAAAACCCATTGTAGATGATGGGGTGTAGACATCACAATCAAGAATTACTTGGGCAGCCCTTTTCTGAAGTCTTACTAGTTCTTCCTCCGGGTAATGCGTGCAATTTCCCCAGATAACACAACAACAATCAAAATGAGGGAGATTATATGCGTTATAAAAGCGATTCTCAGTTGAGAGATATAATTTGATTCGTGATAAAATATAGAGATATGTATTGCATTTGTATAACAGTTTCAATGTGATCATTCCATGACAGACTATTACTAACTGTAACACCTAGTAGTTTAGCAGTTGAGCAGGACTTAATTACTGAATCATGATATGGAATTTCTGTATTAGATTGTAGAATTTGACGATTTCGTCTCGAACTGATAAATATTACGTTTGATTTATCAGAGTTTATGGACATTATGTTGACACCACCTATCGACATGTGATACGTCATTGGTTAGTGAGGTAATAACTACATCTAAAGACTTGTTGTGTGTTGAAAGAGTCGTGTCGTCTGCAAAAATAGCAGCACATGAATGTGACAGAAATAAGGGTAAATCATTGATATTGATAACAAAAAATAGCATCGGACCTAGGACAGATCCCTGAGGCAAACCGGCTACGAATTCACTGGAGGTAGATTGTTTCCCAGAAATAATTGCAAACAATTTATCTATAATTCATATATGTACACGATTGTTTATATTTGTGGTATGACTTGCATTTGATACGACCAAGACAGTGATAGCTTCAGCATTTTACATGTGAATAGTTTTCAACTCTCACTCTCAGTATAACGGTGTTATATATTTCTAAAAGTTGTGAAGATTGAACAATACTTTACACTCATCCACAAGTCTTACTGAAGCTCATTGTTAAACAACAACGTTTAAAAAACAGAAAACAGAGAAATGAGAGTTCAAATAACTGATCGGATACGATAAACGTGAACTAATAGCGAGTCTAGACAGACATTTCCACAGAACACTTTTGTAACTTCATTGAACACATGTTCATGAATTACAAACAATGACCTCAAGTATAAGCTGGACTCGATTATGGACGGTCCACTGTACTTCTTCAGATACTAAGTTAGTAATTGAAATACTGACCTTCGGTTGTACTTATAGTTCAATCTATTTAGGTACCGTCAATAGTCGCAAATGTATATAACTATATATATTCGATGCGCTACGATTGAAAGTACTTACCTTTCTTTGATTTTCCTTTTAGTGTTTGGTGTGAGTGTGTGTACGTGACTCAGTCGTAGGGGAGAAGTGGACTGTTCGGATGTGTTCCTCTTGTCTTTCTTCACTGCCCTTAGTCTATCCCCAACATAAGAAAGTACTCTAGTAGGTTGAGATATAGGTGTAACAAAGCCCTGTGTCTTCTTCCGCTTGTGTGTCGGCATTATTAACTTCAGATCTAGAAAGAAATTTCAGCTCTAAAGAAAAAAAAACAATATGTCAGACATCACAAACGATAGCCAACCTTTACTACTGGTCCGAGTTTTGCTCTATATGCTTATTGTAAACTGAACTCAATTTATACAAATCATGGTCACATTCGCAAGCCTATCATTATCATAGCAACACCGGGTGGAGATATGTGATAAAACTACAAAGCAGAGAGGCCCAAGCACTTCTCACTGCCACAGTCAGCCATCTCGAGACCAACGAAGGCTGTGCTACTTACAGACGCATTGTCCTGCAATTACTCGCATCAGGGAATCCCGAAGATAACACCTTACAGAATCTATTACAAGGTATCAACAACCTGATATCCAGAACATCAGCTGTACTTCAGTGGATACCTGCACATACCGGTGGTGCAGTTGTACATGGTAAGTTTGAGAATGGTAGGCCAACATGCGAAACGACATATATATATATATATACATGTATATGTCTTTAGAACTGTTTGATCTCACTCGGAATAGTTCTGTTTCAAATCGTTATAAAATATATTTGATCTAGAAGTCTCGATCAGTGTAAATTCAGGCGACACGTTTTTTTCCGCATCAGCATAAAATGGTCACCAATCTCGTTACAGCCACATACAAAATTGTCGTAAACGTCTAATTCTATGATTTTTGCAGACAACCAGCCTTCCTGCACCATTCAACTTTTAAATACATGTTTTCATATGTGGTAGTCTCCGAAGCAAATTATATATAACTCAATAGAACTAGACACGGTTATAAATTACATAGATACAGAGTGAGTTATATGGCACTCTCTGAGTTCATTCGTAAGACTATTTTCATAAGATTTGACCTCGGCTAGTTCATTCGTATCTCTAATATGTCGATTTTTAAAACAAAATAAAATGAATCCTGGTAGCTCAACATCTAAACATACAGGACCATGAACTTCCCATGTGCTAGGGTTTTGTAGCCGGTCATGTAGCGGAGTTAAGGCGCCAAACCGAGCCTGCTACCCCTAAATCATCGGCTTTTCGCCTTCAACCTGTCTCATAAATCGGCAAATTGCCCTTATAAATACATGAACTAAATCATTCAGAAAGATCTAGCCATATGGCATAAGGCAATGTTGTTAGGTATATAGATCTACATGTATGTCACTAGACAGTTAAAACAATATGTTTGAACGAATGTAGATCTAAGTAAATTGTAGTGCCTACTGAAGGTATGTGCCTCGATTTAGACTCGAGTGCAAAATACATTAATTGTTAGAAGCGCCTAAAAACTCCCTCGCTGTCTAGTTACTTTAAACCGTTGCTATCTAAATTTGTACAACATGGGCTTTTCAATCATGGCTACATGGGATGTAGAACTAGAGCAAGATGTGTCAGTAGGGCAGTAGCTACGCCGCTCTAATTTGCAGACGATTTTTTGTGACGTCACACTATATCCGACTGTCACAAACACAGGGTTTACCCGTTCTTGGTTGAGGAAAAAACAGTAATCGAATCAAATACAGTCTACTACTCCAACTTAAGCTTATGTTTTATGGTACCAACATTCGTAGATCTACTCACAGTTCAGTTGCTGTCACGATGAGAAAGTCACGTTTGTTGAATGGACGGTTGAACTTTAACCTTTGACCGCTTCGTAAACCACACCTACTTTAGTGACGTCAGTAAATGAAAACAGAAAGAAGCGCTGGTCGTTATGTATTGAATGTGATTCACTGTGACTCGTACTTACTTTAGTGAACGTTTAAACCAAAGTTTCACAGTAGTCTTTTGTTTAAGTGTTATCACTATTGTCTGATCGTCTTGTGTAAAGTGTATTTAGGATTACAGAGAAAAAGGTCGCGCTAGTCTTGTTTCGTACACAAAGTAGCAAACATGGCTACCGACGTTCACGAAGGAAGTATCAAAACAAAAATTCTTATTATTGGAGCAGGAATAGCTGGAATTTCAGCTGCTGAATACCTTACAAGAAATGGATTTACGGAATTTAAAATATTGGAAGCAACAGATCGGACCGGGGGACGAATTTGGACACATGACATTGGTAAGCCTCTTTGAACAGCTTCTTTGACTTCTAATTTGACAGCAACGTTTACTTTCTACGAAACACAATTCATGAATGGCATTTTGTTTTATTATGTGGTTCTTCATCGTAATATTATTGTTGAGACATTTCCGAAAAAAGTTGTTTGGTGGTTACGATATTAGATCCTACTAGACTGAAGGATGCAACCGATTTCGTGGTCATGTTGTTTCATTCTCGCATCGTCTCGTACTCGGACGCTTCGTCCTATCAAACTAAAATGTCACTAAATGTTCCTGTTACTGTCCGTCCCAAGTACGTGTCAGTTTATGTTATTGATTTCTTATATGTGAGTTAAATAAGGTCACCAAAATAAAAGTGTCTAAAGTAAATTTAGTGCTGGCTAATTGCTAGTAAACAGTTGTTATGAATCTTTATCAGGAGAGGAAAACTGTGTGTCCCAAGTGGTCGCATACAGCCATTGTCCCCATCAAGTACTAACAGTGACAAGCATGAGTATGTTAACACTTGATTTTCTGTTCACTCATCAGGTCAAAACATCAGATGAGGGACTTAAGTTCTACATTATTTGATGTTGTCCTTAAACTAGGTCGACCTGTTGACTACCAAATAGTAAATATGTCGTCTGAAAGTGCTTATCACTACACGAATATGTAAAAATGCAACAACACCATAAGACGAGATTTTTGAAACAAACAATATAACACAACTTATTAAAACATAACTGTTTTTTTTAAAAAGAAACTTCTACAAGTTCTGTAACATGTGTAACAATAAAATATATGTTAGGATGTTGTTACTGCCAGAGTGTGTTGGCTGTGATTATTTGATGTTTGTTTGGACATGTACAAACAAGTTCCATTTGATTTTGAGTGCTTTGTCTTATAAATGTTTTTGAAAGTTATACATGTAAGTGATCAATAATGAATTGTCACATACCATTTCTCTCTGTGTCTCCAACAGCTCTTATTTATGTTTATAAAGAATGAAAACATATTTTTTTGAAAATGGCTTTAATAGCAAGAAATGGCTGAAATATATAGTCTGGTATCTTAAATTCAATTGTATCAATTTAGTTTGCTCTGAAGGAGTAGTTAATTTAAGAGTCATCATTCTATCATTTTGTAACAAATTTGTTCTATGGCATGTTGAAGTACTAACCTAGAATTAACAGTCAGCCACACAGGGCCAGACACACATGCAAATTGGTTTAAAAACATTGGGTAACTTGTGTACATAAAAACAAGTCCTTGAGTTTAAATAAGGTAAGTTCATCCCGAAGCAGTTTTTTAAGTGGGTCATTGTACAAACTCATAAAAGTATATCTAAATTTAGACACTTTTATAATTTGCTAGATGGCTGTTAAATTTTTCACCATAAAAATGCAATAAATTGTGTCTAAATATTTAAGAAGTATGGTGCAGTGTGTTTAAATACATGGCAGTAAGATTGATGATATGCTAAGCTGCCATACTTTCTCTGAGTCTTGAGATACATGCTCTTGTATAGGGTCATCACAAATAAAATACTTTCTTTATGTTCACAAACTCCAGTTTCTCACATTTTTCAGGGTAAATATAAGTATAGTACAATCAGAGTTTGAGACACCTCATGGGTGTTTAATCGTAATAACTTAACAGACTTGACCCTTTATTAACATCTTCCGAGTGATGTCAGGAAATGGTTATATCCTTGTTCTTTTTGTTGCTTGATTGTACATAACTTAAAGCGTAAATCATGTCATATTTGCTGACTGATTTGAGTTGAAAAGTACAAATATCTTAAGTGGTGTAGTGAGTATTGAAATGAGCTGAGTGAGAATGTAGCTATGCTTATCCCAAACTGCTCCTGGTATCAAGACAAGTATAATCTGGCAGACTTTCAGGAATCCAGAGGCTTGGGTTGTGTCCAATAAGTGTGTTATAAACTGAGTTGTGCATTACTACATGATTGACAGCCATAAGAGTTTGGTTTCAATTGATTTCCTCAATCCGTCATGTTAGGCAAACAAGAATGAAAAAACCAAACCCAAATGGTAGATTTCTTTCCCCCCCCAATAAATTCTCAGTCAGTCTGAATGGTTTTAAAATCAAGTATAGTCTGCAGCGTTTAACACTAACCTTTCAAATCAAAGAGTCCTTAGGTCTTGTAACCTTTCAAATCAAGGAGTCCGAATGAAAATTAAGGAGAACGAAATTTAAAACATTAAAAATCCATGCACATGTGTAGATAAATCCGTTTTGGGGAGAAGTTAAGGCTTGTATATCCTTTAAGAAATCGTTCCATATGCAGTTATACCTGTTGTTATGTTGTGTTACACAGGTCACATGAGTGTTCAAGTTTGCATCTAAATACTTTCAATCTGTTTCAATATTGATATAAAACTCGTTTTTATTCGCTTCATTCTTCAAACCAGAATGCTTTTGTGGTTCTTAGTTAAACGTTGGTTAAGAAATACAGTAAATGTTCGTTCTTAGGGCTAAACAATCGTATTTGACGATATAATAGTTTTATCACTACGTCCCTGAAGTACTTGTAAAAAAGTCTGACACAGGCCTACAGACTTTCTGAATTGTTTTAACACATTGGAGCGTAGGATGCAAAACTTGAAATAATGACCATCATGTTTTATACATGGTATCATAAACTATCTGCTTGTCATGTTCATCCTCTTCTGATTGACTATATAAACCTTTGATTAACTGTAGCATAATTTCTTGCCGTGGCAATTTTCAAACGCGGCGTGAAGAAACTTCTTTATGAACTTAAATTCAGTAATAATACCAAGTTCAGAAACGTTATCTTAAATAGTGTTGAATAACAAGTCTCCGTTGTTATTGTTTATCCCAAACTTTCAAGTTTGAGAAACGATCGCAGTATAAATCTCAATCTTTCCGACCATGTACGTTTTTTGCGGGAAAATATGAAGATCACGGGAAAATATGAAGATCACGGGAAAATACGAGGATCACCGATTACAAAGTAAAGAAAGAATCAATGATTTATTTGTGATGACATAAATGACTAGATATGATTGAGATAGGTAGTAAAGTATATTTTAGATGAATTCCTTGTTTTGTTAGCGAAAAGATCACGGATGAAAGTTTCAAAATGAAAAGACTTTGTGTCAAAGACAGTCTTTCGATCAGTATTCTGCATGTCAGGGGATATCACTAGTCTACATAAGCATTATCTCATTGCAATTGAGTAGCTAGGGGTATTTTATAAGTGTCTGTCGGGGTTATTCATCATCGTTTATACCAGTCTACGAAATTTTGATACAATGTGAACTTATCGTTAAACATACACGCATGTGTTGCAGACAAAAAGCAGATGTTTGACGATTTTGGATACCTGGCCTTGAAATCCGACATTTTATTTAGGTATCTTGGACTCTCGGACTACCATTAGTGTGGAACGCTGGTCTGTTCTAACAAAACCATACTTCACTGTATATAGTTTGCAGTCAATTTATCATACTTAACAGGTAACGTACTGATATCAGAGATGGGGAAAACATGTAAAATGGCTTTAAAAGTTCAATATTAGCTCGGATTTTCTTCTATAGGTCTATTCAGGTGAAATGAAGTACAGAATTAGATATCTCTAGTGGTATTTTATTGTAGTTTATAGAAGTATTGATTACTTGCTATAAATATATCAAAATACCTTGTTTTCCTGTCACCTGCCTATTGTAGGACTTCAGCAAACGATAGTTACAGTTATACAATATTTACAGAGAATATTGCAAAGGAGACAACCCTGACCTATTCAAAATCTTTCAGATCCTTGCATTTTAATCAAGTTGATAACAAAAAATGCTATTGGATAGTGAATGAAAAATCAACAATGAATAACTGTTGCCATGTATCTGATTTGGATGGTTAATCAAAATGAAAAAAAACACACTTTGAGATGGGCAACATGGATGAAACTGTAAACCATACGTTATACAAATTCTGAGTTCCGTATAGGTAATTTGCATGGATGCAGCCTCTTTTTAGTACCTTTGATCACTCAGCAGTGTTTATGAACAGTGTGTGCTTCATCAAAAGACATGTACGTAATGATACTAATAATTAGTAACATATACTAATTTACATTTAGCAGTACTGTGACTGTTCTCTTTGTCTCACCCTCTAATGATTCTCCATTTTCACCACCATTACCACAAACAGTGGGAAACATCCTCACAAAGTCTCTGGTACATGTGAACCAAACTAACGACTGTTTAAAATATTGGTATTGTGGTGAGTATTCACCATCTACACTCAGGTGTGACTTTACATACTACATGATACTAGAGTATTTGACCTTTACTGACCCCTGTAAGCCTTCAGTGAGATGCATGTTTCAGAGGTCATTAGGTCAATGACCAGCGTCAGTGACTGCACATGTAAGGCTGTTAGCCGATAGTCAGAAAATTCTCAATATTGGATCACAGAGGTTCTTTATGCTGAGCAAGTTTGGCTGAGGGAGATGTCATTATTGGCTGAGAATAGCATTTTCCGCATTTTTATGGATATGACGATCAGTGTTTCCTCTAGGGGTAGCAGGTAATTGGAGAAAGGCTTTTATGTTGTAGGCGGTCCTTAGTATAATTAACCAAATTTATATATGTGTTTGTTCCATCACTGCCCTGCGACAGACCTCCATGGAAATGGGAAGCACTTAATTTCCTACACTATTAGTGTTAAGGCTATAAACAAAGTTGTGTAGTTTTCCTCTCAAGGTCAGATGCCATTTTCACTGTGTAAGTAAATTCCTCTAACTCTAGTTTTGGTTGCTAAGATTCACAAGAATTAGCTTCTTACAACTCGTACTTACAGAGGCCATAATCTTATTCAACTACAAACATTTGTCTATGTTACATCACTATTATCATATTATACAACCAAATAAAGCAACTTTTTTACAAACACTCAAATTTTAGACCAAGTCATATAGACAAACTGTCAAATTTTATGTGTTAGACAAAATGGCCAATTGTATATCAAGGCAGTTCTTTGGCCAACAGTCACAGTTGGATTAGTTTCTTGAATTATTACAACTGACAGCTGAGAGAGCCTCGTTAAGGAACTGAATCCTCAAACAGAAAATGATAGTACATGCTCAACAATATAGGGGAAAAAATCAATTATTCATGAAATATATATTTATATCTACTACTAAAGTATTATGGTCATTTAAGGCAATTTAAGGTTTTGAGATTTACGTATGTGTATTAACATATCTGTACTTGACGGTTTACATTTTCATACATATATTGCAAAATGCTCAGCTCATATTCATAAAAGTTCACAAGCAAGCACATATCTTTAAACAGATACTTTAAAGATATCAGTTTTTTGTTTCCTGTGAAATTGCATAGGTTGAAGGTTTGTATGAATCAGATTTCTTTGTAACTTAACACTTATAGACTATGGGAAGTTTTATAACTGTCACGTAGAGCTGTGTCATGATTTTTCCCCTCTCTAATAAACTGAACCGATAAAATGATGTAGATCAAGGTTTTAAGAATAAGCCTGTATATTTCTGGAAACCTGGTGAGCAAAAATGCAGAAGAAAAGCTGTAAAACCCACCAACTTAAGTGAAAGGTGATTGGGAAAGAGGTCTATTTGCTTCTTGTTTATTAGGATTTATCTCACTGTAGGTGTGTTGGTGTTTTAACCTTGACATTAATAGTGGGATGATGATGAAATACACAACAAGGCAAAACACAACCTCTCATGTCATCTTAAAAGTTTGAAGAATGAAACAAAACAGTACAAAAACATCAGGAACCAGCCACGGTTCTCAAACAAGAAAAGATTGTCATAACTATAGGCTACTGTATAATTTAATTCAACTGGAAAATGAATAAAAGCATAAAAGACCACCCTGATGTTAATGTCTGCCAGTTCTCTGTATTATTCCAGATTAAAATGTGTTTTGCTACCTATTTGTCCAACCATACAAGTAGCAAACACATTTATGAATATTGAAAGATACAGGTAAAATGTACAGCTCGTCCCAATTTCTAAAAAAGTGTTTTCTAGATTGAAATGTGACTGTTTGTAAGTTGATTAATATCAATTTTAGTAGTTTTATAGCAATAACTCGCTTGAATTACTGGTTCAATGTATAGGTACCTAGGTACATAATCTACCATTGATAATACAATAGTGTTACACCTGGGTCACCTTTATAGGGCTTGTATCTCCTCCAAACCCAACCCTAATAAACACCATTATATCATAATAAAAACTACTATATCAACACTATCTAGACCATTACCACAACACTATCCCAATTCTCTCTCCTTTAATGAGTTTCATATAAAATGAACGACAGTCTTTTGTTAAGCCACAGCAAGAAAGTTTAAAATGGATTCATCAAGGTGAAATTGGTGGCATTTGGTGCATTAGGATGTGCTCGTAGGACGTTATAGTTGTTTCTGCTTTGAGATTTTTGGGTTTGAAGTTGTTTAGTGTGTTTCTGTTGATATATTGGCTGCACTGACTGACTTTGATTTGTTTACACCATCTTTCTCTGTCGCCCTGGAACAGTCTGTAGCCTTGAATATTGATTTTTGTGAAGTCAAGTATGCTTTAACCTTTGTAGAATCATTCCTCAGAATCACTGGAAGCATAATATGCTGAGTTTAAACAGTGCTTTTTATCCCATAAATTGTTCGAACATGAACACTGTGGGTTGTGTAAAGCTTGTATTTTGTAGAATAAGAAACATTTCCTAGTTTCATGCAAAATAAATCAGAAGAAAGTAACCTATTTTTCATGTGTAACTTCTGCGAACCTAATTTAATGAAAGGAGTGGGGGCAAGTATTGCATCAACTAGGTACCTTAAATTCATTTCTTTATTCACTTTGCAGAATTTCAATATTTCAACAACTACATTCACAAAAAGATACGGTGCAGTCATAATTATTGATAAATTTTATACCAGATTCTATAGGCTTGTTAGTAGCTTTTATCCACTCTGTCTCCTTCAAATACAAGAGATAATATAGTCAATATGTTGGGTAACTAACAACATTCC
>ENA-OREC01001930-OREC01001930.1-marine-metagenome-genome-assembly--contig:-NODE-1930-length-11004-cov-12.821177_pt1 | contig 11004 bp, 7 predicted proteins | sample MGYA00248626_ERZ508543 | MGnify/ENA primary metagenome ERZ508543 (study PRJEB26211, sample SAMN05518279) | marine metagenome | isolation source: Puget Sound, Washington, USA | host: Bankia setacea... | reverse complement strand
ACAATACTTCACTTTACATGTAATACAACTACTCATTGACCACACAAATGACATACCAATACTTCAACAATACTTCACTTTACATGTAATACAACTACTCATTGACCACACAAATGACATACCAATACTTCAACAATACTTCACTTTACATGTAATACAACTACTCATTGACCACACAAATGACATACCAATACTTCAACAATACATGATCCTCTGTATTACACTGCATCTAGTTGACATATTGCACGTGTCATTCATTTATGAACAAAAACACAACTATCGCCCACTCCGCACACCTGCAAATATCACGTGGTACTAAATGCACCAATAGAAACTGGCAATATCACTTATATCAAAGGATTTTAAATGAGAAGCGTTAAATGTTAACAATTTAGTACAAAGCGCTTAACTTCAGAGAAACCTTTTAAACTTCATCAATACATTCTCTACGAGTGGGTCATTCAAATGTCAACTCGTCATAGAAGCCGAGTCGTTTCTACCTTTGAAATGGAATACTATCAGTTTCTCTTCAATAGATTTGTCAATACCTGAAGAGAACTAACCGATCCTAGAGCATGCAGTTGACAAGGCTCTGGATACAACTGGTTTCTTTAATGAAGTTAGATGCCACGATGAAACGCTTGGTGTTGCTCTTGGCATCGACTTTTTGTAAAACTTTCTATTTGTCTCTTTTGTTCAGCATGACATTTAAGGAAACTTAACGAAGCTTGTTAGTTATGGCTGCGTTTTGTTCCAGTTAGTCATTCTAGGTAACTCAGAAGAGAAACTAGGTCAGCCGGTCTTTATGATGTGTTCTGTTTCCGTTTTGACCAGCATGTCATTCGTTAAGACATCAAACACTCTAGGTTCGAAAACAATATGATAAGCTAATGTTTTCTGGAACTCTGCACTTACTTAGTATGAATGGGACTATACTCATTTTTGTTTTCAAAAAAAGTTCGCACTATTATTGGTTAACGTTGGTGTGTTTTTTGTATCGATATAACACCACTTCGTGACATTTATTTTAACATCGTAGTTATGTTTAACGTTATGTAAAGTTTTCAAGTAAAGATTATCGCCTCCCATGTATCATGCGGATGATTACACAAAAAATACTTTATTTGTGTGCTTTGTCCAAAGAAGTAGTTCTTACGTGTCACCCCGAGGAACTCGGTTGAATTCGTTAGTCCATACACACACAGGCTACCTTTAATGATGCACTGTTCTGCCTGGCATGTATAATTAAACTTAGAAATACTATAATATGTAGTTGTAATTTGCGCTGTCAAGACTGAATATACATGTGTAAAATAAAAGAAACAAAAGATGAAATAATGTTTCGACAAGTGCATGTAAGTCGTAAAGTTTGTGCTGCATACGTGTTCGAGAAGTTCCGAGTGTTACCATTCATGAACATATATGACGTATGTATTTCCATGTGTTAGTGTGCCCTTATAGTGTATCTATGTTACGCGCTAATGTTCCAAACCACTCGTGTTTACTCCAGTAAATGATACCAAATGCGTTACACCGAAACTGCATATGTATATGACGGTATAAGGAGAAGGGGCACCAGGTCATTTGCTTTTAAAATGTTAACGGATTTTCAACAATTAACAATGGAACTGGTTCAACCCGTTGTTCGTGTGTTTGCTTGCTTGTTCTAATAATCACTTGCTATTTCTATATTTAAGAAGAGTGAAATACTGACGTGTTGTTTCTCGTTTAACTTGTGACAGCATAACAAGGTACGTGTTCTCTGTATTTAAAATAGGGATTGATCCAATGGAATTCTAAAGAATCCTAAATGTAGGGTATCGTTAGTTAGTATTTATTTAGTGAATGTTTATCTATCTTACAAAGTTTCCTTTACTATACGAGTAGGTATGCATATCCTTCCTTATTCGTTAAACATATAGGACCGCTTACACGCTTAATATAGCATTCTCTCTGCACATAATTTCTCCCATTTTGTCAAGGCAACAAAAACACCATTTAGCTTTCACCAGACTCTGACTCATCCGCAGACTGCTTCTAATCTTTCTACAGACGTTTGTTATACTGGTACAGAGAGAAAAAATCTAAATCTATTATTTCTCTTCGCTCTATTATGTCAAGGCGCTGGGAAATTGTGAACATTACACATGGCTGTTGGCAAATGGTAGAAAATGGTTAGCTGTCCATGGCCTTTTATGGAGTTTTATCACAGCACTTTATATAAAGCAAGATAGCAATGTATTTTTGTTTGGAACAGTTCGTCGATTTTCTTCCTCCTTTCTTGGATTGTTAGATTGTTTGGAATGATTATAAACATATCTCTAAATGATATTTATGTATCTCTAAATGGGAAATACGTATCTCTAAATGCGCTATTCATATCTTTAGTTGAGCTATATACGTATTACTAAATGGGATGTACGTATCTCCAAATGAGTTATATGCATTCTAAATGAGCTACATGTACCTTTAAATGGTATATACGTATCTCTAAATGGTATATACGTATCTCTAAATGGTATATACGTATCTCTAAATGAGCTGAACATATCCCTTATATTTGATGAATGCGTTTTGAGCTGTTACTGTATCACTAGCTAGGACATTCAGTTCCGTATTTATGTTCAATATGTCAATCAAGTTCTTGAAGTAACACTCATTTCTTTCTGGGATTCAGCGTTTTGACATCACTTTATTTTCAAGTAGTGTTATGGATTTAACTTAAGATGATTATGAAATCCAGCCACATGTTCCTAAGCTGTAAGTTGTATGATTGTTTGAAACTCTTGTCTAACACATTGACAGGACTCGGAACTCCAATGAATCTTCAAGTTGTATATCAAGGTGTTAAACAGGAATCTCAGTCGTTGCATTATACTTCCTTTACAAATTAAGGTATCTTAAAACAAGAGGAAAAAATGACGCATTCGCAGTTTTTTTCGGACACTTTCTCATTTACATTTAATAAACCAACCCTTGTGTGATATAACCAATCACATTTCTTCACAAACAGACTTTTAACAATATAAATTTACAGTTTTATAGTTAATTGATGTTCAAATGTTGTAAACCACAAAACTTCTCTGTCACCCCATCCAATTTCTTTCAGATTTACTCTATTTTTCCTACTTTTTGTCACACCACCCCCACATTTCCAGATACTAAACGTTCCTGTGATATGTTTCCTGCAGAAATTTTAGTCGAAGGAGGGTTCGGTGTCTTAAATCAGTCTGTCATGTAAAATAATCATCTGATAATTGGTGTATGTGCGAGCCTACGGGGCGGGTTAATACAAAAACCTAGCTGCGTGTAATAGAATTTGTGAAGCATTAAAGTTAAGATGAGAAAGTGTAAAGAGACAAGCTGCCGCTCACCCTTGATGGAATCGATATCGGTAGAGTCATTTTAGAGATAGAGGACTACAATTGATGCTATGTGGGTTAGAGACGTGCCATCAGTTTAAAAGACATGTTGTGTGCCTGTGTTAATTTCCCGAGGCACTCTGTTCAAAAAGTAGTTCCGTTACATCCGGGTATCTTCCTCGAACTTCTAGACCGAATTACAACCAAAGCATTATATAGACTAACTGTAGTCAAAATAGTCCGCATCAATAAGATAACTACCTCTGAGTGCATGTAATAACTTAAGTGCTATTCGATTTTCTTGTCCTGAGTTTCAGCAATATTTTGTTTTTTTATAATTGATGACTTGCTGTGGGTTAAATGAAAAACTCATCTGCTATTCAAAACACGAGGATTTTGTTGAAAGATTACTGCAAACGACAAAACTCTAAATCAGGGGTTTCACTTTTTTCGTTAATTACTATTCCTTTCAACAGCTGCTTCGGTTTTTAATTACTTTTTTTGGTGGCCCCATGGTATTGAATGTTTTAGATACCGGTATACTTGTACCAAAAAAACAGAGAAACAAAAATAATACAACCAGTAACATGTAGACCTCTGAACGAATCGCGGACTTTTATTTTATATCCATGTTGACATATGTGTTCTGCTGCATTAATATTTCAAGCCATAAAGCAACAAAATTCACATTAACTGTCAATAAAACCTTACAAATGATCATCAATGTCAACGGATGGCTGCGCCCATAACTTCATTGTAGTGCAGCACATCCAGGGGGAAATCGGGAGATCATTTTCAGAATCAATGGAAGTCGCGCAATTTGTCTGGCATCATCAGACGTTCAGACCAAAGTCACACAATACATGATTTCCTTCTGACTCACCTGAACGTTAATACAGCCAACATGGGGGTTTAGAACGGCAGGAATCAATATCGAGATGCCTTTTTCAATGTTGTAACCGTATGCTGCAAACAATGGGTACGAATGGCATTGAGTACAAATGTGTCTTAAGGTGGTTTTGTTGTTTTTCTCGCGGTATTGTTTTACCAAATAGTTGTCTAGAATGTGTGTTTGTTTGTTTTACCACACAACAGTATGCGAGAACGAATGTGTCCAAATATGTATTGTGAACTGACGTAGGTCACTTAGTGGATGCGAAGGACGTAGTGACGGTGTGGATGTATCTAAGGGACATGCTAGTTGTATGTGTTAGCATTATACTAACACACGAAACAGGGTCAACATATTTACGGAGACTCTTTAAACTACATGAGTTGTTTAAACCAAATCATCCAATTACATAAGTACGGACTATACTCAGCCTAAAACTACCTGTGAGTAGAAGACTATGAGTGGAGAATTTACAAAGAGCCGTGGATGAGTAAAAATCAATTGTGTCCACTGTGTTGACTGCAAGAACTAAATCGACCATCAGCATTGATATTAGATTGTTACTGTATTTGAAACTCATGATAAACATGTTGTTTTGTTTTCTTTTCTTTCCTTATCTTCAATATAAGTTTAGCTACAAACATTTTTTTATTCGACCTTCATGACTGAACAAATACTCCGCCAATATATGTGTATAATAATCAAAACAAGACTAAAAGCACCCAAGTAGCATATCAGATAAGTGATACATATGGTTCCCAGAAGTCACAGCTTACCTCACGTGTATCCTAAGTAAAGTTGGCTGCAATGCGAAGACAAGTTCGGACGTTTTAAAATGGACTAGAAGTGAAAACCTGTCTTATTCACTAACTTACATGAACCCTACCAGGTGAAATTTAACCTAGTGAGATTCTGTTCTGATATTGTGTGACGTAGTAGAAGTAGTCACCCTTTGCTGTATCAGGTACGTGCTACATAGGCGCTGTATTTCTTTATTGTGTATAACCATTTAAAGAAGGCTCATTGCAACATTATCAATGAACTTCATGGGAGCTGACGCAATAACATAGTTGCACGTGCTTGCTTGATGTGTACATAGTCGTTGCTTTAGTGGTGTATATGTTTACACAAACTGATCTGAGCCTGTTGAGTGAAACGAGATTATGCACACCTAAATAACACACACGAAGTATAATTGGTGTCATCAAATCCACGGGTTGAAAGTTTGAGAATGGCGTAGTTGAAGCGTGGAATTCAAGTAAAAATCGACAGGCGGAGTCTATATGCTATTTAGATACCAAGCTGATCCGTTATCAGCCAATAAGCGACGACTATGCACGTGCAAGATTGTGATTGAAACTAAAGAATATTTAGAAAGAGAAAAGAAAATCATAAAATGAGCGCGAAAGAGTGGTTATAAACATGCCTCTCAAATATAAGATGTAAGGCAAAAAGATCGTAACAAATTATTTAAAAAATCTGCAACATTGGCCTAACTCTAGCCATACATGCTTATACTTAAAACAAGAAAACAGTTGACATTTCATGGCTTGTTCAACCGTGGAAATCGGTCAGACGTGGGACGAAGTCAAGCTGCTATATTTGGCACGTGTAACAGCTCTAACTTCCATTATCTATAGAAGGTTTACATTGTTGATATAGCACCAAATTGAATGATAGGAGAGAAACAGCTAAATATCATGAACTTACACATTTGTAATCATCTGGCTTGTATCTAAACTGGTCCAGCCTAGGTGTGTGAAAGCTGGACTTCTTGACACTTTTATTTCAAATTGCTCGTATTATGTGTTTTATGGTCATGATGCTGTTCATGAATAAATAAAACTCGATATACGGTTATATATATATATATATATATATATATATATACATTATACCTCAACTATTTGCACCATCTACGTATGAAAGAAAGTATTTTAAAAAATCCCGACCGACCAACCCTATTTTTGTTCGGCATGTAACCGGAAACTCAGGTATTTGTTTGGCCTTATGTGAGTCTGGCGAACAAGGGTGTAAAATTACTTTATTGTTTCTCTGTTCCAGGTGTGCCGTCCCATCCCCGTGCAGAAGGTTACTATTCTGACGACTATTCAACCATCTACTCATCCCATGGCACAGGCAGCTACGCCACCAAGTCCCTGTCTCCTGTACCCAACCGTAAAGTGGCAGCAACCACCCAGACTTCAACACAAGTCAAACTGTTAAGGAAGCATAGCGCCGATTGTTTGCAGTCATATAAAACATATCAAATGGAGGAGCCAAATACCAGCCTAGATCCCTCCGCTCAGGAATCCAGATACTCAAAACACGTTATGCACCCATCATCGAAAGGGCCAAAGGTCAACACAACCGCTTCTACCTCAGCTTCCTCCGGCCCGATGTCAGACACTGATCATAGGATAGATACAAATGGCAAATCTATAACTCGAACCTCCGCCAGCCGCTTCAGAGATCTCCAGCTTGCCAAGAGACCGCTGCAAATCGCGTACGGTGACTTCGATTGTTACAGAGTGGACCTCAAGAAGCGGAACGAGTTCTCGCGGTCCCCGGGGTTCGATGGATTACTTTGTGTTCATGTGTTGTGTGGTCAAGGTCTAAAATGTACCAAGATGACCTTACGTGACCTCTACTGTGTGATCTCCGTGGATTCCCTAAACAAAGCACGGACCATGATACGAACTGGGGCCGTAAACTTCGACTGGGATGAAGCATTCGATATAGAAATAGAAAATGCAAAAGATGTGTCTTTCTTGATATACAATTGGGATCCAAATTATAAGCATAGGTTGTCTTTTCATGGATCTATATTCCTACCCGGCTTTCTTGAACCAAACCGGAAGAAGCATGTTGCTCTAAAAATGGAGCCCAAGGGGCTTCTTTACCTCACACTCCTATTCAAAGAACCCACAGAAATACTGCAACGACTACCTTCCGCGAAAAGTGATGGTGTTTTTGGAGTAGATCTAGATACTGTTATAAAGCGAGAAAGTTCTGGATATAATGTTCCTCTCTTGGTTGTGAAAAGTATAGGTGAAATTGAGCGTCGTGGAACAGATGTGGTCGGTATCTATAGGCTATGTGGGTCATCTCGACGGAAAGCCCAACTACGAGAAGTGTTTGAGAAGAATGCTATCGCAGTGGATTTGTCGCCGGAAAACGTGTCCGACATCCATGTAATCACAGGTTAGTATCAGTTTGTGTTTTATATTTAATCAGGTTTATGGGCTACGTCAAGAACAAAATAAATGTGTAATCTGAAAGTTGTTTGCACGGTAAAGGGTGTGTCAAACGTAACATTGTTGTGGTTAAACCAGATCGTGGTAAATCGTGATATGTTTGTTAGTGTGCATTTATATATTCTTATTTCTATTGGACATGGACAATTATCATGTCTAAAGGAAAACATGCATGTAAGTGTAATATTAAATCGACAACATGATTCATATCAACGAATACAATAATGTGCAATATCTAAGAACCTCTCTAACCGTGAAGTACCAATGCACTTTGGAAAATGAACGACCGCTGACCTTAATAATAAAGTGCCCGCTAGACTCTACATTAACGCTGGGGGACGTGGAATGACCATTGATTTCGGAAAGCACGCCGCCATAACTGTGCCTCATAGTAATTATGGGTAATAGCGTGTATTGCATTAATATCGTCTGCATATCGCGGAGAGATAATGGCGACCATAATGGCGACCGGAAGTGTCTCTTGGGGATGTAGATATCAATGTATTGGGGGATTTTACATTCAATTACTTGTATATACACCGATCATTACATTCTCAGTGGTATGCAGCTTGGACAGTGAAAGAAAAACTGTATGCGGTGAAATGCAGAGATAAGGTACCGGTATGTTCACATCAGTTCTCTCGTGTGCAACTGCAGCTCTGTGGATTACGACTTACATTCAATTATCCTTAAACTCTTAATGACATGTACATCAAATCAATAGGTTACATACGCAATATCTTGTGCACGGTATATGATCAAACTCGAGCTTGAAAAGACCTGATATGAATAACATGTAATACGTATGCCTTACTGCCTTGTGTTGACGCAGAGCTTTTATACCCAACGGATCGAGTTGACGTCATAGTTTTATTCACAAATCGAAGAAGGCAAATGACCAAGACGGTATCAATGCAGTGTCAGAAAAGTTATAAAATGGACACCATGCCCAAACTCTGTACCATCATTGGTGTGTGTTCTGCTGCATGGACCAAGTTTTAACACTGACTATTTAGTTGAATCAATTTAATAACGGTCTGAAAAAACGTGTATTTAAATTTCAGTTATCAAATTAAAATGTTTAACAATCTATTCGTGAGTTTGGTATAACTAACAGAACGCATGTGCACGCATAAACGACTAGAAATCATTGGCAGAGAGAGACTATTCGTGTGACAAGTGAATAAATCGTCAGGAAGCCAGAGTATGAAAAACATTGACAACAGCTAAACATCGACAAAAGCTCGCAAGGTCTGACATCGGCTAACAAAGTTACTGATCTTTTTACTGCAGTGGCCCGGTAGTATCACACAATTAATGAAAGTTTCCATCAATATTTAATGGCTTTGCAATGCGGAAGGTCCTAGGCTTTTCACAGGTCGAGCGTAACATAGAGCGTTCAACTATTGTCTCTCTTTATTTCGCTGGTGTTTTGTCCGGGAGTAAATAAAGGTTCCTAGATGAATGATGAGTTTTCTCTGTTTATTTACTACCGAAAAATAGAAATATATCATATGAAACAATTTGGAGGGGTTGTTGCAAACAGATTCAATTTAAGCTTCTTTAATAAAACACTTACTATAAATAGAACCCTGTCGTTTATACCCTTGAACTCCGCTCTCATGAATGTTGGATCCAGTATTTGTCTTTCTCGTGCTTTTGAATTCATATACATGTATCGAAATACACTAAAATAAACGTCTAGTAAATGTTTAAAATACCACTTTAATGTACAGCGACTTTGGCATTCAATATAAGGTAAACTATCAATTATAATGACAGAAAAAGAAGCACTACGATTGCATCAGTTAATTTTATAACAAAGTATATTGAGTAAACGTAGAGGTCAAGGCTATATATTTAATTAGCGCATTGGTCAATGGTATATGTTAAGCAGGCGGACTGGTCTATGTTATATGATCATCAGGCGGACTGATCAATGTCATTTGTTCTGAAGGCTCACTGGTCAATGGTATATGTTAAGCAGGCGGACTGGTCTATGTTATATGATCATCAGGCGGACTGATCAATGTCATATGTTCTGAAGGCTCACTGGTCAATGGTATATGTTAAGCAGGCGGACTGGTCAATGTTATATGATCATCAGGCGGCCTGATCAATGTCATATGTTCTGAAGGCTCACTGGTCAATGTTATATGTTCAATGGCGGACTGGTCAATGTTATATGTTCATAAAGCGGACTGATCAATGTCATATGTTCTGAAGGCGGACTGATCAATGTCATATGTTCTGAAGGCGGACTGATCAATGTTATATGTTCATAAAGCGGACTGATCAATGTCATATGTTCTGAAGGCGGACTGATCAATGTCATATGTTCTGAAGGCGGACTGATCAATGTTATATGTTCATAAAGCGGACTGATCAATGTCATATGTTCTGAAGGCTCACTGGTCAATGGTATATGTTAAGCAGGCGGACTGGTCAATGTTATATGATCATCAGGCGGACTGATCAATGTCATATGTTCTGAAGGCGGACTGATCAATGTCATATGTTCTGAAGGCGGACTGATCAATGTGATATGTTCATAAAGCGGACTGATCAATGTCATATGTTCTGAAGGCGAACTGATCAATGGCATATGTTCTGAAGGCGGACTGATCAATGTTATATGTTCTGAAGGCGGACTGATCAATGTCATATGTTCTGAAGGCTCACTGGTCAATGTTATATGTTCATCAGGCGGAATGGTCAATGGTATATGTTAGAAGGCGTATTGGTCAATTCTACATGTTCAGAAGGCGTATTGGTCAATGTTACATGTCCAGAAGGCGTATTGGTCAATGTTACATGTCCAGAAGGCGTATTGGTCAACTGGACAAAAACTCCTGGTTTACGTGTATTCCAACTCTAAGACATCTACTAGTTGTGAATGTACATACTGTATTCAAATAATCAACTTCCCCATAGCGAGTGACCCATTAATCATCTCCACCATAGCGAGTGATCCCTTAATCAACTCCACCATAGCGAGTGATCCCTTAATCAACTCCACCATAGCGAGTGATCCCTTAATCAACTCACCATAGCGTGTGATCCCTGAATTAACTCCACCATAGCGAGTGATCCCTTAATCAACTCCACCATAGCGAGTGATCCCTTAATCAACTCCACCATAGCGAGTGATCCCTTAATCAACTCCAACATAGCGAGTGATCCCTTAAAGCTGGTTAAATGTTTAATGGCAAGCTCGTACATTTAACACAATTTGTCTATAATAAAACATGAGGTATACCATTTGCTGTTGTGTGATATGATTATAGTGGGAGATGAAAGTGGAACTACAACATCAGTATAATTCTCCTAGTTGTGTCTAGCCGCTTATAGTTTGTGATTAACACCATTGGTATAGACAGTATTACTCCAGTGGCCGTTATATTAAAGCAAAATCACTCGTACAAGCACCACCATTACTGTGTCTGTGAAGTAAATCAATAGGCAGCCCCCCCCCCCCCCCCCCCCCCCCCCC
>ENA-OREC01001928-OREC01001928.1-marine-metagenome-genome-assembly--contig:-NODE-1928-length-11004-cov-14.339434_pt1 | contig 11004 bp, 2 predicted proteins | sample MGYA00248626_ERZ508543 | MGnify/ENA primary metagenome ERZ508543 (study PRJEB26211, sample SAMN05518279) | marine metagenome | isolation source: Puget Sound, Washington, USA | host: Bankia setacea... | reverse complement strand
ACTGCCACTCACTGGTCCACTGCTTCGAGGGTGTACTTGGATTAAAGGGACAAAACAGAGACAAGCAGACTCCAAGATGACTGCCACTCACTGGTCCACTGCTTCGAGGGTGTACTTGGATTAAAGGGACAAAACAGAGACAAGCAGACTCCAAGATGACTGCCACTCACTGGTCCGCTGCTTCGAGAGTGTACTTGGAGGGACAAAACAGAGACAAGCAGACTCCAAGATGATGGTCTCAGTTAATTGCGGTAACAGACCGTATTTACACAGCTTTTCAGATAATCTCATCTTTGGTCAAGGAGTGATGATGAACTCTCTGTCCATCATTGCATCTGTAACACAAAAGAATCTCCTCTAACAACTTGACCTAATGAAAACCCTTGTTGAACTCTCATTCAAGTTGACAAATCACACAATACAGTTACGAAACATCTCAATTATGGAAATTGTTTAAGTCATGTCCAACTTCACTTTTAATACAGGGATTTAGTACCCACCCAGCAACCCTGCTTTTATTCAACACCCTGTTCCCTTAATATGTACAATGTTTACAGAGCGGGCTTCAAGAAACATTGACAAGATTGTAATGATAGAAGACAGTCAATGCATCTGAGCAAAATATGTGTGAACAGTAGGGTAGAGTTTTGTAATGAAAGAGACAGACAGACTACAGGGTGCAGTTTTAGTAAAATAAGGGACGGGTGAAAGATGGTACGAAACCAATTACTTGAGGAAAGTCATGGTTAATGTTGGGATTTGACAGATAAACAAATGTGTGAAAATTCATGGGATACCGGCTGCAAAATAAGCACTTGACGACTGAAAAGCAGATGACAACAGCTTTTGGCCATGATTGTGGAAAGCAGTGATCATCTATTTTGTAAAACTTGCAAGTATATAATTAACAACTCAAAAGGTGGCGAAAACTACGTACACACTCTCATTCTTGATTATTTTATTCACTTGATTGATTTTGAATCTTTGTAATATTTGCTTCGACTTTGAATGCATTGAGTGTACTCTAGCTACTCTGTATAACCACCCCAGATAAGGTTTACCACACTGGTTATGTCGACTCAAAGAGTATACAGTAAATGTTGAAACAGGTTAACAGACACAAAATGTTGAACCCAATATGGTTAACAGCAGGTCAATGAGATATGATATAAAGCATTGGTTTCTTGTACAACTGCCTGGCTAGGGCTCGAACCTAAAATCTCCCACTGAGCTTAAGAGTTCACTGCCCTTGTACTGCTGTACAAATATTGAAACATCAGTAAGAGTTCACTGCCCTTGTACTGCTTAACAAATATTGAAACATCAGTAAGAGTTCACTGCCCTTGTACTGCTTAACAAATATTGAAACATCAGTATCATTATATGTTTATAGTGTCTTGCATGTCCATTAATAAAACAAAACAAAATCAGATGTTTGAAAGGTGCCGATTCTAGACATGTTACTCTTTAGCAGACTGAAATGTAATTGCTACGAGTCATCCTGTTAAGTAAGAGGAACAATATTAAGCACCAATAAAACTTGCCATTATTTGTTCATTGCCACTTGTTTTCATGTTGTACTCTCCACAGATCTAATAGCATTGATGTACATTGTCAGTGTGCCTTTGGCCTTGGATGGACTTTTGTACCAGGAGCGCAATATCAGAATTATCTATGACATTCCATTAATGTGCCAGTCGATATCTAAATTATCACACTCTGTCACAAAACTGCAGTTTCCATCTCCACTGACACAGTAAATCCATTTGAAATATTTCGATAATACTCTACTTTGGCAAAGGTGTTTATTCCTCCGTCATACCTACTGTAGACTGGCAAAATGTGTGGACATGTAATTCTTGTAAAACAATTTGAACCCACCTTTCATCTTACCAAAAAGTACAAGGAAACAAAATTTTCTAACCAAACATCAGTATGCAGCAGAAAGATTGAAATTTAAAATCCTAACTTCCATTTAAACAATTTAACTTTAATTCAGCATTAGCGCAAAATTTAAAACCTGCAAAACAAAATGGCCACCAGTTTTCCATGTAATCTTGAGTTAGGAAGCCAGCTATCATGACAAGTTTAACACCATCGTGCAATACCATGCTGCAATCTAAATTACTAAATTGCGTGTGAAGCGCCAGTTATCTTGAGAGTGAAAGCCGGATGTGAGTGTTGTTTGCATCAATTAATGGTGAAGCAGTCTGCAAATGGATGGCAAACCAGTCTGTAGAACTCTAAAGTCAATATGGTTAACAGTTTCGATGAAAAATGAAACGTGTTCAATTGATACATGTAATATGTTGTTTCCCCTTTCTTCCCCTCAAATAGAAGAGATTGATTGAATGGTAATTTCCCTCAACCCGAAAGCAGAACAATGTGATTATAAATTTTGTGATAACTGATGAAAACTCTTTCCATCAATTGTCACATTTTCTGTTATCTACTGTTTAATAAATCATGTGTCGCAGGATCAGACAGACACCTCTTAGCCTGTACTTTCTGGTGTGTTTTTTTTTCATTTGTTAAATAATGTTCTATAATGAAAATATCCACATCGCAAAATTATCAAGTGAACAATAGTACTTATAACTGATAAGTGAGTTTTACCTGATGTATTATCCAGCTGTATATATTTTCATCCATTTTCCGAAATCCACAAGAAAACAAATTCACAATTAAAATCTACATTTCTGAAAGTTCTGACCCCCAAAACTCCCGCTCATTGTGTTTGGGGCCCTTAACATGTAGCTTATAATTATAATAGGGGGATGTCCAAGAGTTAAAATCCCTTTTGTTGTTAATTATACTAACCCAATCTCCTACTTTTCACCAGAAGAACATCTGCCCATTGTTAAAAGATTAGTGCAACAAGAATGGTAAAAAATAATCTTGTCTGTTTTATACCCATGGATGAATATCTTCCAATGCCATACAAGGGGAACAATACAAATCAAAATTGGCTTAAATGATTACAAGGCTGATATTGAGAGGGGGGACTTTGACGACTTTGGGAGGGAATCAACATCGTTGGACAAAAATGGAGGGAAAGAGATTTTTTTTAACTCAATCAGTAAAATGCTTGAATGGGTAAGTACTCTTCCACACTGTCCAAATTTAAGATACCAGCAGACGGAACATTCTTTTACAACCCAAAACCTTGAAGTATATAATTTCACATGCAACACTTATGCTGTCTTCTATGTCAAATAAATCTATGATAAACGCTATTATTTACAATTCTACAAATATCTCAGTTTCTATTTCAAACAAAGTATTCTTCTACTGGTAGTCAAGATACCAATGACTCCTGTATCTCCTGAACCAGCAATTAAGCAACAATTAGTATTTCAAGTCCCATACTACAGCCAGTACCATAAACCCTCTTATCTGTTTTAGTATTTTAAAGGACTTGATACAGTTTTGCTGTTAACCTTATAACAGAATAATTTGTTGTTCTTCATACATCTTTACAGGTCCTAATCTATAATTTGTCAACCTCTGTCCCGACACAAAAGGTTACGGACAGTGTTTTTCATTCTTCCCTTCGACACTCCCTATCATTACCGTGAAAAAAGAATCTGCTGAGTAAATCTTGACCACTAATTAAGAAGCAAACTACGGATTGTCACCAACGCTTTTCTTAAACCCAAAATGAACTTTCCGGCTGTGTTGCGACAATTACTAAAACTGCGACAAAATAGCTACCTTTGAAAAAACAGCGGCAATGAAAATATCAATTTCTGGTTGATTTACAGTGACTACGTTGGACAGGTTGTAACCTACAGTTCAGACCAATGTCATTGCACCATTCTATCAGATACCAGCAACTGTAACTAGACTTGTAATGAGTGTTCGCTACACTAACTTTGGTCATTTTTCACTCCATGGCCTCACTGACACTGACCAGAGCATCTCGATGATACAAACGTGAAATTTGTACCGGCAACCCAAAACTATTGTTCTCTTCTTTGCTATATTGGGATAATATTGCACAGTCATGTTTAATGAAACTCCAAAACAAAACTAATGTGAAGATTGTCTTGTCTTACCCTGTTATAAAAAAAATCCTTAAAATGTAGTAAAGCTCTCTAAAGAATCGATTAAATAAAAAATCCTAAACTTGTTTCATAAAAGTTTATATTAAATGAAAACTCATGTAAGATATCACAGAAGAAAAATGCATATATATGGAATATACTTGTGTTGGTAACAAATCTAAATAATCATAAAGTGACATTTTTTAGAATCCAAACAGTGAGTTAAAAACATAAAAAAAAGAAGAGAATCAGCTCAGAATTACAAGTCATAACACAGAAAGGTAAAGGCCAGGAAGCAGTAGTCAAAGAGATCAAGACTATTTCTTACAGTTTTAAAATTTTGATTGGATTCATTGTGTAAAAATCACATTGAGCAATATGTCTCCGTCCCAGCCTAACATATTAAGGGATAGAACAAAGCTGAAAATACAGTGAATATATTGTTCATACAGTTTATCAGACCCCACTGTTTGACTTGAGATCTTTTATAAAACATCCTGGAGCACTCAAGTTCAGAGTCTCAATAGCACTCAACTGAATTTAATCTTAATTTCGGTCCTCAAATTTCAAAATGACCATTTATCCCTCCTCCCACTTAGTTCTAAGGTCACTTGACAAATGACCCCTATACAAGGTGGCCAATAAGAATAGGAGCTAGATGGTAGTCATGCTGTCCACTAATTTAACACTTCTATGGTAACCAAATTTGTGCATACAGATTTAAAAACAGGTACCCAGGTATTGTTAATATTTCTATGCTGTAAACTATAATGAATATGTTATTCTTTTAATTTTGTAAAAAAAACGTGATATATCTCTAAGAAAAGTGAACATAAATAAAGACACGAAGACAGGCTAGTATATTCCTAAAATGTGAGCCATTGAGAACTTATGGTACAGAAATCTTAAATTGCTAATCTTGTACTCAGTTCTGAATTAAATATTCATGTCTACTAAATAACTAAATGCCTTCGATAATTAGCCCACATTCAAAACATGATATTTCAATTGCTTTCTTTCATCATTATCTTTACCAAGGTCATTGTCATGAAGACCATTGCCATTATCATTATCTTTACCAAGGTCATTGCCATGTATACCATAGCCATTATTATTATCTTCACCAAGGTCATTGCCATGAAGACCATTGTCATTATCATTATCTTTACCAAGGTCATTGCCATGTATACCATAGCCATTATCATTATCTTCACCAAGGTCATTGCCATGAAGACCATTGTCATTATCATTATCTTCACCAAGGTCATTGCCATGAAGACCAATGTCATTATCGTTACCAAGGTCGTTGCCATGAAAACCATAGCCATTATCATTATCTTTACCAAGGTCATTTCCATGAAGACCATTGCCATTATCATTATCTTCACCAAGGTCATTGCCATGAAGACCATTGCCATTATCATTATTATTATCTTTACCAAGGTCATTGTCATGTATACCATAGCCATTATCATTATCTTCACCAAGGTCATTGTCATGAAGACCATTGCCATTATCATTACCAAGGTCATTGCCATGTATACCATAGCCATTATCATTATCTTCACCAAGGTCATTGCCATGAAGACCATTGTCATTATCATTATCTTTACCAAGGTCATTGTCATGAAGACCATTGTCATTATCATTATCTTCACCAAGGTCGTTGCCATGAAGACCATTGCCATTATCATTATCTTTACCAAGGTCATTGCCATGATGACTGTAGCCATTATCATTATCTTTACCAAGGTCATTGCCATGAAAACCATTGCCATTATCATTATCTTTACCAAGGTCATTGCGATGAAGACCATTGCCATAATCATTACCAAGGTCAGTGCCATGAAGACCATTGCCATTATCATTATCTTTACCAAGGTCATTGCCATTATCATTATCTTTACCAAGGTCATTGCCATGAAGACCATTGCTATTGCTATTATCATTACCAAGGTCATTGCCATGAAGACCATTGCTATTGCTATTATCATTACCAAGGTCATTGCCATGAAGACCATTGCCATTATCAACATGATCATCAAGGTTTTTATCATCACACACTTAAATTATATCAGAAAACCACCTTGCTGGAATTGGTGAAAAATTACAATTCTTGAATCTCTAAATTGCCATGTTTTCCAGTAGCACCAGACATTGTCCATTCAACGTCATCCACAGGGGTTCCAGGTCCTCCTATTGACAATTATAATGGGATCAGGGAACCACGATCCCCAACACTGACACACATCTATTCTATAAAATCATCCACCATATCATGGAGTTAAAAAGAAAACAAATTTGCTGCGTAAATACAAATCTGGTTCAAACATATCATGAATTTGTAAGTTTGCACCTATACCTTCTTGAACCTATTTCTATTTGTTACCAAAGAAACTTCAGGAATTCAAATTCAAAATCTGAAACATTAATTTAGTTGCTTTGTACCCTTCAAGAAATATGTGGAGTTGTCATTTTTTTAAGTGATTCATGAATAAAATAAATTTAATAATATGTACTGCTTACAAATTGTCTTTATTAGCAAAGCTGTTAAGACATTATAGACTTCATTACACGGACTTTCATACTTCCATGCACACATTTAATTGCTATGAAAACGGTTGCTGCAGCCGAATTGTTTAATTAAATTTAACAGTTTAAAGACAGCAACTTTAAAATTCCAAACATTTTTTACTGCTAATTCTAATCTCGCAATTTCGTTGAGGACATTCAATCCTACACGTATGTATTAACCAAAACAAAAACTTGATTGGGTAAGAAGTCTTCCGATACAAGGGTTGGGCTGAGGATGTTTGAGGGGGGTAGGGAAGTTGGTACACTGGGTATAAACAAAGAGCCCTTTTATTATGCAGCTTCCTTTATTTTCATCATAAAAAATCTGGAAAAGATGCTGAAGTTAAATAATCGTTGTTTCTTATCTACAGTACTTGATGTTTTCTCATCAAGAGACTAAATTTCCCAGCTGTACCTTATCTCGGCCATCTTCCCCATCTCCCCCAGGGCCAACGTTCTCTATCTACAACACTTGGTATCCATGACAACCAGTCAATCTCCATGGCAACAAGTGCAAGAATACTAAAGATTAGTCCCTCCATTGTTGCACATTTTCAACAACAAACATCAAAATCATAATCCATGCTGGAAAGTGGAAATTTAATTAATAAGATATGGTGAATCTCAGACAAATTGTGAAACTTAAAGATTTGGTTGATTCAGCTTCCACATATGTTTGTTGCCTTGGTGGAGCTGTTGTCGACTCATTTATTCAAGTTTTACCACAATTTTCACAATGAACAGCATTAGTGCAATTATGTATTAACCAAATGTTTCCGCTACCAATATCCTCATGTTTTCTCTATTAAATATTCATATGCTTGCAATAAAAACGTTCAATGCTTTCTTGGATGCAGTAAAACAGTTTGTGAGACTTCTGCAGCGTTGGTTGCTCCTGTGCCAAAGATATGTATCAACATCCCGGGATGATATCAAATGATAGATGATATTAAAGAAAGTGTCTCAGTTAAAACGCTAAAGAAAAAGAAAGAAAGAAAATTCTTCCAAAGTAAAAAGTATATTTAGAGCTTCTTTCATCACTATTGTAGTTCATTTCTTCATGGATTGCCAAAGAAACAAAAAGACATCCCTTCAAAACCAAAGACTGATATTATGAATACTACAGTCATCTTGGAATATAATTCTCGATATATATCATAGTCGAGTGTGTGAACATATATATAATTTTCTAAATGTTCTGTTGATCTACGGTTCTCAATATAAAGGTACATACTGTTGTCCTGAAACTTACAAGTAAATCTGGTGTATCAAAATATATGTCTCATTCAATGTCTATAGTGTATACTCAACTTGGTGAAGGGTAAAAATCACTACATCTTCATTTGTCAACTTCATTGAATAGCCCGTGTTCAATGTAAGGGGAGCAACTGTGCAAAACTTGTTGTAAATTGGGAAGAAATTACCTGAGTTTGTCTCCTTTTACTTCAAATACTTGTATTTATTGAAGGAGTACCTGACCACACAGCTATTGTGATATTCTAGAAAGTTAAATGACAATTATACCATGTAAAACATCTATTTTGCTGACTGAATTACACATTGTTTGTATAGACCTATAGTTTATCATGATATTTAACTTTGGAAAAATCACTGTAAAACTAATTCTGAATTTTGAAAAACATAGAGCAAAAGTGCTCAAACTTGATAATGCTGTCTATCTGTTCATTCCATAATACCCTTCATGTGATAACTGATAAGCCATATAAAACAGCATCCACTACAATCTTCAACTATAAACAACGAAACAAAAGTAACAAAAAATCCAGTCTCTATGATACTCCATTATCTGAATCTTCACCGCAAACTTTCTCAAGTGTTTACACTAACGGAGAAAATACTTTGCTAAATCATTTACCCAAATTAATGCTCATACCAGATGTATAATTGCTAGGGTTTAAAACAATACTATGTCCATGAAACTACTTTATTTTCTTTCCTACGATTTTTGTTTAATGGGGTACTTAGGGTAAATTTTGGATACTTAGCATAAATGTTTGGATGGGCCTCCTCAAGTTCTTGGAGTATGTCTTACCCATTGAGCAATTTCTACTTAAGTAATGAAGCTAAGACATTGCACTATAATTGTATTGAGTTTTTTATTCTTATTATATATCTATAATTCCATGTATGCTATATTCTATAACCATTATCTTTTGAAAAGAAAATCAAGATTCCTGTAATGTTTAGGCCTAAACATTGTTCTTTATTTCTGATTCAAGCACTGCATTTTTCTGGGAGACAAAAAAAACTTTACTACAATAGTTGGCTGCATAGCTGTCAATCAATGCTTCAATAAGTTAAAACGAGAAATTAGTATTACCATAGTAATTGGAAACATTAAATACCTGCCCACAAACATTAAATACCTGCCCACAAACATTAAATACCTGCCCATACACACACTTCTGGTCCATGTATCTGTAGAGTGGTTCTAAGCATCCTCATCTACAATTGTCAGAATTTCCGCCGTCAAAATGGAAACTCTTCAGGTTACCTTTGCTGTGACTATCTAATCCTAAAGTCTAGTTTTAATGATGACATTAGTAACAATTGCATAACAAAATATAGAGAACAACTTTCTTGTTAAAAACTGTGAAATCAATAATATTTATGGGGCACTAACTTTTGTTTACTTTGTGTGGACCACAAATAGCTATACTCTTATCACAACCAAAACATATAGTTAAAAAGAAATTGAACACTGCAAAAATAAATGAACATACAATACATGAACATGCTTCCATGTTAATAGGGTTTCATTACCGAATTGATTGTATCTTTTGAAACTGTTAACTCTTTATATTGTATAGGGAAGAGTTGAGACATTTTCACCTGAATTTCATCAATTCGACAAAAATAATGGTCACAACTTAAAAATCACTCTACAAACTGGGACTGATTAGTTTAACCATGTAAACCTATGCAACAGCAAGAGTGTGAGAATATGCAACAATGAAGTATCTGTGAGTGGTTAAAAGTGAGGTCCAGATTAGATTTTGTTCACATGAATCTGACAGGCCCTCTTGTAATAAATTGTAACCATGTAAACTTACCAATCCTCCCAACATGTGCCGACAGACCTGCCACTTATCGGAGAGAATGGCAGACATGAGTGGCAACAGCAGGCGCCCTAGCAACCACGGTTCTGCCATCGTCACGCAAGATTGCATAGTTACACGCCAGCACCCCTTAATGTGCCATTATATACACTTATTCACTTCTCAAACTGCATAGAAATTGGATCTGGAAAAAGTATCAAGTTTGATTTTTCCCTGTTGATAAGTCATACAAGATTGCAAAGTAGATTCTCAGGTTTGTTCTACAATAAATATCCATCAGTACTACAAGACATTAGAAAGGAGGTTGCTGCATTTAAAAACTAAACAAAGTGAAATCAGATGTTTAGATTACAAACATGACAAAAAAGAGTTCAGATTAACTTCAAGACCATTCATAATATTAGCTTTAACAACTGTTTAGAAGAATCAGCTGAATTCAAGATGAATATATCACTACAAATGTACCTCACACAGCATTTTTGTTTGTTTACTCTATATATTTTATATCACCATTCAGCGTTTGACACTAACTTTTCAAATCAAGGAGTACTTCGGACTCCTAACCTTTCACATCAAGGAGTCCGAATGAAATTTAAGGAGTCCGAAATTTAAAACATCAAAATTCCTGCACATGTGTATATACATCCACTTATATAAATCGTTCCATATGCAGTTATACCTGTTGTTACGTTGTGTTCCACGGGTCACATGATTGAGGTGTTCAAGTTTGCATCTAAATACTTTAAATCAGTTTTAAAATATGTTTAAAACTCGTTAAACGACTATAATCCGCAATGCAGTGACGATTTGTCACCTGTTTTCGCGATATCGCCATTCACAAAATCACCGTGTCGAAAACGCTTCATTCTTCAATCAAGAATGCTTTTGTGGTTCTTAGTTAAACGTTGGTTAAGAACTACTGAAACTGTTCGTTCTGAAAGCTAACAAATCGTTTTTGACGATGAAATAGTTTTATCACTACGTCCCCGCGGTAGGCCTACTTGTAATAAGTCTGACAAAGCCCTAGAGACTTTCTGAATTTTTTTAACACAATGGAGAGTAGTATGCAAAACTTGAAATAATGACCATCGTGTTTTATATATACATCCTCTACTGATTGACTATATACACCTTTAGCTTTAACTTAAGCTATTTCTTGCCGTTGCAATTTTCACATGCAGCATGAAGAAACTTCTTAATGAACTTAAATTCAGTAATAATACACAAAATGTACCAAGTTCCGAAACGTTTCCTTAAATAGTGAATAAAGAAGTCTCCGTTGTACTTGTTATATCTAAAACTTT
>ENA-OREC01001927-OREC01001927.1-marine-metagenome-genome-assembly--contig:-NODE-1927-length-11010-cov-13.085612_pt1 | contig 11010 bp, 5 predicted proteins | sample MGYA00248626_ERZ508543 | MGnify/ENA primary metagenome ERZ508543 (study PRJEB26211, sample SAMN05518279) | marine metagenome | isolation source: Puget Sound, Washington, USA | host: Bankia setacea... | reverse complement strand
AACTATAGTGGTGGTGTGTTAATCTACACTTGCTGTGAATCTGAAGTATATCGTAAAGCTCACAATATTAACACTACCTTTTTTCAGTCACAAACATCTAATATCAATGTATCTAGTTCTCGCTATAAAGACCAACTCACTATTACGACCACTTTTTGCAGGTACGGAGGTTAATGGAACTTTGCTGTAGTACCAGTTTTCACTTCAGTGTTTTGTTCCACCTTATCCATGTGGTATTTCGGGTTTGATATCTCAAGATACTGTGCAAAGGCTGTTGATTCTTGCTTGTGTGTGTATGTGTGTCCATGAGTTGTGTTTCTGTAGTACATTTAGTACCAATGTTTGCTCCACTGTTTGTATCACCGTTTCATCTATTCAATTTTCTCTACCAAGTTTGTACATTTTTTCAAACATACACAGAGAGGATAAAGAAATATTGGACGTATTTTATATGTATTACCAAGATCCTCTGTATAGCTCAGTTTTGGAAATTGACTCCAAACTTCTCTTATAAAATTGTATCCTTTCCAATTACTTTCCGATCGCAATGAGTCATAATATCCAATCTTCATACATGGGTTGTTTCTCCTTTCAGTGAATGTTTATAAAGTCCAGTAACTGTTTCTGCCCACCTTACCATTCTACTTCACATTGCCGTGTATATGTTTGAAGTAACATTTTTTTTTAATTTTCAAGAAACTTTCAAATTGACATGATATTCAGATAACTTAAATGTAAGTGATTTTGTTGTGCTTTTATCTGAATATCATGTTACAGAGAAGGTTCAGGAAATGGTATAATAATGATAATGGAAGAAAACACTGATTTTTTTTTTAAACAATATGATTTTTTTTATTGAAGGTTAAAAATCAAATTGGCAATATCCAGGAGAAAATATATGCAGCGTCAGGCAAGCTAACTAAATTTCCGTAGACATATTTACAACTTCTCACCCTATACACCATCATTCTAGTACATTAGTATACTAACTGGCATCCAAGAGTAAATGATAATACATTGTCTATGACACAAAAATAATAGAAAAATTGGTACCTATTTTGTAGTATAAAATATGTCGAAAATTACACAGTAAATAGATTTGCTTGTAAATGATTATAAATGAAGATCTTATAATTTGGGCTACAAGTCTTTTTTTACATAAAATGATCAAATAACATGTCAATAAACATTACGTACATCCTTATAAAGAATGAGGCAGAACTAGTGCGTAAAGTGGCGTCGAAGTGCGGCGTGCTGAACGGCATAAGGGGGCTGGATATTGCCATATTAATACTACACATAGATAACGACTGATTTTGATGTTACATACACGGCAATGATGTTACTACTACTGCTGATGGTGAGCTTGCAGGCAGAGATGGTGCTGTTCTACTAGGGTCCACAGGACCTGTTATATCTTGTGCCATGCTAACATTCCGCACTTCAACTGACCCTCGAGGGTTCTCCCACATTCTTTAGTACCAAAGTTTCATGAGGCTACTGAACGATGACTCATTAGAGATTCACGAAACAAAACAACAGAGTTGCTTTCACACCCGGGCCACATCAGTGGGCCAACAAAGGGTAAAACACCTTTCAGATCTGTACAACTTTTACTCACAGGAGTAAAAAACAAAACTACAGTAACCCCACAAAGGTTTGGCTGAACCGCGCCAAGCTTTAATTACATACATACATACATACAAAAAGTGTGGAAAACCAGGAGTTGATCACCTTAAAATAAGATTTTTTTGTTATTTTTTGTCCTATATTAACTATTAAATATTTAGCGATTATTATTTCTTATTTGCTGAATTTTCTGTACACATGAAAAGAAAACACCCACAATATTTCCATAATCATCAGAGTAGTTCAAGTAAAAACAAAGTTACAAATATTTTCTTAATTCTCGACCTAACATCTGCTCTCATATGCATCAACACACACATTTAGTCCTAAATGAACATTTCTAAGCTCAAAAAGAAAAAAGCAATCCTTAAAATTTGACTGAAGTATTCACAAGATATTCATAGAGTTGACATTAAGCATGACTTCCATAATAACAAATTAGTTACATTCACAAATTTTTACTTCAGCATAGTCCGAAAGTTGATATTGTTTGTTTCAAAAATGTTGTCGGCGAAACAGGGCATTTTTATGTGATGAAGAGTGCAATTCTCTTTTTCCTTTCTGACGGACGGACGTTGATCGCTTCACATGACAGCCAATTCAGCAAAAGTTTGATCCAACTCATCGCTAATCTGCTTGTACTTCTCCTTCTCAGCAAGCAATTCATCTGAAAACAGGACATGCGCACATTGTAGAAACATACAACACATAGTTACATATGCATTTCACCTTTCATCATACTATTAAATATCAAAAAGCTATCATTTTATTCTTTAACAAGTCTATTGTAAAATCTAGTAAACTGAGACATTGTATCAAAGGCTAAAGGATCTATTACAGATATTTATGAAAAGAACAAAAGTTTATCAACACATTTAACTTAGCCATGATGTGATTATCTGTAACAATTTATAATCAAATATTTAATACATAAACAAATGACATGTTATCAAATATATTAGTTGTTATGTTAGTAACTTGTTTGTATTGTATTACAATGCAGTAAACTCAAAATAGGACAAAACCGTGCAAACACCATTCCATTGTCATATCCCCCCCCCCCCATCATTTAAACAAGTGTTTTTTATAATCCATGCTTTTTTTATTATCATTGTAACATATTTTCTTCTATTTGACCCTTTTTAACTGCTGTAGCTTGAAACAAATATAGATTCATATAACTTGGACAAATTAATATTCATACAATCATGTTCACACTTTACGAGCGTTTGTAATGGATTAGCGTTCTGGAGAGGTTATACCCGAAAGCAAGGAGAAGCCCTGATTTTTCTTCCGACTTGTATCAGCCCAAGAATTACCTTATTACTAATGGGTGATTACAGTAGAATATTATTACTAGATCTCACATGGTATCAAGATCTGCGAGTGTGTTCTCCAATTCTCCCTTTATTTGTTCATAGTTGGTCATCAATTCTTCATAGCGTCCTGCAACGTACAAACTCAACACACTCATGCACGGAAAACAAAACAGAAAACGAAAATAAAAACAATGCATAATGCTGTATTTATCCTGTGCAGCTGTTCAACAAGGCCGCGTCATATCAAACTAAACTCACTAGAACCATATGGGAACAGTGCAAAGGCTGATGATGCTATAAATTTGATTAGAAATGCAACAGTCAAAATCAATCTAACTGCCTCAGTTTAAGAACCTATGTTGAACAGCTGTCACAAATAGTTCCAGATTCATGCATTTCTTGTCATGACGTAAAGTTAACTCCAGTATATCCCCTTACAGTGCAACCCCAGACCCATTGTTACCCTAAAACCTAATATTTTATCACAAACGTTGCTATGGTAACCTAGCATAACACTTGTCAGAAATCTGCTATGGCGAGGATGGCAAACTGTAGTTCACTTTCAACGATTCTTATATCTTCAGCAACCGCCTCAAATCGTTCTATAGAATACATCATTGTTACTTAAATGTTCTTTCTATTTACATCATTTATAAGCCCTGTCAGACTATTAACCCAAACTGGTAGCTATGAGATAAGAAAACTTTCTTGCATAATTATGCAGAGACTAACTTTCTAGATGTCATATGTTTTATAAAAGACATTTCTCGAATTTATCTCGATTGATTTCATTTCATTCAGATTCATTAATTATACTTATTGAGTACTCAGTCAACGTACGTTCACTCATGTCAACATCCTGCTTCAATCTTGCGTTCTCTCGTTCGGCATCTTCCATGCGACGTTCCCTCTATTGGCGGCACAAGGGGAGAGAAAATATAAAACACAAACATAACCATGCGGAAAACACACACATCATAACAGTTTGTCAAACAAATGCTGATATAACTAATTAAACAAGGCTTGATCATGATGCACACACAGCTGTCCATCCGTCTGTCCTGTGGGGAGGCTACCTGTTGGAATTTGGCATATCACTAGTACTAGAGAAAGTGTTTGTTAGTTAGTTGCTCTTTAATTGAATATGATGAATCTACACACTATCATACTCTTAACCTTGGATAGAGTTCATAGTTTTGGTATAAACATTATCTAATAGTGGTTACTTTGAGTTCAAAAAGCAGGTAAAGTAAATCTATTCGTTCAAAAGCTAAGTACTGTAGGTGCATTGCCAAGTGTTTAGTGACTGTTTTGATACTTTAACTTAAACAGAAAGGAGTACCATAGCTTCAGTATCCTATTAATCAAGAGGTAAGTGTGAAATTATTCATCATCTCCTTAAGGCAAAATGAGTTCAAGCACAAATGCGTAACTAAGAACTGTAAATGTAATGCACTCAAGTCTTATGTAAGTTATTTAACCAAACAATGCAGATAGGAGTAAAGTATATCCAATACAATAACAGATATCAAAACTAGTTTATTTCACTCAAAATTTGCATAGTTTGAGTCACTACATTGTATGAACAGGCAGTATCTTTCAACATCACATTTACGCTACTACATTACTGCATGTGTACACATTTGAAACTGTGACTGTACTTATACCTAGGGGGTGGGGTAAATTATTTTAACTTATTGTGAAAACAAGAGAGAGTTTTCCCAGAATAAATCCTGTATCCTGGTTATCTATACAGTCACAGCTACAAATATATTACATGCATGAACACTGAACATAACTCTACCTGAAAGTCAACAAGCATGCTGTTATTATACATGGTATATGATAATAGGCTTGGATAGATATTGATGACATAAAAATCTGCTTCAAGGTTTCTATATGGCTTTTTACTTGTTGGTTCATTCAATACCTAAATACATCTAAACTCTGTCCATAGAAAACTGTGGAAGATGGGAAGTGGAACAATTTTCGGCAATGTTTTTTAGAAAAGTGGGACAATGCATGGTCACCTTGTCACAGATTCCTGCCTTGGTAAGATTAGGGATCATATGTGAACATTCATAGTGTGTGGGCATTGGTTGATACTGTCACAATGCACGGACAGACATTCATATATGGGCCTGATTGTGAGAGACTGTGGTGAACAAGTGACTAACAGGCATGATAAGAGGACACTCATTGGTTACACTGCGGATAATGAATGTGGCAGGCATTCACTGTTCAACCTGTCCTAGGGCGTGTATTAAAAGTCTGTGAAGCCATCATCAGTCCACTGCTGTGGTGGCATGGGTTGTGTGTGTTGTTGTGTCATGTGACGATACATACTAGGATCAAGCACAACAGGTGTAGGTTTAGGCGTTTTAAATTCATGGTTTTGTGGCCGTGAGGCCAAGTCTGAAAAGAAGGGAACACTGTGTCTCAACACAAACGCAATACTGTGTACTGTTACATACCAACACATAGAAACAAGTTAACCATATCTGTATCCAAGCCTATGTATCAATGGGTCAACCTTATAAATAAATGTGTAAAAAAGCTATCACGCCTCTGGCAGGCGGTTTTTAGTAGTTGCATAAACAGTGACAACAATCATGTCTTCAAACTCCATCACAAACTTAGCAAATCATGTCACAAACTGTATTCTGCTGAAAGGCAAACTCATTTGTCAATGTGTAAAGCTAAAGGGGGCAACAGTTAATTCCATTCATGTTGGTAGGGTAATCATGCTGGACTGGGTTAAGATGGCACTGTGTAGGCCACGCTGGGTAACAACTGCACAACTGAATGCTGTGCATTTACCTTCTAATCTGTCAACTTCCTTCTGAAGCTTGTTGACGACACGTTCAGCTTCTGAGGCTCTGTTCTCAGCCTAGTAGAGAAAGTATCAACACATGTAAATATACAATCTACTGCCTATACATCAATATAGCTCTATAAACCCTAAGTTAATTTCCTGGAACAAACCAGTACTAACTACTGGATAAAACCTCAAGTAATTAAAATAGATAGTTGTATATAGTTTAGAGTATCATACCCATCACTCAATAAATTCAGCTAACCACAGTCACTGTTGAAAAGTTAAGCTACTTATTATAGCACTTTTTGTTTTGAACAAATATCATGAGCTATAAATTGGCCAATATTCCTGTAAAAAGTGAGCATATCAAGTATCTAACACAGTTGAATGTAAAACTGTCTTCACTGTGCACTAATTGTTGACCCTTTGTTAACAGTTTTACATTCAACTTTTAACAAACATAGACATACATTTAACACTAGTCTACACATGTATATATTGCATGTTAGTACAATGTCATAAAGCAATGTTTCAAGCTGTTGTTACTGAGCCATTTTAAAAGAATAGACATGTATAAAAAGAAGACAATAAACAGAAAAATAGAATGTTTGAACTAACAGTGTAACATTTAACTGCCTCTACAGCATTCCGTGCAAGTACAGACATAGTACTACAGACAATGTACTATCTTACAACCTTTAACTTTACCTTCTATATAACAGTGATACAGACCAAACATAATAAAGTATAGTACTTAATTGAAAATCATCCTCAATTAGAATTTACAAGAACTTTAATAGCTACAGACCACCAATATTGTTTGGAACTTTAAATACACCCAGGTTTAATTGTTAAATTGGGCAATTCCCAGTGATTTCAAGACTTTGTTCATTATCATGACATCTTTCTTAGACAAATCATTTTGTACAAGACATTTAATACAAAGTAGTTTGAATACTCTTCAGAATTAGATATTAAACTGTACTAGTAATTTGTATAATCTGACAGCTTAAAGAAATGGTCAAAGTGAGAATAGAAATAAACACTAAATTGTTAATAAACTAAATAAGTAACCATGGCAATGAGTACTTACGTCCTTGAGTCTCTGGGTCAGGTCACGGATGGTTTCTTCGTAGCTGTCCTCTCTCTGAGATGACTAGAAAACACAAACCAAAGATCGTCATGACAACAAGTGTTTTAGATTGTTATGACAGTGGTCCTTGCCAACAGGTCTACTATCTTCCACTATACAGACTGGTTGAACTGGCTTTATATGGTCAACACTACATTCTGAAAACTACATCTCTTGCCCAAAAAGTAATGGTCAAATTACGAGATAGTTCTTAAACATTAATATCAAACTGGGTTCATTGGATTCACTTGAACCAAAATGTAGTTTCCTATTTCCAGAACCGTTTATTCAGTCTTAAGTAGACAGTATAAGAATGCTTGAGTGTAAACGCTTGTATATATCAATAAACAGTACTAGTTAAACACCCTGCAAGGAAACAAATATCAGTAACTACATGTATGTACAACTGAAACAAGAGATAGTCATTATTTACTGTGTTTACTTTAGCAGTATTATATATCTCAGTACAGTTAGCATAGACTTTCCTGGATTAATTATTTACTCATCTTAAAATTTATCCAGAAAAATTGTCTGCCATTTGAACATATAATCTTGATTCTGCAGAAAACTACCAATTCAGTAAAGACGAAATCCTAGCAATTTTGATAAATTCCATTTTATTCTTATTCACAAAAAATGTTTTCTTTGTTATTATTTCTTTATAAAAAATCAGAAATGGGCAATTTCTGCAAAAAGGATTTTACAGCATGTTAAAATTTACATAAACATTTATAAATTGTAAATCTTCCTAGAGAAAGAGACAAATCCTTGGTGCTTACAAGTTATTTAGTTGTTTATACTTCTTTTAAAAATTTCAAGTTAATCCAAACTGTCAAAAAGATAAGACAAAAAAACTGGGGTAGAAATGTATATCCAAAAATAAATAGTAAAAACTTTCAAATTTGTAAACACAGGGTTTGATCATTTCGACATGAAACGAAATATAAGCTGTAAATAATAAATTATTTGCATCGTTCCATCATTGATCGCATGCGGCTACAACATCGAAGTTAGGGGATATCATATACGAACATTAAACTTGTGATGTGCTTAGTGTTAATGAAATGAATTACAATATGGTCATTATTGCTTTATTGGCTTGATGCATGCATATCTGCTGTTTGGATAACATAGTGTGTGTTTGTGTAAGTGGCAATGTGATCCAATATACTGTGGCTAAATTGGTCATTAATTGGTCAGTGAAAACATTCCGTCATTCTTTACTACAGTCCTGAGACATAAGAACTTTCTACTAGTTTAAATGCTGAAACAATGTTCTATGCTATTGTTTGCACTCTTTTCTTTCTCTTTTAATAAAATATACTAGGAAATAGTTGTATGTAAGAGACACTATACTTATTATAGACTTGGCTGATTTCTTCTCTTGTTTGTTGAAAATCCTAACATAGCAGCGCGCATGCAGCAATTTAAGCAACTAAAGTATACAGATGCCAGGGCATTCCTGTTACAGTGCATCATATGAAATGCGCTAAATTGTACATAACTAAAACATAATGTTACATCATTCTGTAAGAAAGAAATGGGTTATCACTACAATATTTATCTACAGGGGGGTAGCTGCCTCAGTAAAAGTAAGTGTAGATTTGTTATACAATTTCTAAACAAGTAACACTTGCGATCAATTTACAATGATATAATCACTAGAAGATCCAAGTATTGTTATAAATGATAGAATTGTAGAATGTGACCATGGGGGGGGTGTATTTTCACTGAGACAGCTACGGACACATTGAAGCATTATGCTTGTTATAAGACAAATGGCACTGGACAATGAAGAAGGTCTCTGCTGAATCTCTTCTCTTCAACAATAACAGCCAACTGGAAACCAATAAATACCAGCAGACAATGCAGAAACTGAGCTTCAACTACTGGACCTGGCTTTAGTTTTCTTTGCAGACATTATTATTGCTTTCAAATGTAATAGTCTTTTGGCAATAACTATCTTAATTTAGCTGTCAACTTGAATGGTTGTGAAGGGGCAGTTTGCAAGATAAATTAGTTAATAGTTCCACCAGCAAAATTGAGCATATACTCAGTTTCTACACTGTCTTCTTGGCAAAAAGAATTAAAAGCATTATGCGCACATGAAAGAACTAAAAAGTACAGATTAACAAAATACGCACTAGCATGTTTCAACATAGAAACTTCATACTGAACATTGAACTGTTATGCGTGGTTGGTGATGACGTGGTGAGGTATGAGCTCGTGTCCACTATAGTCTATACACGTGTCCAGCATGCACATGTCAACATAGAGTAAGTAGGTAGTAAGTTGTTTGATGTTGGTTGTTTTTGAAATGTTTTCTCATCAAGCAGCATGGCCGAGCATGAGAACACCATGCCTGTGTGAGGAATGTATGGTGTGTAGTACGATTACCTCCGCCTCGCTTATTTCTAGAGATTTCATATTGTTGCCGACTACTTTCAGCTCTTCCTCCAGCTCGAGTATCTTCCTGCAATGCAAATGTTACTGTTAACACTACCATACAGAAATACTGCAAGTCCCGTAAACGGTTCGCTTACCTGATCGACTGCATTCTGAAGGGCTTTAGAGTTATTACCAACGACAGAAAGTTCCTCGCTGAGTTCAGTAATTTTGCTGAAAAGGAAGAAAGGCCGTTACTGGACATGTAGAAAACACGCTGCGCCAGGTAGCGATGATCAGAAGGTGAGAAAGGTGAGAGAGGAGAAGAGACACGCTGGTGGCAGTTGGGATAACACACGAATCACACCACTCAGTCAGTACGCATGCTACCGCTGGTTCATGCTTCTACTACGCCATCATCAACCCAGGCACTCTATCTTTCCTATGGTAACAGGGTAGGCACAAAATATTGGTTATTGTCAACAAATCAAACCAAGGGACTTGCAGTAACACTTCATGTATGTGAAAGAAAAAACACTCCAAAAACATGAAAACCTTTTCTCCATGAGTATGTGTAAACTAGCCTACACAGAGGAAAGGTTATCATTTAAATCATCCAAAACACCTAGATATGATAAGAAACCTATATTGCAGATATACATGCTCCTCACTGCTCGTATATAGCTAATATGTATATACGATTCATGCAATATAGATTCTTCAACCTAGGATATGAAGATCGAAGCTTTGAACTGAGAACTAAGAAACTTGGAATCATCTATGTCATGTCATAGTTCTGATCTGAGGTAAAAAAAACAGTTGAATAGGTGTTTTATAAATGTTGTGAATTAAGTGTCATTCAACTTCTAACAGTAACCAGTAGAGTTACTAGAGTGAGAGATGTAGGTTGACAAGTATGTATTTACAAGTATCATATTACAAAACTATGTTAATTCTTTCAACACCAGCAGATGAGAGTTTGTGTTCAAAGTGAGAGACCCAAGTTTCCTGTGCTAGTTCAAAGCTTCAACCTTCATACAGTCTATAAACACATTGTTAAAATGAGTGCAAGATGTCCCGAGGGCTTGATACGACCGGGCCAACAGATCGTACACAAACCCTTGAAAGGCTAACCAATCACAAGGGATGCCTTACTACAGGTTAGTGTATCTTATGTGGGTGGGAAGGAACCTACCTTATAAAAATCAGATTCATAACTTCTTGCCTGCTGGCCTAAACTTATCTGTTCTTCCTCGAGTTCTTTAACTTTTCTGAAAATGGGTCAACGCACAAATACAAACATGCAACAGCAAACACGGGGAGTTACACAAAAGTAGAATATTAATTATTTGTTAATTAAGGTTCAGCAATCAAAGATTTTAAAGCATTATAAAAAAATACTTTAATAGTTACTCAATAAAGCAAATGAAAACTGCTTTTTGCTTTGAAAGTATCTTTTCTGTGCACATTGTAAGTGTAAAAAACTAAAAATTGGAATCGTTTTTGAAGTATTTATTCTTTAATGTTTTAAACTGAAACAAATAAGCAGCTTAGAAATCTGCTAAAGTGAAAGTTTTTTTTATGAATAAAATTAAACACAACCATACAAACACTAACTACAAGCAGTCTTGTTCTGTGTTTACAAGTAGGTTAAAGCTTTGCACTACTGTATTCAAACCCATATTGGAAAAGTATCCTCTATTGATAGTCGTTTTAGTTTTTTTTTC
>ENA-OREC01001926-OREC01001926.1-marine-metagenome-genome-assembly--contig:-NODE-1926-length-11010-cov-14.600201_pt1 | contig 11010 bp, 6 predicted proteins | sample MGYA00248626_ERZ508543 | MGnify/ENA primary metagenome ERZ508543 (study PRJEB26211, sample SAMN05518279) | marine metagenome | isolation source: Puget Sound, Washington, USA | host: Bankia setacea... | reverse complement strand
AGTATCTTTTGCTTCCATTAGTATCTTTTGGTTTTGTAAGTATCTTTTGCTTCCATTAGTATCTTTTGGTTTTGTAAGTATATCTTTTCTCTCTTTTTTTAAGTATCTTTTGTTTCCATATAAGTATTAACTTTTTGCTACCTAAATATCACTTCAGCACAATTTACAGTCTGACATTAAGTTCATTGAAGAGCCATTACTGTCAATCACACATGGTGGAAATAACTTCTGGAAGAACTACCACAATCAATTAGATGGCCAAGAAAACAGTGAAAATGACAGTCGTAGATTTTCATAGTTATTATATTTTATGAATATGCCCTTAAAATAGGAAGAAAATCTAAAGACAACACTGGTATAGTTAATGTTTGTGATTGACAACTTAGTGTTTTGTGTATATGTATACAAAGTTGTTCGTCACAAGCAATTAAATATACCGGTGTTGTCTTTAGATGTTCTCCCTATTTTGAGGGCATATTCATAAATAATATTAACTACGAAAATGGCAGCCTTCAGCACTATAGTCTAGGAGAAAACATTGTTGTTGTCTTTAAGCAGGTAAAAAAAGGAGAACAGCTAAATCCAAATTCACGCTTGTATCTCTTCATAGTAGTGTAAACATACAGAATTTAAAAGTCAGACACAGTAATAGTGGAATGTCTATTATCCTGTGCACTAATTTAGACAAAACCATTCACCCAAACATAGACTATACAAGAACTGCATCATCTATTGTAACATTTCAAAACAGTAGACACTAAATACAGGCTACAGACTGCAGTGCCAGACTAAATGAACAGGGTAATTCAATGTTTTATTTCCCTTTCAGTTCCATTTAACATTGACCAGACACTGTTAATGGTAGATGAGGGCAACCGTTGTAGACTGAGTATAGGTTGATGTTCATTTATTTATGTTGTAGCCATTTCAAAATAATTAATCTGAGTGAGTGTGCATGTATTTGGTTGACTATCAATTCTTTGTTGGAACTAAGAACAATGTGATGAGTTATTTGCTTCACAAGGTTAACTTGCCTTTGTTTACAGATGTATCACCATGCCAACAAGAACAGACAATAAAGAATCATTTAGTTAAAGTGACACTGTTTCTTATAAACAGAACAATTAACACTTTAATCTATGATACTCTTATAAACAGAACAATTAACACTTTAATCTATGATTCTAAGTACATTATTGTATTAGTCAAAATCAAACAAGCAATGAAATATTTGTAACATAGTCCCATTTTCAGTTCCAACTCTTAGCAATCAATGATGCCCAGCTATATCCAAAATGTTAAAACAGCTAGCAATTTATCATCCAAAACAATTCCCTTTTTTCAGTATAGGGACAACTCTGTACATTTGCATGAGTGCTCTCCCTTTTGTGTAGGTATTTTCATTGAAGTCTAATATTATGTAAACATGGAAATATATAATTGTCCTTAACATCAAGGGAAAACACAATTTCAAACATTTTAACTATATACCAGTAAATATTGAAGAAATACCTACCCAAAAGGGAGAGCACTCATGAAAATGTACAGAGTTGTCCCTTAAACTAAAAGAGGGAATAACTGAGAGTGGGCCTTTAAACCAATTCAGTTTACATTTCTCTTTTCTTAATGATTTCTCTTTTCTTAATGATTTATTGCATTCAGCAAAAATCTAATTAGTTTCCATATTAAATCAACACAAAAATCTTTGTCACTTAAATACTATTAATATTTTTTTCTCTGTATTTCAATGGTTTAGTGCAATATTGGCGTAACATACACTACACGACCTAAACTAACAATTGAAAGATATACTCTGGATAACAAGCTATGTACAATTCTTGCAGGTAGAAAACATGTTACACTAGTAAAGAAGAACATAAAACATTGAAAATAACAAGAGATATTTGTTTTCTTGTCACAGATGTTTGGTACAACTTTGGATTAGTCAGTTCAAAATAAGTTGCACAAATGTAGGAAGACCTCTGACACAGTGACTCCAAGATCAATAGGGTTTCTATACTACCCAGGATGGATGTGTAGGCCAGGTATGAGGAAGGTTGGTCAAGGCATTCTCGAGGAAACAGTTTTGGCACCGGTGACCATTGAGCAAAATACCCCTACACCAATAGGGTTCCTCTGCTGCCCAGGATGGATGTGTGGACCAAGGAATTAAGTTTAAGGAATGTAGGCTAAGGCGTTCTTGAGTTATTGATCGGAAACAAAAAGGTAACATTATAACATACTGTCCGACCTACCAACCAACATGTGCAAAGCAATTCGAAGAGGGGCATAAAAAGAAGAACATGTTATAGCATGTCAGAAAAACAACCTACATTTTTCAAAGCATCCTATTCGACTAGTATTACTATATCTCATTAACGGTTGACATTTTAAACAATCCTTTAGGGTATATAGGCAAAGAAATATCAATACTCCTGCAGCAGAATGAATGAAACACAAATTTGACATTCCTTCAGTGTAGTATTGCCAAGACGTAATTGCTATAAAGCATTTCAACTATTTCAGATCATTTTTCAAGTTCTACTATAGGTTTCTTCAAAATATCACATACAAAAACCAATCATCGCATGCACAAATTGTGGTCAAAGTAAATAACCATAACCACCAACCATACAGTGGGTTACACGTCCAACTTGTAATGTGGTGGTCGTAGGTTCGAGCCCCATCAAAGGCTCCCATTGTTTCCTTGAGCAAAGGGTTTTTATTTAATAGCTTTGAGGCTAAAAATATCACAAAGCTTAAAATATTGCACAGCGGCACAATTTGAAATAAGGTACTCCTGTTTGTAGAGAAACGGTTGTGGCTCGTGAAAATTCAGTACTTTCAAAGCAGTTTAACACTTGTCCGCCCTATCTTAAGGTAGAGTCTAAGCTAACATGTGACTTCGCAGCTCAATGCTCGATGTTTACCTATAGCGTCATCTTTGTCATCTTTGTCACCTTTGTGTATACAGAAAAAGAGCGTACTGCACTATGTAGATGACCAACTATTCGTTCCAAGAAAAAAGATACTGCGCTATTTTCTGACCCTTGTCCAAGGCTTCTAGGGCAATTATTACAAGCAATAATATGAAAGGATTTGTGACACAGCTCAGTGTGTTAATTGGACGCAGACGACTGAGACAAGACTATGTCACGGATGATCATTTTACCCAGACATTGAAACAACAAGACAACATTGTTACATGTCGAGAGGTGAATGTGACAAGTTATAAGTGCTATTGAATAAAGAAACAGAACACTTTTACAATCTAACCCATCAGATTAAGCCATTGCCAAAAGAAAAGTTAAGGTATATTGTGAAATCATAAATATTTGCAAAGCTCTAATTTTTTAAGGAATTAGTGGGTCAGCTAAACATGGCATTTTAAGGTCATCAAAGACAATGTCTGAAGTAAATGAACAGGTGAATGTAATTTAGGAATTAAGTGGCTACCAAAATGTCTTTTTGTTATAAACCACAAAAGTTTACAATTTGGGTTTTGGGGTATTGTAGAAAGATGTATACATTACAAATTAAGTTCAAAAATCTTCTTTGGTCCTGCACGAATTGTCAAAAGAACAAAACAAGTGTAAGTTTCATGTTAATCGTGTTATTTTTTCCAACTAATATACCTTAATATAATAACTGCTATATGAACTATAAACATATTTGTAGACAATTTAATGGCTGATCCAGACAACCTGAAGAACACCCTTGGGTATTGGCGGGGTAGGAAAATCCAATAGTAAACAGAATACAGCCTTGCTATTTACATGACTATAAAACCAAGAGCCAGATATGAGAATTTTGTGATCTGCCTAGGGACATAAATAGTGAAAGAAATCAAGCAATATGTGTTTTTCTCATGTGCTTTGTATCAGAAATAAGCTATACAAATGATATTTATTTACCTATATATGTTTCCTGTTTATAGCCTACAGTACATTATGTAGGATGGTTTTGACTGCTGTAAGGGGTAGTTTCTTACCTGGCAGACTTTCAATTACACATACAAACTATTCATCCCTGACATAATGATAGTAACGATTAAACAATTTGAAGGTAGACACAGAGAATCAATTGATGGAATGGTCACATGACACACTGAATGCATTAAACTTCTATCTACTTCTATGTTTAATAGCATTTATAACAGTTTCGCTCTCATCTCTCGACATGGGTTAACTTCAAAGGTCAATTAAAGAATTTATGCGGTTCATTGAAGCGTTTCCAGGGTATTTGAGAGTGTGTTTATATTTAAAAGTACTCATAATCCATTAACTTCTTCAATAAATACCAGAATGGACACTGATATTAAGTTTTGAACATTCTTGGAACCGGAGAAATTTATCAGATCATCTAAAATTTGCGACATGAAATCAGAATCTTTCTTGTTTTCTGAGTTGATAAAAACGATCACAACTCATGTTTAATGTAACAGTTTATAAGAACAGAAAAAATGTGGTGCTGAGGAAATGTTTACATACAAGCTAAAGAATACTTTATTTCTAATGATTATTTGAAATGAAAGATATTGAGAATGTTGAAAAGATTCAAGACCATTTACCCAGCACTGATATCCATGATGTTCATAGTTTAAAGCCCGTCTATGATTTCCTCCTTTAACCCATCCTCCGAGCACAATATCATCACACGTCGACTGTCCCAAACCTTGGCAGTTCCAAAAACTTGTTGTTGTAACATCCAGACTTCGTTGCCTTGTTCGTGCTAATCTTGAACTGTGACAATTTTGAGATGAAGACAATTTTCCAACAGATGACAAATTAATAGCACTCTTTGGTCTTAATCCTGACGTTGTTGACACAGATACTGACTTTGATGTTAAACTATGTGTCGAAGTCGGTATGTCTGCAAATTTAACAGTTGCCTTTCCCGTCGTGGATCCAGGAACAGACGACGTTGGCAGCCATCTTTGTTTAGAATGCAGTTTGGTCACCATGGTTACCACAAGTTTATATCCGACATTTGAAACAAAAGTAATTTCTCCAGTTATTACATTCAGAGAGAGAAAAACTATTTCACTTTCTAGAATTACTGTCAGTTAAACCAGCAGACCATGTGAACTTTATTGTCTGAGTGATAACCAAATAAGACAAGTATTTTTTATTATCTACTGTGTATTTTATGAGCAGCACAGTCTATTTATTTTAGTAGTAGAAGTTACTGTATATGATAACAGTGTGTATGTTTGAATTTCCAATAGAAAGAGAAGGTCTCCAAGGAGCTGCAGAAGTCTACCATCACTGGGAAAACTGTTCACTTCACAATAAGCTAGAACTCACTTTCCTACAGATTATTCATTTAACACCGTTTTTCTTCTTCATTCTCCTGTCATTTGTTTTCATCTATTTATCAGTTGTTTATATTCACTCTCCAATCTTTCAGCGGCATTATAAATCTTATTATTTAAATCACCAAAATTACAGCATTATTTACCTAAAAACATACCAAATTTCCATAATAGTTTATCTGGAAAATAAATCACAAAAGTTTGTATTTGTTTATCTTAAAAATCACATTTTTTTGAGCTTATTTATCTTAAGAATACCAGTATTGACAAAATGATTAATCTCAGGAGAGCCATACATTGATGTCCATATACATTTCCTTTCCTGAACACCGGTATATATGATTTTAAAATTTCACATGGAAAATGTCAAAGCTTAAAACCTAGATATCTAGTCCACTTAATAACATTTTCCACGGTTCTAGCTCTGCATGTGTTTTACCTATATTTGCACCGGACCAATTATAAACACGCTTTGCCTATCTATGGTTTAATTACAATCATATATAAGTCCTAGAAGAAACACCACTATTTCATATATCAGTTTTTTACAGTGTCATATGTAAACTCTTGTACACACAGATATAACCCTTCCAACCAATATTAAAGACTTAACCATTGGATATTTAGCATGTGAACTCAATAATGATAGAGAGAAGGCTATGCAAGAGGAGAACTTGTACAGAAATTCTCACTGGACATATTAAGGTTCCCCACACATAGAGGTCAAATATTTTAATTAAATTTTTAACCCTGTCCTTTATCAAAATAGAGAAGACCAAAATAGAGTGAAATACTTCCAAACCACTAACCCACAAATCTGGCAACTAATGGAAATTGGAACAAAAATATCAGTCCAAATCATTGAAATGTTATAAAAATAATGAACTCTAAAACGGTCCTGTGATTGTCTCATGTATAGAAAGATTAGGAAACAAGCAGTGTTTTATTTGTACAATAAAATATAGTTGTTAAAAAACGACAAATGTGGAAATGTGAGAAATCCTGACCAAAACCATGGCTCCAAGCGTATATCTGAGTGAGTCACCTAGATATTGCTGTAATAAATGTTTAGTTTTGTGACTGGGGTAACCAAAACTATTTAAATTATATAAAAAGTCTGAGATATTCATATGCAGAGGTGAGAATAAATATTACCAATTCTCAAATGGTAGAAGTGCCCTATGATTACTTCCACGATTGAATGAACTGTTTTAGATGTGTTAAAGTCATTGATACTGATATGGGGCCGATTCTAGCAATATTGAACGGTCAGTTCCATGATTAGTGGCAAACTTTGCAGTAAACACCTTAAGGGCTAATTTGTCTGCGAAAGGTCCAGTGGAAACTGCAGGAAAAAGTTCACAGCTGCCCATGGCCCAGTTCATCTACCAATTTACACCTAGCCATGCTTGTTTCTAGAGATAGCAATTATAGGTTGAGAAAGCTATCAGTAAAACCCAATATAAGGTAATTACAACAAAACTTGCCCTCTCCCAGGACCCACACTCCTCACTATAAACTGGTTAAGGTGGCATGTCCATGGTGAGAAGTAATAGGCAATAAGTTTTAAGGTATTGAGGTCAAAATTAGAATATTTTTTTAGTCATACATGTATTAGCATTTGTTTGCACAACTTCACCTAAAGTCAGCATTACATGAAACAGTGCTGATGGTAAGTGTTAATGTTGTATAAAGAAATAAAGACATTTAAACATGGTGCAACTTATCATGTCATTGGGTTTGAATGATTTCCAGAATAGATGCTGAATTATTTATTATAAAAGGTGGGCTGAATCAGAGTTACTGTGAGAGCAGGTGGAACAACAAGCAGAAATATGGTTAGGTATTTTTAAGGTAACACAAACAATAATTCTTTGTGAGTATCGATAATGAAAAATTGAAATAGTCAATCAAAAGTGCTAGAGCTTAGGGAAAACAGTGCCTTTTATTTTCACTCAACAATTCAGATTTTAATGTCCTTGGGTATTTGAATTTACATTTTATGGGAACCAAAAGTAGCACTTAATTTTAAAATCTCTAACATTTCTTGGAACACATTTTCTGACTTATACTCTTGCTACTTTGGTCTTTACTAGACATGTGCCACAAAATTTCTTAAATATCAACTACATGTACAAACAATCTAAAATACTAATTCACAAGGCCCTCCAGTCAAACAGCTCTCTATATAAACGCTCCCAACACAAACATCTAACTTGTGAGTGACCTTTTAGGAAAGCAGCAATTAATTCCCCCCCCCCCCCCCCCCCTCCATTTATTATTTATGAATAAATTCTGCCTAATTTCTCTTCTATGCCATACTCAATTTACAACATTTGGACTATGTTTTTGGACAATAGGGAATGCAAAAGTGACAAGCAGCCATCCCCATATGGTGCTTTATAAGAGTTTGAGAGTGGAACAGTATACAGTTGTAACAGCCTTCTTATCTCATATTTAGTTAAGATAGTTTAACGTTATACCATCAAGACACAATACCTATGACTTTCTGTTGTATTGTTGTTACTAAGGGGTCATAGTTATATACAGCAAGCATTGAGAGCCTTGACATTTGGCCTATTCCAACCATAGGCAATGTAGGGTACTTCTGTTTGTAGACAACCGTAGTTGCTCCTGAAAATTCAGTGCTATAACGCAGTTTAAAACTTGTCCGCCTTATTTTAAGGTAGAGCCTAAAATGACAGGTGACTTTGTGGCTATATACTGGATGTTTACCTATAGTAGAGTAGCCTTTTATAGGCACAATTCACAAAAGTAACTTATTGTTCAAAGTTTTGTTTCCGTATTAATTGCCAGAGTTAAACATGAAGAACAATTGAAGGAGTGAAAGCAGTAGGCTTTTAAAGCCCTATTGAATTACATAGCAGATATAGAACCTATTTCAATGTACACCTGAAATTGACTACGACCATATATAGAATCTTCATTTGTTATTACACATACATCCTATTTTTCTTGGGTATGCAGTATAGTTTACAATCTGCTACAATTACCTACTATGAAATGTTCCAGTTATTATGCTCAGCAAGACTATAATGCGTAAGTCATCATCCAAACTTTTGAATCAAGAGAAAAATGGCGGACAAAGAAACTGGTTTAGAAAAAAATCTCGTATTGGCCCTGCTGCATCAACCAATCAAATTCGTCCATTTTCATATTGGCTCTGTGAAAGTCGTATTGGCTCTGAATTTTTCGTATTGGCCTTGTTTTCAGGAATTATTGTTTTCCAATTCTTGATACAGGTCAAGCTAAATTTACATACATGCTACATGTATATATTTGTTAATTTCTGGTGTAAATAACTGATATTACATGTGTGTTGCAGACAGGGTATCATATTGCAGGGGTACTTATTTCGATGAATGCACTGTTTTGTTAATGTGTGTTGATATTACATTAGATATGAATACTTGTTTTAACTAATGAGACCACTATATGGATATGAATGTTCCAGGCAGAATACACTTATCACTTACTGGTTATAGTTCCCTTGTTACTGGTCTTATATTTCTGATGTTGTACAAGACAAAGCTGACATTTATAAGTGAAAGTAAGAATTTTTGTTTTTAAGGGTTGGTGGTGTGATATTTCATTTACTTCGGAATCATTTATTTTCGCGTGCATTATATTTCATGGTTTTCCTAATAAAGACATATTCCTAGACATATAAATTTGTTGATTTCCTTTCGGGCCACTTTGAACAGTATTTGAAATTTATATACATCAACATTTGAGCTTTAGATTATCAGCTAATCCATGAAGTCCACTAAAGGTTTATGCTCAAGAAAAACAACAGGAACCTTTGATGGATCCGGTTTGAACTCAAGCAACCACCAATGACGAGTCAGATGCACTGATCACTGCTCAAATTGCTCCCCCTTAATAGCACTTGGAACATTTTCTTTCACCCCTTGTTATAGTATGCCAAGACTATCAATTGTACTAAATAAACGCCTACAAGAACAAAACATAACAATTCACAAACAACTGGTCAACAAACAATAGCCTCACAATCATCTTTTGTAAACATAGACAGAAATCATCATGTTTATCTGCCGCTACAAAAAAATGGATCCATTTTCACGTCTGCTGTCAACAACAAAATAGACTCATTCAATTTCCACCATATTTGTAAACATACAACAAAAGATAATCCCTTCTACAAATGGTTTCAAGATTAATAATGTCTGACAATGTTTGCACACTCTTCAAAGATAAGGAGCATTGTCATGACAACTAAATTAATAGACTCTTACACAGTACCAAGGTCTAATATGTGTTGTTGTGGTCTAAAACTGGAAATAATACAAATATGGCAGTGTTTGAATGAAATAGAGTGAATGTCTTTTTAAGGCCTGCTATCCTCACAAATCACTTTAATAACTTGGAAAAAAGAGTCTACCATGATGGATGCTGAAGTGTTACATTTTTTTTACAAATACTCTATAACTGGTAGGAGTGACTTTTAAAGACCAACTATTCCTCCAAACACTTCATCTGCATTCAGTTGTCAGGGCCATAGTGTCATCTTCATGCCCTTAGCCTAAGTGTCACATAAGTTATTAAAATATTGCTTTTAAAATTGCCATGTCTTCTTTATTTTCTTTGCACCTAATTACATCAAACATCATTGTTCTTTCCTTACATCTTTCCCCTATGTAATGAAAACGCCAACAAAACCCTCGCAACATGTCCAGTAAATTGCCTCACTCCCTCGTCCCTCCTCCCTCCGTCTCATTTTAAATCCATCCATTCCATGTCATATTAGATGGTGCTGTTTATAAGGTAATTGTTGATTTTCTTAGAGCTGTCACAAGGCTTAGGACTTCTGGCTCTTGTAATCTAATGGTTTTCTGTGTCTTGGGCTTACGATCTTTGTGGGGGGGTTTCTGGTTAGACAATGGAACGTTCATTTTGTTCTTAACAGTTTTGTAACCTTATCTGACACTTATTTTGTATGTTTTCAAATTCTGTTCCAATATTTCTTTTCAAGACCATTCCTAGTTACCTTTTGGATACAGTGCCTCGATAAAAGATTTAAAATTAATGCCCATTAAGAAAATCTGTTTTAGATGGATGCAATTACAAGAAGAACAAGAAAAGCATTAAGCAGATTCATTCAGAAAAACTTCCATCAACGAAAAAACAGGAAATGATGTCTTTAACAAGAAATGGTGTTGCTTTAACATGTTTCAAAGAACTACAAAAACATCACAAAGTCAATATTCTACTGTGTAAATTGCCAAAGTTAATGAGCAACATAATTGTGTTTAATTAATTCTCTGAGAGTTGAAGGACACTAAACATCTAGTTCAACACTTGCTGTTTTATATCACAAAGACTAATGTAGACTAATCATGACTTATTTGACAAACAAGCGACACATATTGAACACGTATCACAGGTACAGAGATCAACAAACTCAGAGAACTACACAACAAATATATATATACAGGGTAAGGAGAAACGTCATTTAACCAAAGTCATTAACTTCAGTTCTACTGTACATCTATATCAATATGCTGTAATGGTTTACAATAAGTTCTAAATACTGAAAACGCTAGTGTGGAAAGCTTAAGTGTTATATGATGGAGTAAATTAATGTTAGTTATGATACATTTGTATAAGTGGAAATATAGGTGTTATTGTTAGTTATGATACATTTGTATAAGTGG
>ENA-OREC01001925-OREC01001925.1-marine-metagenome-genome-assembly--contig:-NODE-1925-length-11016-cov-11.824847_pt1 | contig 11016 bp, 5 predicted proteins | sample MGYA00248626_ERZ508543 | MGnify/ENA primary metagenome ERZ508543 (study PRJEB26211, sample SAMN05518279) | marine metagenome | isolation source: Puget Sound, Washington, USA | host: Bankia setacea... | reverse complement strand
GAGGAATCCAGACTAACCAGAGGAAACCGGACTAACCAGAGGAATCCAGACTAACGAGAGGAATCCAGACTAACGAGAGGAATCCAGACTAACCAGAGGAATCCAGACTAACCAGAGGAATCCAGACTAACGAGAGGAATCCAGACTAACCAGAGGAATCCAGACTAACCAGAGGAATCCAGACTAACCAGAGGAATCCGGACTAACCAGAGGAAACCGGACTAACCAGAGGAATCCAGACTAACCAGAGGAAACCGGACTAACCAGAGGAATCCGTATGTCCGATCTGCTGACCAAAAGACCATCTCACATGATCTTAATACACTCACGATACCAAACAGAAGTTCCACGTGTTAACAATGCAAGCATCACCATCATCACCACAGAAGTAAACACACGCAGTAAAACAATTATACAAGATGGTTTTGTCACAGTAACCAGTTTTCGGCTGTCACACCAGTCCATTTTGTTTCACCTGTAACTAACTATGCGATGACATCTAGTGGGAGATATCTGGATCAACGTACACGCCTAGTGTAACCTTATGTCGAGGCCATGGACTGACCTTAAAGAAACCTGGGTAACTTGGTATAGATAACATCTGTACAGACAGACCTTTCATCTCTACAACATTTACCCTTCTGACAGATATAATTAACATCATTACTCCACATGTATATACAACATTAGCAGAGATAGAATGCAATGTACTCTATGTGACGGTAGAAATAACACCACTTATATCAGTTTGCCTTTATCTCAGCCTTATGTTGTTGTACATTTTCACTTTTACAAATACATTATCTGTTTCTGGAAAAATGATGACATACTTAAGTGTTTAGTCTTTCTTCCCAGACTGGTATTAAGTCCTTCAATACATATTAGTCTTCAACAAGAATAAGTTGTATTGGCCTACACGGAGTTGTTAATTTCTATTCACACTGATTTGTATAGATACTTTAAGTTATTGTATGCTCCTCAACAAGTTTCGTGTACTAGAAACAATGTTTTGTTTGTGTTCTTTTCATATACACTTATCTGTCTATATTCTTTATATTTTGCCACTACTTTTCGATGTCTGAATTGAGAAAGATAAACCGTGTAAGTTCGTTACGAAATCTGAAAGTTACATCATTTACGTATTCACCTACCATCAATCACAATCAGTTGAATACGAACCTCACAGGGACAACGTAAACTGTATCCAACAAGGTTTATGAGGCAACCACCTGTTGGTACACACACACACGCACACAAAACTACATTACTATGGCAGCAATAATGCTCACAGAATTCCTCCAATGAAGAAAAATTGATTTACATACATACCACTTAATGGTCGATGCTGACAGGCCTTTTATGCTTTCATATATTGAGTTATTGTAAAATCAATTATCAGCTGACATAACATAAACCGTTATGTTTGGGAGACGAATGCAAAACCGTTTTAAATGTCACAGAACAAGTAAACTCATACAGAATAGTGTCATCCTCGTAATCTAGAAACAATGGTAGCCAAACAATGGTAGCTGTGATTAAACGAGGATATAGATAGCATGTTATGGTACCACAATCTCCCCAAACCGAGTAGGCGGTGCCCTACAAAAACAGACGTTGTTAGTGTTGTAACGTTCCTGTGGTTTTATTGGTGCGTTATTCCTACTTTTTCCTATAGGCAAATCCACCTTAATGATGCACCACAATCATAGAACAACTCCAAAATACTAAGAACCAAACCCCCATAAAACAAACAACATAATCTAACGGTAGGCTGCTGACGTATGTTTTGCCTTTTTGTTGTTGTACAATATAAACTTTCCATAACAAACGATAGCAAACAACCTTTAAAATGTATGTTTATGTATGGTGATTGTGTGATTATTTCTTCCTTTTCACAATGGTTTGAGTTTTTTTCTGTACCATCAACAGTGCGGAACATCGAACCACACTTATGATGCAACAGACAACAATACTATAAAACACCTAAATGCTTTTACATGTATTTGCTGCGCTCTAGCTTTTATGTTACGTTATTCATGTTGCTTTTATATATTCACCGCTTCATGTATGTACAAATAATAAACTAAACTATACACCCAGCGGTAATACACGTGTTGGTTTATCCTATATTCTATGTTTAGTCAATGTCTCTATCGTTGGTAGTGTAGTAAACAATGTAGTACCCCTTTCCAGTAAACAATATTGACTCCTTAATTTCTTCCTCCAAAAAATAACAACACGACCCCCCAAAAACAAAAGCTAACGTTCGATATTTTACACCGGTACACTGTATACTCGTACAGATATGTTATTGTATAAATAGAGGTAATACAAGCGTTCGTTTATCATGAACTGTATTTTAAGCTCATATCTCTGTTTTAAATGCTACAAGAAATGTATTAATGCTTCTCTTTAAACAAATCTCCTTCGTTTACACATTAAACAGCAACATCAACAAAAACCACATTATAACAAAAACACCGTTCTATATTCTTGCACCGTTATGGATACAGATGTGTTACGGGTATTTATAGACATTCATATTCGCGGGAAACAAGTTAATTATTGTCTGTGAAACGTACGAAAAAAACAAGATAATCTTCAGTAGCATCATAACACGGACAGAAAAGGCAACATTATTGTAAGCCAGCGAGTTAATTAATGTGGTTAAATATCTGTTTTCACATCTCCACCCTGTTATTCATTGTTAAACACACCCTGAACAAAAAAATGATGCTGAATTCTTTCTGGATGTTTCTCGAGAATTTTAGAGAAAAAGAAATTGCAAAAATGCACTACAACAACTTATTCACACATAGAGCTGGCTTTGTTCGAATTTATTGCCCGTTTCCTCACTTTTCCCTCTATGCAAATCCAGTTATTCACTTTCAAGCATTAAAACTAGACTTCAACGATGCGATGAAAGGACATCAGTGTGATATTTTGAATGTTGAAAAGGGACATATTAACATGCTCTTACAGTAAGAAACACTATATTGCAAACTGCTCTTTGACAAGGCCACGTATAAAAGTCAAATGACATCAAGTAAAATCAGACTGGATGTTGAATGCAATATTGTTGTAAGTGTTGCAAATTCATGAAGTAAATGCAACAGTTTTTTGCATACTCTGAGGCACAGGTCAGCATTTCACAATTAAACTTATCTTAAACATGCCAAAAACTAGTCGTAGAAATTACTAATTACTAAACACAACTTGTTTGATGTAAGTACAACGTTTCTATAGTATTTGTACAACAAAGATAACATCAGCAATTCGCAATGTTCCTTAATGGCATTCCAGAAGTAGGTAGATTCATGTTGTATAACTTTGCAATTAATCTGGCGTTTATAAGTATAAAATCTAATGCATGTACCACACAATTAAGTAATTTTGCTGATTAAGTATGTGACAGGGTACCGTACTGGATTAAGGTTGTAGTCATAGTCGCCATTTTCACCTTTAACCATGTCTGACGTAATATATCACGTGGTAATTTATGTTAATGTAATATCTTTAGGAAACCTACCGTCATCACTCCGGGCTGATGTTTCAAAATATTATGTAAAACTAGACACACGTGTCAGTTGTTAATACAAATTGCAAATTTCTTACTAGAGAGACAAAAAAAGAGTAAATATATGTAAAAGTAATAGCCGCCATTCGCCACCTTTAACTAGCCTGACGAAGTAGATCACGCGCAGACGTTCATGTAGGGGCTTCAAGACAACGACGGCCATCACTTTTGGCTGCTAATTATAAGGTTACTAACAAGTAGGCAAACGTATATTTCGAACTTGAGAGACCAAAGGAAAGTAAAGGTATAAACAACATAACGTTACATTTGGGTTTTTTTCAAACTTGATTCATAGCCTGACTTGTCACATTGTTAAGTTTTCACACACCTCTATACGTAGGCGACACCGCTTGGCTTCAATTACGAGACATGTGGCAAGTAATACAGGTTCAAAACCCACATGCAACCGTTAAAACGGACACTACTTTTGTAGACATAATATCATATATCCATAGTGGCAACAGACAGTTTTATTTCGAAAACTTCAATCATAATGTTGTTTCCAGGGTAACCACTTTCACACAAAGATCAAAATCACGTTTACTTGAAAGTTGAACATTTCAGGCATCACGTTATGAATGTTAGGAACTGTAATATAAAGATCTTTTATAATGGAAAACATATGCAACTAATAAGTAGTTGATGAGAATTCCAATCGTATGCTTGTTTGATGTCTACTGCTTTGTATGGTTGGATTAATTCCAGGGCTCTGTGGAAATATAATTGTTACGGCCATTAGATGCTATCGCTATTATCACTAATTGCAGATAAAATAGCGCCGTGTTATATTTGTTACGAGAGTTGTTTCCCATTTTATACGATTGGACGGAAATCCAGTGAGGATAAAGGCATAAAACGAGGTGGAAAATAGTAAGTGCAAAAAGGGAAACTGGGGTTACGTCGTCCAAGGAGATCAAACGATGAGTGGGTAATATATCTGGTTCGCATTGAAGGTCTGGTAAATAACTCATGACGTAAAACCAAGCCAACACAATCATACATTCTGGCGCTTCAAACTTGGACTATTTTTCACACATAACATCAAATATAATATGTAAAACATGGGGCGAACTTAAGCATTAGTCAATAGTGCGACATATCTGTTTACATTCATACTATTCAGATCTATCATTGTCGACGATTCATAATGCAGTTAGACATATACGTAAACCAGTTCTTAAAAGTAAGCAACCTGCTTGGTTATTGTTTCTGCGAAAATGAATATCAAACGCGCAAAAAGGATATGCAACAACACAAATCATTGTCCCAAAGTATTGACTGGGACAAACATATCGACATTGTTATCACCTTCGTACTAAAGTCTACTCAGACATCATTAGTGAAAACTGTTACATCATAAATAAATAATTCGGGAACGTAATGTACTGTGTTGCCATGCTCTACATCATTAGTTCTCTGGCTGACTTGCATCTGTTACAGTGAACGTTCTAAGCCGCATTCACAAAATAATCTGAGTTTGGCGTCGCAAAATGTTCCAAGCAGTAAATAAAGGTGAGGTTGGAAAAAATGGGTAAAATGTAACACTGACATTTATTCATATGGAACCAATCTCACAGAATGGACATACCTGGGCGCCTTGACAAGCCCGACCGTTTTTATGAGTGTTCTAACCTCGACATACTTGTATGGAACACTTCAACTACAGATTCTTTAAATTCTAAACAATGACACCATTGCGCAGGAATCTTCAACATCCCTTATGAACCAAACGTTGATGTAAACAATGCAACACATGTGTTTATATTTCAACAAACTTGAAGAAGTCCATCACTAGATGTTTCTTGTTTAGATAACATACAGCCACAGAACCTTTCCCTTACAAAATGCTAATATTTTTTGAGCCAGCTTCAATAAAAATCTGAAATTTATGGCCAATGGTAAATGTTTTGGAAACCGTTAAAGAAACACAGACTTTTACGTCACATTACATGTAAAACACTCTACCACTTTACGATTGCACCTGCAAAAGTAATTTAATCTCCAAACAAGTTTAAATGATATGAAGTAACACTACTGATAGCCCATTATCGTTTTCGTTCCTCGCATTCTGCTATCGGCTCCAACTGTTCATTTCTGCCAACTGCACATGCCTATATTACACAATAAACAACTTGAAAGTATGGATGAATGTTTGTAATAACTTGCCTGTAATATGCAGCCCACTCGATAAGAATATGACTAGTATTTACATCCACCCTTAAGTGCACTTTTTGCTTTTAAGTTGTCGGGTAACAAAGCGATTTGATAACGAAGATAACAAAAGCAATTTCACCATTTCCTCCTACTTTGTCCATCATCTTTTTGCTATTTTTGACGAGATTGAATAACAAAGAGCGTCAATAGCAACAATGCAGTCGAACATTGTGCGCTGTAACTTCACGAACCAATATTTGTTATCGATATGTATCATGTTACTTTTCGTCCAGTCAATATCCGAGTTTCATGATATACCGTAACTTGAATTGCCTTCTTGTGTATTTATGACATGCTCAATTGTTTTAAAAAAGTAACATTTCTTTTGATACCAGTATCCATTTGTTATCCATTTTTTTTACATGCTACGTAAAATACGTATCTGTAGGTCTACCAAAACCAAAACCTAACAAAACCACCAACAACAACAACAAAACAACTGACAACAACACCGCCGCCGACAACAACATCTTTGTTTACGTTTTGCTTCGATAGTTACTGAGGAGAATTTATCTATATCTCTAACTATATTCAACTACAAATGTAAATAGTTTTTCCTCATCAGCGATACAAATGAGCGTGAACGGAGTGAAGGAATTTTCCTGATTTGATTTACCCGTAAATACCAAACCAGTAATCAGATCTGTTTTGACACTTAGTTGGTTAAGGACACTGAACTTGTATGGATACTTCGAATCGATGAGAGAAATTAATGCTACTTTCTGCAAGATGTTACATCCGAGCTGGCGCTTTGATGCGCTGGAATTAGTAGGACCACCGCCAACAAGATCAAAACCCGATTCCCTGACCGCATAATTACAAACATGTACACTAATACATGGTTTGATCACTAATTTGTTGGCTTGATTTAAGTGGCGTATAGGAGTCGCTACTTTGAAACACCAGAAGCCATGATCTGATGGTGTATATTTTCGTTTTTATTTATGTTAAACTTGCCAAGAACAGGATATATCGAGCTGCCGCTTTGCCAGTTGTTAGTATCTGGAGGATTTTTTTTCATTTTATTTTTGTGGATGTTGCTTAAAACATTATATCCGTTCTCAGCAAATTCAAGCACGAATCAAATTTAGGAAAAAACTATCATGGAAAATAATACTGAAACTTATACTTCACTTATAAACAAACTCTGGGAATTGCATTGTTTACATTATTTACTTGTTTGGCTCATATATACCTGTTACAAACCTATCGCCAGAAAAAACACATTTTACTCAAAACAGAAGCGATCTATTATAAAGAATTGCCTCGACGAAAGAGTGATGTTTCGGATGCCAGCCCGAGAACAACAAGTATACGCTGCCAGCTGTGATTCCAGAAGAGAAGTTAATCCCCGATCCGGTCCAGTTACAATGCTCTTAACATGAAATAATCCCTATCTCTTCTCTTTTACTTTCACACAGACCTTCATGTACAATCTTTCTTTTACTTTCATATGATAAGATACATTTTCATACGATGAGATAAACTTTTATACGATAAGATAAACGTTCATATAATAAGATAAACTTGCATATGAAAAGATAAACTTGACTCTGATTAAAATATATTGCTTTGGACAGCGTTTTAGTCTTGTTTGAACTGCGTTGTGGTTCCTGTTCAGACTTGGCATACCTAAACTTTAATTAAGATAAAAACGTTTCATTTATTAGTAATCTACTGATTTAAATAATTATGTTGCTTTCGACAGCGTTTTAGTATGGCTTGAAAAACGCTATGCAGTGTTTTCTGTTTTGGACTTGCTTAACTTTATTTCTCATATCAACAACGTTCCCTTAATACTTTAAACGATTAATGAACACGGATATTAAAGGAAGCATATATAAAGGGACACAATCAATACATGAGGGGAAAACACAAGAGTATGACGAATTAACTATACACCAAGGCGTGTGGGCCGAAACCGAAACACAACTGTCTTTTAAAGTCGCTCTGAAGAAAGATGAAAGTACGGAAGTGTGTGACTCCTGACGAGGAAATAGATAAAGGAGGAAATTAGCGGTTATAGTCCGAACAGTAACCCTGTAATCCTCGCCAATACGTCTGCAGCGTCCTTTTTTATCGTCTGCGGAATTTCCTTCGGTGAAAGACGCGCCAGCCGCCAAGTAATTGCACACTGCATATGTTTGTTCATTACATAAATTGTCAGAATTGTTTGGCAGTGTGAGCAATTAAGTCATCGATTTATCAGATAGAGGTTAAAGACTTCTGTCACGGTTAAAGGAGTAGGTGCTACCAGCTGTAGAAGTTTTGGTGGGAGCGTGCCGCAATCAGGTGCCGCAGGAGAAAACGTAGCAATGCAGAATATGTCCATAAACATTACTGGACAGTTTATTTTCGGTCTAGTCTGCTTCTGTTCGTCTTATCTTTCTACTAAACGTTACGTATGTCATCTGTTAATTAAGCAAAGGAGAATAGAGACGCAGTACAAGACTATAATAAATATAATATGTAGACTGTGCTGAAAGACTAGCATTCTATGGAAGCCTTTGCAAATACAATACACTTAAACCTCTCTATTCGTGTGCAAAAACAATACACTTAAACCTCTCTTGTCGTGTATTACATCTTTAGTATACTAACAGATGATTAGAATGTTTAAGGATTAAGACCGTAGTCTATATGTTTTAGAAAAGGTTAAGTAGACTGCACCAAACAATTAGGAATTTAAGAGCTGTAAGTTTGAGAATCTGTATCATAGGTGGCACAAAGTAAACGCGGTGTTATTTTTCTTTGTGAAAACTAAATGAACCGAAATATCCCCACATAGAATACCTTGTTTATCCTCCACATTATCCGTGACGAAAACTATAATAAAGATTACAAGTTCTGCAGTATAATGATCGTGAAGTAATACATTAGATAAGAAATGCACCCGCATACTTCAATTAGTTAACTATCAATATATCTTTACCGATTTATAGAAGTATATAAGTGTTGCCTGTGGAATATTTTAAAACTGCTTGTTCTGTTGAATATTTCAAATCTCTGTATTAACCAACTGATACAAACATTCTTAAGTGTTAAACTATGACAATATGATACCTTTCTAATACATGTAGATCTTATTAATTTACTAGTTTATACACCAGTAGCTGTATTGTCAAATCAGTCTTTTGTATAATAAGGAGAACATCTTATTACATTTCCTATATTTTCTAAGCAAACGTGATACTGTGATCTCGACAGTGCGTGTAAGTCTTATATATTGGATGTTCAGTTTGAAGTCCAGCTTACTTGTATTATGGGCACATGTAGGTAATTCATAGCCATATGGCTGTCTCATGATTGCCAGAGACGAGTGGCAGACTTCGAACTTTATGGACCCTATAACTCATGATAAAGAACATCCTTCGTTCCTTCCATGATGCCATCAGATACATGTCTGTCAGGCTAAATATGAAATCTGCATGTTTCTCGGCTCGGTGAGTGAAAGCACGCGAGAAATAACGAGATTATCCGATGATAAAGAAACATGTAACATACGTGGCGCGGGAAAATGTTGTAGCAGACGACTTGTGTCAGTAGCTCAGAAAAATACAAACACTCTACAAATGCAGTAACCCGACATAGCACTCACTCGGCACATTTCACAAACAGCGGGTGGGGAAAACATAGCACGTATTGTCTGTGAGAACAACTTCAGGGTGCCAAAACTGGTGTAATGCAAGATGTAAAGAATGAACACAGAGGCGTATCAAAGAGTATAGTTGTAGGAACTTCCTAACTTCCAAACGAGTGTGAAGTTCCAAGTAACGTCGACAAAAAGGGAGATGGATTGTATGATGTGAAGCTTCCAAAAAGGCAGAGTTAATTATGTTCTGACGTTATGTACAAGGTCAATGTCAGTGTGTGCAGCTATATAAACTTTCAAACGAGTACAAATTCTTTGAAAAAGTCGGCACACTTGGAAGATTGATTCGTTTAAAGTGAAGCCACCAAAAAGGCAATACTCAATTAGCGTCCGACGTTATCAACAAAACCCATGTCAGTGTTGGACCTTGTTTGTTTAATAAGCTGAACTAACACAAGTGTACCGGCAGATGAGAGCTACTCTATTGACTATCTACTCTTCACGACGATGATGGACGAGGCATAGCCATGTAATGAGCAGAAAGGCACTTCGATACATTAACTCAGGGCTAGTAGAGTACGGTATTATAGGTCTAGAAACGTTTATCTCTTTTATGCGAAATCTACTTATTATCTAGTCTTTTGTATACGCACAAGGTCGAGTTCAAGCTGCCTTTTTATTCGAAATCCTGTGTCTTTGAACTATTCCACAGGGCTCTTTTTAGTGCTTGTGTAAGTGGTTTGAAACTTGCGGTAAGTACTAAGTATTATCGCAGGAACGCCTTGTGTTACGGGCTCTGTGACTTATGTGAACTTTGTAAATCGCAAGATCAAAAACAAGAAAAAGTACAGCATCAACGCGAACTTGTAGGCGAATAGGTCTATATGTTCTGACTCCATTGCGCAATTGCATGCTCTCTCTCATTGAAATACTAAAATATATTTGGCGAAATCGTGATTACAGGTGATTTTAGATCATTGCCACGAAGACATTCCTAATCATGTTTCCACCCATCGATCTTTTGTTTATTGTTGTTTACTGTTTCTGTTAATGAAGTCCTGTTATCGTCTCTTCTCTACCTGTCGGTACGCTCGAAACCATTTTATATAGTTAAGTGGTTTTCGAAGTCTTGAAAAATGAAATTACCAACGAGGCGTGCCAACAACTAAAGCTCTGGATGTTGTTTACGTTGGATGTAATTGTACATGGCTCAGTGGGCGGTTACATAAATGATCGCATAATCAGAGTACAAACGGCAAAACTGGGTCCGTGTTGATCGTAAGGAGTATAGTAATGGACGAAGATAGAATATGGAATGAGAAAAAAGTGAAAGGTTGAAAATAAATAACGAAAGGTCAAAGGTTGAAGTTGTTTGTATTATTGTTCACAGTCTAGTAACTCGGTGTATTTATTTCGAAAAAAAAGGTTAGTAAAGGTCAGATAGCATTGTACGAGTATGGGCGAAAAAACAACAACAGAAGAATATATTCAGAGAGTAAATAGCCAATGAGATTTAGAGAGTAAACCGGTAAACAGGGAAGCCAACTGATGCACAAAGTGGGATATATATAGAGTAAATAGCCAATGAGATTTAGAGAGTAAACCGGTAAACAGGGAAGCCAACTGATGCACA
>ENA-OREC01001924-OREC01001924.1-marine-metagenome-genome-assembly--contig:-NODE-1924-length-11016-cov-12.864064_pt1 | contig 11016 bp, 3 predicted proteins | sample MGYA00248626_ERZ508543 | MGnify/ENA primary metagenome ERZ508543 (study PRJEB26211, sample SAMN05518279) | marine metagenome | isolation source: Puget Sound, Washington, USA | host: Bankia setacea... | reverse complement strand
GACTACGAGGTTAATGTCCACTACAGGACTACTTAAGATTGTTTGAATTTCGATATAGATTTGTAACTTACGGTCAATTGTCACTGTAAGAAGAGGGGGCGTGTGTTTTTTCAATGGACATTAGTAACCACAATAAACCAATCACCTTTTGTTTCATAAACCTGTCGAGTGGTCAGCAAATACAGACACTTCTCTCAATAGAAACTCATTGAAGGCGTTCATTAGAAAGTCAAATATTTCGTACTAAATAACTGAGAAACAAAAACACAAACTGAGCAAACAATTTTAAAAAGTTTGAAATATGCAATGTTGTGTTTTACAAAAGTGGGCTGATTAGAAATTGCTAAAATAACATGTTGCCTACCCGTTTACTTTCTCTAGTGAATCTGTGTTGACTGATAATATTCCCTCGCATTGAAAACACCGGTGGACAGGGTGTTGTGTGAATAAACTTGTTTCCTAGATCGAAAGTGTGAGAAAAAGTAAAAGAATGTGCCTAATGGTTCCTAGTACTTACACACTTGCTCCAACGTTCTGGTACTAAGTATTTAACACAGGCAATATCTACTTCATACTATTTTGACATTATTTCAGAAACATTCTAGCATATTTAATCTCACATAAATTATATCTTATCTGGTTATTTATGAAAACATAGTTTCAATTCTATCTCGAAACACCACATTCAAAATTAATGAATAAAATGAAGAAAGACCCAAAGTGTTCACTTTTAGAGTCTGTTAACAATTTTGTTGGAAAACTGACGACGGGGGTTTCCTCGTTTTGAACACGTGCATCTGGATTACCATTGCCATTTCAAACATGTTTCTACGATAAATGAATGATTTAAAACAGCTATGGATATATATTATCGAGACTTCATCGACTATTTGGAACAATAAAGAAAATAAACATATACCCTATAGATGTGCTCCGTGTTTGTATGGGACTGCACTGGGCGTCACTTTCGTGGTTTTATAAATGGGAGGTAACATGCAATCCAGTTAAGATACTTTGTGTTTAATGTGGATAACATAAGCAAACAACACACCAATCACTGGTATACGTTTAAACACAAAACTTGTTGTATAATTAAGTGGATAATTAGGTATGCATAGCCAACTGACGAGAATAAGTTAAAACAACTGTTCTAATAGCTTATATTAGGCAATATATTAGTGACCGTAGTTTGTACCTAAGCATGCGTGTATTCAAGTTTTGAATTGTTTTTTTTTTAAATAAAACGAAGACCTACGTTGATTTACAAAATGTCAATAAACTATGGCGCAACTTTAACATGTTTCTGTTAGAAATAAAACATGACCAAACCATAGAAATGTAACCATACACACGAATACCCGTACTTTCGTTCGACATACATGAATATAGGTCAATACATAATACACTAACTATTAAGAACTAAGAACTAATAAACGAAAGCTTATAGTAGTAGAACGAATGCTGCCAAGTTATATATTATGTTCGTAAAAAGACGTTAATAGAAACTAACAGACATGATACAATCACAGCAACAACACAAACTAGCAATGGTGTGTTCAAAAGTAGGAGTTTTGGTTTTGAGCGACAGTATAACACTATACATTACGAGTGTCGATTTCTCAACTTACAGAAATATCATAATTGAATATTCTTGATAACTCCCAAATGTACGAGAGTATCTGTAATATGTCCATTGTTACCATTGAGTTATTTCACCTTACTGTTCGATACATGCTCGTAACGACAGGTACTGGTTGACACATGTCGTCACACTGTATTATACTTTTATTGGAAAATATTAGTAAACTATCGTCAGTATTACCAAATAGAGCCTAAATTCACAGGTGTTATTTTTGTGATTCGATCCTTTATGGGTTTTTTCCAAACAAGATAAAACGTAGCCATGCATCCAACGGCAATAAACGCACTTCAAAGGTTATGTGGCTAGTCCTGTACACACATTGTGAATTTTGTCTGTGATAGTGCAAAACTAATAATATTTAAAAGCGATGACAAATTTAAAACATGTTAAATGAAGGGTAGATACACGCTTTTTGAAGGCTGTTTTTTTCTACAACGAGCTTAACATAATATAGGCAACATGATTTATTTCTTAATATGCGGTTGGTATCAGTATAAATACCATTATTAAAACACCATCATTGCTAATAAAACTACTCAACTGCCTCAATGATTCCTTCCCCAATGTATGACAATAACACTACGATGTAACACATAACTTGCATTGGTAATTATGTAAACATGTTAAGGAATTTTTGTTTTCAAACGTAGCAAGTCATAAGTTAAAGGTTACGGGTATGGTTTAACATAAGTATGAACATGCGTGTCTTAGTACATTGTGCTGACACATTTTATTTTGTGTTATAAAAACTGTGTTAAATAAACTAATACTGTTATGTGACATCGTGAAAATCCCAGCATGCCTATCGTTGTCGCTTTTTTGACAAGGCAATTTAAGGAAAATACACATGATAACGTGTATGCAATGTATGATATGGTTGTAGACATGTTACTTGTTAAAATCTAGGGTATGAATAGTCGTATATAAACCCGATATAGTTAATCTGACTAACTTTGTTTCACCATTCACATACATAGGTTTTTACTTCATTTATAATTGAAGTAGAGCCCTTCATGGTAGACAAATTGGTGTTGTAAAACCTCAATCCATGTCTTGTTCTTCATTTGTTACGTTCTTGTCCTACCCTAGACGAAGCAAAAAAGCACACAAACAAAACGGTTTCATTGTTGTACGTTTCCCATTCACTGCGGTCCCACGGAATACTTTTTTGTCAACCACTTTAATGTCATGAACATTGCGAGAACAGTCCTTACGTTATGTAATTAATTTGCCAAAACAAAGAAGTCGTATTTAACTGTGCAAAAAACACTGGAGTATGTACTTATCCAGTTGGAGATCATGAAAGAACAAGGGAGACAAATAAAGAAGGAAAGCAGAAAAAAAGTCAAGAACAAAAAACTTGTTCCCAAATAAACGGTATCATTTCGTATTAAAGGGGCATACATGCATGTACGTAATCTGAAGTGGGGGACAATAGTACTTGTCTGTAAGCACCCCTAAATGTAAGTACCAGGCCCATAAAACTGGCTTACCCACGAACTCCTAGACGCAGCTTTAACGACGCCAGCACTTCTACGTAATTACCAACTCACAATATTTTTGGCGTTAGAGTATTTCTTGTTTAATCAGATTTTGGAAAACCAATTTCGAATTTATTACTCAGAATTTAGATTAAACCTTTTCAGGTGAAGGGTTGAGGTGTTCTGACAATACGTTAAATCTCTTTTTTTGCATCTCCATCAGTGAATTAGAGAAGTCTCCGGGTCTCGTAGAACACACAAGAAGCTACTCTCCAACGAGTCAATGTTTATCCCTGGTCGTTAACACAATATGAAATAATAACCTACATGATTTATGCTAAGTTATGGTGGGTGATTAAACTCCCTAGATTAGTGTAATTAAGCGCGGTAGATCTATTCAACCTGACGGACGGTGAGAAATAAGGAATCAGTGATATACAAGATGCGAAAGGTCTAAGTGGTTTCCAGTAATTTGTTAGGATGTTTATGTTATTAGAAAGATCATACTCATGACGTTTTATTGAAACATGTGTACAAATAAATATGTTTACAAACGCTTACTATGTGTAATAAATAAACAGTTTAACAGTGTGTGCTTTAGAATACGCCTATACTTTGATTTATAATTTTAAAAATCAAAAGCTAAATTGAGTATAACCTACATGTACGATGCAATGTATATATTTAGAGAGGAACACTATCAAAATAATATAAATAGATATTGAATTCATATATATTTTCGTATGCTAATTTATATTCAAACACATTTATAGTTTCATTATTATCTGTATTAACAACGAACAATTCTTTCATTCGCATGCTTATATTCGAAAGAATGGAGGATTCCTTCCTACCTACAACATACTTTCTCAATTTAGTTAAGGTATTCTTTACAAAACTTACTTTCACGCAGTGTCTATTTTTTTAGTACACATAAGTTAAGTTTAATTGGTATACAGAGTTGAATTAGACAGTACAGATGAAAGACTTGGTATAACATCATTCTCCAGAAGAGTACTTTTGCGCTGAAACAGGAGTCGTGGACACGTTTAAAATGAGCCGGCGTGTACTCTGTGTATCCAGCTTGTATTCAATATAACACTAAAGTATCACATCCTAAGAGTTCATGACAATAAAAAACTAATTAGACACTGGTATCCTAGCAACCATATTTTAATACCAGTCTCAACATTACACGACAACACGAACTCGAGGAAAGTTCCAGAAGAAACGACTTTACCAACAACGGATGAGTATACTAGTATAATGTTAAACACAAGTATGTTACGCTCTACCATTCATATCACGAACTTTTTACTTTAAAACTCAAATTAAATTCTGTATGTCCTACATACACATGGACGAAACTGTCTTATGTGTGGACGTGTAGTAGTGTATTAACATTTGAAGCAATCAACAGTACTTAATCTGCTTTAGTCAACTCGTAAAATATTGTCAAAACCAAAAATGTCCAAAAAGAAATTACTTGATCACTTTATTTTATTTTTAAGATTTTGGCAAAAATGTAATGCCGTACAAACGAACACTCGAATCTCTTGTATAATTAAAATGAATACACCGTAAAACTTGTGCAATTTGCTTTTAATTTCCATTCGATATATATTTATGTGAAACTCACACAATGGTTGAACATAATACTGTTCCATCTCTTTATATTATTGGTAAAACATATGTCTTATTGCATGTTTTTGACCTTCCATTCCTTAGGTTACAGTTTAACGTTAACTAAGAAAGACACACAGGCGGGGCTAGTTTGTATTTTTGTTTCCACGAGGTATCTTAGTGAGTACGTAGACCTTACAAACATCAAAGGCCAACACATAAGTAGCGGGTATTAACACACTAAGAGACGACACAAGCATGGCTACCCGGCCATCAGATTATATTCACATACCATTGTTTTGTTGCCCATTACCTTACCGTTTATATTTTTGTTAGAGCTTGTATTTATCTCCATTTCATGTTGCCACTGTCATATATTTCCTATAAACTACGTCGTTACATTTCAATAAAACTCCAGCGGAATTTATACACAGAATATTCTCATCATGGTCATTCAATATGTCTTCAGCAAAATTTTACTGTAGGTTTTTGTTGTCAAATCCATATAAACTGGGATTATTATTGCAATGTTTATTGGAAGTATATTGCAGTAATGATACATATAGTACGTGTTAAATGTGCTAACGTGTAGTTTTACGTAGGACTGGAACCATTCATGTCTTCCAGATTAGACGTGTAGGCCTATTAACTAGAACCTCTTGGCGAATGGTAAAGGACCACTGATGATTTAGTTACGGTAGAATACTGGATGCCGGTTTTATTATAGTTGGCAAGAGAGAAAGAGACTAACAGAAGAAGATTCTTGGAATAAAAGAGGTAACCTACTCAGGATCGAAACTAGGGTTAATGATTATATGGGAGTACAATATTTGCATAACGTGAACAAGAATTATATATATATATATATATATAATCAACAAGGCATATACAGACAACACCTTATACGACAGTGCGATAACAAATAGTGGTTGGCGTTACAAGTGTTTGAATAATGTCGAAATGTTCATGCTTAATCTAGTTCAAATTTCAAATCCCAGCAACATGATGATATTTGAATGCAACGTATTGTTTAAAATTACACTTGGCTGTGATTCTCGGAAATATAAAACGTAAGGAAATACGTGTGGTTAGAAAGACGTTACCAAAATGATATCATTGAAATATAAAATCAACATGTGTATTGACCATTTTATGTTTTCCTAGAACAATGCCCGACATAAGTGTGAACTACAGCTTAGGTATCGAAATACTTAGTATGCATTAATTGCCTATTTAATCAATGTTATTTTAATTGCATCACACGTAATAAATGGACTCATATTTAATAAACAGAGCAATACACCCAACAATCTGCTCAATGGGTTATTTTGAATGAATTATTTATGTTTAAACATTTTAGCAATGGGTCTGATTTCGTTGTGTTTATAAATTCTCTATATCACACAGTTACTACCACAACTAATATAAACGTCTTTAAGAAGGGAGTTCCTACACAAATCTTGTTGTGTGGGGCATTTCAACCTTCTTTCTATCCAGGAATTGACTGGCACAGTCCCGGGAGTGAAAAAGACTCTGATATATATCTCTCTAATTGAAGAACGTTTGGTTTGAGAACAAAATAGTTAACACACCGAGACACGCTATTTTGTGTTGATATTTTATCTATGGGAACTATATTTTTTCTTTTATGCGCACGGGATTCATAAATCTTGTGTGATGTGGTTAATTATACTGGAGCACATTGGCTTTGAATTACTCCGCGTTGTGGTCCCGCCCAATATGCAAATTACCATGAAATATACCCAGACCTTTGGCTTACCCTTCAACCGACTAAACTTGTTTGTAAATGTAATATACTACAAATAGTTTTAAAGGGAAAGCTCTCATCTGAAAGGTCTAGCTGTAAATGTATGTATTTGAAGTTTGTTTAATCTTATCTTAACATGGTCCCTTAGCCCATTTCCTGATTCAACAAGTCTCCAAGTATTTACCCAAGCTGCTTATCGTATTACAAGCAAAGGACCATTCAACTGGCCATCACCATTCTACGTCTCTTTGATCCTTTAAGAACACAGCAAACCTCAAAGCAAACTGTTTCATAGTGTCGCCCATCATACTGAGTGCATCCGTTGTGTTTATTGTGTTAAATATGACAATACCATCATCTGTAGACAGACAAACGTGATCCATTAAATCTTCCAATCAATTTAACTTACAAATCACCAATTCCCGAAATGTGCCCAAGACAGAGCTCCTCCAAAGGTAACATTTAACAGTTATATCCTTGTATAGAAACGATTGGTCATTGTAAAGTACCATTATCGGTATAAAATACTATAAAAAAGACAAATCAAGTGCCCCGATTCAAACACATACATGCATCACTTGATATAACTATTGGTGTTTCATTGTTAAGCATCTATTAAGCATGGACAAGATGAGAGCAAGTTGAGAGGTTGGCCAATCAAAATCCTGGTCATTAATACGAGAGATGAAGGAGATTTGGTACGTTAATATTTAAGCCGAAATTATTTCCATTTGTTGCTGTATTAATGTAGTCAAACGATTTTTAATTTGAGCATAAACAATTCGAAACGAATCTCTCTGCCAACACTTTTCGTTAAAGAAAGACTAAGTCATTTCCATTTTTAATTAAGTATTTACTAAATTATAATAACTGCAATCAACATAGCTAACGTATATACATTGATTGAGCAACACATGTATTGCATGCGTATTTTGAATGCGTTAAAACAAACATTTGGGCTGACAGTTGCATTAACAAAAAATAGAAACACATGGTGGACGTTTGTAATTCAATCAGCCTCTGGTAACTCTACAAGCCTGAATACGGATTGATGTTGCTAAACTGAGGTTTCGGATGCAAACATATTTTCATATTTTGATATTCTGACGAATAAAGATGATCGAAAAATGTGACTGTGGAATTAACGAACAACACTTTTGAGAACAACAGGTATAAGTTTACCATACGAATATTGACCTGAAACTACGGAATAAAAAACATTGACCAATTCATTACAAAATAGGTGTTACATGTGTATATACTGGACACGTGTTCTATACTCTGTTGTAATAATATGACAGTCTAATCCACCTATTTCACAATTCAATAGTCCGTGTAATGAATTCATGAGTTTCTTGTCAATGTTCGTTTCAATACCATATCTAAATATTTTAACATTGGTATATTATAAAGTGGATTGTTGGGGTCAGTTTTCGGAGTTGTGTACAGCTACATTGGAACTACAGACACGGGGTCGTTATAACTGTTGACTAAGCAGATGTGTATATATTCTTAAAATAAAAACGGCCAGTAAAACGAACTAGCACTATTGACAACGTGTGTTGAATCAAACAATAAGCCACATTTCGGTTGCCTAGTAACCTTTTTATTTGAAAGTTATATGATCTATATCACTGCGATAAATATGTTATTACAAAGGCTATAAAATAAGTCAACCACGAAAAAAAAGAGACAGTCATGATCTTGTATTTGGCAACATGGGATTGCTTTCCTTGTATTTGTCATATTCGGGTTTGTGCTGAGTGTACACTTCATACCTGTTCACAGAATGCAAACTTTACTCTAAATAGGAACCGTTACAGTAGTAGGTATTCCCAAGTATGCACCATCCTTCCACAAAGTATGTTAGTTATAATATGTTTGTTTAGCTATTTTAAATCAGTTTATTAATAATAATGATTCTAAAATATACTGAAAAAGTAGTTAGTATATTACTTTTATTTATGATATTTGAATTATTCGTCTAAGTCGGGTTTTTTAATTTATCTGTTACACTACAGACACTATGATTGTTACAGTTAATGTTCATACATTAAGACCAATGCTTTGCAACTTGTTCGCTCATTGAAATCGTTTAAGTAGACAATACAACGTGAATCAAAACAACACTTTTTTAGAATCCCATTTTTGCTCGTGATTTTGCAATCAATTACTAGTAAACATCTGTGTTAACTGTCGTTATATGTAACCCATTTTTGCGATAACGTGACCTTGATCATTATCTCGTTCTGTATCATTCTCACATAAATCTTTGGGTAAGAAGCGCAACTGGTGCCACATCTGCTTACGGCTGTCCTACAGGGTCTACCAAAGTAGATTGATTCTATCTCACACTACAACTTAATACACACCATTTAAACTGTTAAGATTTAAGGTTTTAACGGAAATGTACATGCCTTCACCCTGACCGCCCGATCTCGAGTTTATAGCTTTCTTAGAGCATTTAAAGTCACATAACATTTTACTGCCCACATAAAAGTAAAGCATATGTTCGATTCCCGGCTTCCTTGCTTCAAAAGGAGACTTTTTATATGTGATGACTTTTGTGTGTGCTAACAGATGATGTTAATAAAATGCTTTCGGCACAACTAAATGTATTAAGGGTACGAGGTCCATAAAACTACAAAAAATCTCGATTTTCCACAGCTACGAGCCTAAGCGCCTGTTTTACGGCAACTTAAAATTTTAATACAATCGTAAACTAATCATCTTTGTAAAGGAGTTCAAAAGAAAAGCTAAAATGGATATTTCCAATCCAACAGATTGTATTTCGAAACATTTCTTTTACAGGCATGTTTGTAACATAAACGAGGGGTGATATGGGTTTGGAGCAGGTATCAAATTGGCATCGAGTGGCCCGCAGTCCAATACAAAGTTTCTTCATGTAATTAAACCGAGTCGTATTATTTTATTTGGAGAATAAAACAACGGTTTCAACATAAAAACATTGTTAACAGTTTGTTGGGACAACAAAAACGACGCCAATATCCAGGAAAGGTATAAAACCGCTTTTAAAATCGTTCTCGTACGTATAAAATGTCCGTAACCAGCAGTTGCCAAGCCACATTTCATACCGAACATGACAAGAAATCATGACTATGAGAACTGTTCATAATATTGTTACTAGCAGAATTAGACTGTTTGTACTAAATCATGTGTTTTTTACTTCAGGATGTACTAATACTACGGTGTATGTCAGTAAGACAAAAGCGTGCTCTGTTTTCAGGCATTACAAGGCTGTTACTGGATTATAATATTCTGTCATTTTACTAAAATAGTGAAGAGGCAGTTTCTCCAATGAGAGTCTCCAAGGAGTTGGTGCTGTGGATCCGTTTTCTATGACAATCGGTCTCGTTTTGAAAGGATTTTAATTGACAATGTCAGTTGTGCAAGCCGTGAGCTCGTCAGTTTGATCTAGTGCGCTCTGATTACTCTCACTTCAAAGCTCCAACAACGGAAACCAAAATGGTGTTTTTGTTGTGTTTTATTTGTTACTGAGTGTTCCGTATAATTGCAAAATTCTCAAAACGGCCACATATCAGTAAGGGATGAAAAGGGTGTTTTTGGTTTACAATTTGCTAATGTCTAACAAGTCCCGTACTCGACTGTGTTGTTGACCTTATTTAACTGGATGGAAAAGGCGATAACGCGGCAGATGTAATAAGACACATTTTATTTGTCAGATCAATTTTTAATTTACACGTACGTATGATAACAGCTATGATGACCTGTATTGAAGTGTGTCTTGATTTTTGTTATCTCAATGTTTTAATAAAATATCGGTTTGCGTGAGACATTGTTGTATTTTGTCTAGACTTATTGGTAGCTTTTGTAATTTTTGTTTGTCAATAAAATAGTTTTGGGTCGATTCTTGATTTTATGTTACAATGTGTCGCTTTCAGAAGACTGACAACACTCTAGAATCGTCCCCATATGGCAGGTTTACCGTTTTGTTTAATTAAGTCGGCACAATTAAACGTTACTATTTTATATATTTCTTTATAATGTTCGCCGCATAAAATATCTAAATTGAAACAATAACATTGATAACAATAATTTCAAAAGTAGAATTGTTTAATAAATATTGCAATGGGTGTTTTGCTGATTAATTTGATTTGACGGGAGAACTTTCTGCCGACCGGTCCAGAGATAAAACCTCTGGCACTTTGCTTATTAAACATAAAATTGAAACGTACCACATGGAATTTGGACATCTGCATGTATACATATATATCAATACTAAAAGTAATAAAATATAAAATATTGAAAGCAAACGTATAATAGTAAACAAGTATAAACAGGCCTTTAGATACAAGGGAACTCCTCTTGTTGTATTTTCAAATATTGTTGTTTCTGTTATTGCTTTTTGTAAATATCATTTGTTAGTAATGATCATATTTATTTTATCTAAATATTACTATTGTTTTATAATCCTTATTAGTTCTTATTATGTATTAATATTTTTAATCATCAGTGTTATC
>ENA-OREC01001923-OREC01001923.1-marine-metagenome-genome-assembly--contig:-NODE-1923-length-11017-cov-12.132724_pt1 | contig 11017 bp, 4 predicted proteins | sample MGYA00248626_ERZ508543 | MGnify/ENA primary metagenome ERZ508543 (study PRJEB26211, sample SAMN05518279) | marine metagenome | isolation source: Puget Sound, Washington, USA | host: Bankia setacea... | reverse complement strand
CAGTGTCCCTACACTTCTACACACGTCAGTGTCCCTACACTTCTACACACGTCAGTGTCCCTACACATCTACACACGTCAGTGTCCCTACACTTCTACACACGTCAGTGTCCCTACACTTCTACACACGTCAGTGTCCCTACACTTCTACACACGTCATTGTCCCTACACGTCAACACACGTCAGTGTCCCTAAACTTCTACACACGTCAGTGTCCCTACACGTCTATACACTTCAGTGTCCCTACACTTCTACACACTTCAATGTCCCTACACTTCTACACACTTTATTGAGATGCTTTATAAAGGCAGTACACGTGGGTATACATAGTTTAAGTCAGGTCTGCTTAAAAGTAGGACAAAGTAGAAATTGTATAGCTAATACATGTATAAGTTATATTTATATCACAAGTTTTCCACGAAGTTATTCAAAAGGATATGTATTCGTGTTGTTCTCGTTTAGTTTAGTCCTGACTGCGCTAACAATGGTATTTGTTCTTTGTCGAATCCTCTTTGCAGGCAAGGTTGAATCGATGGTTTGTGTGCTAACACCATTACACTATTCATTAGTGATTGTAACAAAAAGCTGTTTTGTAGTTTTGAGTTGGAGATACTTGATTTTTACGAATTGATCACGTGACCTATAGTTAACTAGTTTACCTGCACAGCTGCCTCTCTCATGAACAGTTTTGCCTTTTCGTCCCAAATAGCCGGCACTGTCAACACGAAGTAGACGTCGCTTTCGCGAATATTCACTTCGGGAGTTCTCGGATCGTTCAGTAGCTGTAGGGCGTGGTTTTTTAAATACCGGATGGACATAGAAAAAATCGTAATGGCTGGCACTTTCACTGTTCCTGCTAGATCTGATAGCTCCGTGTTCATGGCGACATTCTGAAAAAAAAGATTGCATGTAAGATAACAAATTAGAGAGCGTTTTAAAAGTTTAAACCAGTAAATTTTAACGCGCTGGCATAATGACTAGAACAATCATTCTTTGGTTGAGTGCGAGGGGGTTCTTCATGATTTTGATTAAAGAAGCCGAACTATTAGTAGTCCTTGTCGTATCTTCAGTACTTACAGGGTTGTCATACAGGACCATCTTAAACCTTCTGAACAGAGACCAACCCTCCGCCTCCTCGTCCATCAATAAATCACCATACTTCTCCTCAGCGTCAAACCCAAAAGAGTCGAACTTCCGGTCTTGGTCGAGTAACAGCACTGTTGGTGTCTTCAGAGATATAAGATTCTTTGACCAACTCTGCAATAAATTATATGTATATTAAGATTCAAGAAATACAATTATTTACTAAATTAATAACAAATAGATTACACATTACACAAGATAGGTGTATTTAATTTGTCTACAGGACAACAGGGTCATCTTAAAGTTCCTCGAAAAAAGAAAAAAAAAAGAAGCCAAAATTAAATAGAAAAATTAAACAGACTTAAGTATCAATAAATTGTTAATACCATATACATGGTCCAACTGCGATGTTAGGATACTACGTTAAACGATATAAATAAACCAGATATGTATTTAATGTACCCCATTATGAAACATAGTACATTTAAACCTTATATTGCACCGAACAGCCCAACAATCCTAGTGTCCATTGCTGATGGGTTTATATCCTAGTATATGTTTTCGATTTATTTACCAACGGGTGAAATACTAAATCCGTGTTCCGGCCTACAGCAGTCAACATGCACACTCCAGAAAGAAGCATGTACAATGTATTTGATGGTTATTAAGGAATTTAAGGTATTCTTTACGCTATATACATGTGAATACATTTGTGGCGAAAGGTTAATTTTATAACAACGGAAACTCCACGAGAATGATGAGGAGGCAGTGTATTTTAGATTTGTATTCCGGGTCATCTTAAGAAGGTTTATGTTGTATACAGAAGCAGTAGGTCATTTGATTTCAGGACTGTCTGTCACCATTAAAGAGAAATGAACTGCTAGTACTATGATGCCCTTATCTACACCGGTTTGCTGAAACTGTAGCGAAAGTAGTCTTCTCAACAACGTAATTATGAAAATAATCCCCATGTCGCATACTTGCGTTATGGATAGGTCTACTTATACGCTTTATAGATGTCTAGATATGGTTATTGTTTACCAGATTAAATTAATACACGCTTTAAATGATATAAGTTTACAATTTAAGCTTTTTGGCTATTATACATCGAGAAGTACGAGTGACCGTCTTGCATAATGTTACACGCTGTATTATATGGTATATAGTGGAGAAACAGCAGTTCAACAGTAAACCGGTGGTGCTTTTGTATTCCCCTACGGTTGGGAGTTGTGATGGTGGTGAGTCTTCTGGTGGTCCTGGAAGGGGTAACGTTTAGCAAGAAGGGGATACGTAGAGACGATAAAGTTTCAACACAAGTGCGGTTCAAGACATGCTCATACTAATTAATCGTTTTTTGTTAAAATAAAGAAAATCAAATTTGAGAGAACTAAGCACTTTGTGAGTTCCTAGTTATGGCTGTATACAAGAGATCATTTGTTTTAACCGAAGAGAAGATAATGCTAAAATAACAAAAATTCTGACAAAAATAAATGTACGTGTTGTTTCCTGATCATCAGTGTGAATATTATTCTGTGTAACATATAGTTTTTTTATTTTTTTCCCTTTTGTACAAATAGTTCAAACATCTATGGTACAATATACAATATACACATCATATATACCATTCAAACTTTTCTATATAAAATGTAGGAAATACATGGTGAAAAGTGAGTGATATGGTGCTTTATGCTTTACTGTAAAAATACTGAGTTAACTATAAAAGATCATATTTTCTAATATAAAAGTTAGAGTATAAAACTCCACATATTGTAAAATATTTCCAACTTGTTTTTTGTTAGAGCAATCTGTTTTTTTATCTAAATTTATTCTCGTATGTAAATAATTCGGAAAACACAAAAGACTGGTAACTTTTTACTTAACTTTGTAGTATATATATAGTATTTCATAGAACGTAAAACAAAATATATAGTTGATGTCTACCAAAAAGGTGTCCATCCATTGAGAGCAATACTGTACTAAGAACTTGCAACTGGTCCGCCACCTAAATACAGTTTGTTCAATACAAAAACACATTGTCTTGGTTAGTGATTAAGGGGTGAGGGTAGGGCTAAATGTTGAAAACATCCCTTTTACATAGCATTCTAGATTTTTTTTAAAACGCATTTTAATGGCGGACCAATTGTAGATGTACTCCGGCATGAAATCAGTCAGTTGACCTTGCCCTACATTTAGTCAGGTGTATACACTAGTCCACCTCATAAACAAGCTATACAATTTACCTGGTTAGTTTTAACATCGAGGGGCTTGGATTTGAACGAGAAAGCGTATCCACTGTATGTCGTACCAAAGTCTATCGCCACGACGACCAAATAGTCCGACGCTGATGGTCGGTCCAATAATGCCATGATGTTAAAGTGCTGTGTTCGATCCTCCCGAAAAGGCCCACTAGAAAAGTACTCAACACACCTGTATCCACAATCTGTTCATTCACATAAAGTTTTACTCTAATTCTAATATCCACCTTTCAATTCACGATTGCCAAATACGGTCCGCACTGGATAAACAAAAAGACAAATAGTTGTACCACCAATCCAGTCACTTTAGTAATTAAGCTTCCTGGTTAAAGACTTAATTTATTTTCCATTCACTAGGTACATATTATGATTAACGGGGTTTATTATCGTATCTCACGTTATCCAACAATCGGACATTCTAATCCATACTTGTATACAAATAGTAAACATTTAGTGTATGAATCTGGTTATCTATGCAGTATTCGAATTCCGATGGGTTAACTTATGTTCACCGCCATTATAGACACAGGTTATACCTACACATGGGCACTGATCCGAGTTTGAACTGTGTATACCTGTGTCTCAAAAGGACATTTAAACAAAGCTTTAACCAGGTAATTTACCACGAACAATTGTGTAACTCCGTCATATGGCAACTTTGTAGATCCGTTATTTATATTTCGAAATCTTGATTCACATTTTTCCCCAAACCAACAACTGACACACTGTCCTTTAGTTGATTAAATATTCCGTGTTTCCCCTTTCGTTTACCTGGCTAATGTTGTACATGTGATTTCAGTACGTTTCAATAAACTTCTATAAATAGCTCGTATATTATACCCTACGATAAGCCAAGTTTAAGTATGTCAAATGGTGTGTTGAGTTGATTTTATAAACAAGTATAACTGTTGAATAGGTTGCTCTTCGTTGGAGAATATGTACAACATGTATACATAAAGGATTTACTTGAGTTGTAACGTTTCCGGAAAGTGTTTAAGAATTTGTATTATCACATACCTAACCTAAAGAATTGTTTGTTTACAAAGAAATATACCCATCACGTATAATATTATATTTTATATTACATTAGTGTAATTATATATATAATCCGAGACGCAACATGGGCTAACCCCGTTGAAGACGTGTCCAGCCGCGGGTCTACGTGCGCTGAAGTCACGTGATAAAAGGCATCTTACTATAGGTGTCATTTTAGTATACGCGTTTAAGAAACTCGTCCCGGAAACAGAGGATCGGTTAATAAAAGTCCCAAAACTCGTTTGATAACGGTTAATACTAAGTGACTCATGTACGATCCTATAAATACCCAATTAATAATGGACGTAAAACTCGTTTTATCATGGGCTATTAACAACGCGCACGGACGCTCGGCAGTGCACGTATTTATCGAGTTTCTCCATTACCGGTCGCAGGCTAAAGTTGTGTGTATCATCATAAAACATGTATATCATAGGTTGATGTAAACTGCATGTATAGTCACGTTGTCGTCTACGTTTCTGCAGAGTATTGAATCATTATGTATACGCGTTAATTAAGTATAGTTTAGAGTGTATTAAGTAAGTATTATTCCCGAAGAAATTACTTAATAAGTTCTAACCGACTTTAGTGTTAGCCCCTCCTAATCCCAACCCACCGAATCTTTTACGGAAAAAAACGATGCAATATTTAGGATAACACATGGAAAAACGTGCCTAATTATTTGCAGTGTCGTTGCATATGGAAACAGTAGAAGAGTCGTTCTCCAGCAATAAGTATTGTATGCGAACATTGACCAGATAACTCCCAAATAAATTACATGGACCAATGCATTACAAAATAGGTGTAACATGCGTATACAATGGACACGTGTTCTATACTATGTTGTTATAACATGACCGTCTAATTCACCTATTTCATAATTCAACAGTCTGTGTAATAAATTCACGAGTGTCTGGTCAAAGTTTGTATACAATAACTATTTTTCACAAATAAGTAACTCTATAAATAAATAAAATCTAGCGCCCCTGATTGGCTGACAGTGCAGGGCACACTAAAACAAAATAATGTCGCAGCGCAGTTTGCAATAAACAATACAAGGAACACTCGGGCAGTATCGGAAAAGTGCACCCGGGTAATTTCGTGTGTCTAGCATGGGAACATTAACCTGATATGACATGGGTTACGTTACACGGGCTTCTAAACGCAAACTAGGGAGCTGAAATATCGAGAGTTTACTTATAATGTTGTGACATGTTAGGTAACTCCATTGTTCATACCAAACTTCACACATAGTTACTTCCCGTACTGTATTGTAGTTATATTCTGCTTGTCAGGGGAGACCACTGCGCATGAGATCGAGAACACACATGCACGCAATACTGAATACATCTGACAGTTATATGTTTTCCTTTATGCCAGATCTAACTTCCATTATGTCATCCTCTAAATTAAATTGGTTGATGTTGTTTCATGACTGCATAAAAGCACACTGAGCAGAAATACATGGGGATCTCCCTCAAGTTGTATTTTGAAATTTCCACACATGTACTTCGCTTCATCGGTTTATCAGATCAGGGAATACACCGTCTGAACAACTGATAGATTTCAAAAGAACAATATTTACTGATTAAAAGGTGTGCAGGGATAATCTGTTCAAACAATCTGAGTAGAGGTGTGCACTATATAGTGTAAGTTATCAGAGCTTTGAAGAATCAATTAGTGTGTTTAATGATTTTTTCACTTTACATTTCTTCCATTTATACCTTTATGTTTATCAAGTCACAGACAATACCATTTGTAAACATTAAAATCATTTGAAGTGTGTACTTTTTCAATGCACTTACATAACATCCAATACTTTTGACAAACTTTATAATATGACGACCTCAGCTAAAGACCTACCGCAATTATATCCAAAGATCAAAAAGTAAAACGAGAAATGTATAAGCAATAAGGTTTAAACAGTGTAAGGAATGACCTTGTACATGTATCCTGAACGAAGCAATAGTGTGCTCATTCCCTACAATATGCATTTAAATTCTAACTCACTGATATATATATATAAATTATATTAGACTACCTCATTAATAAACACGACTTTCTTAGTAAACCCTTACAATGATACAACTAGAAGAGTACAAATTCATCTCTTATTAGTCACTTTAATCACCACTTACATCAGGCAACATGGGCCACATCAGGCAACATGGTCCACATCAGGCAACATGGTCCACATCAGGCAACATGGGCCACATCAGGCAACATGGTCCACATCAGGCAACAAGGGCCACATCAGGCAACATGGGCCACATCAGGCAACATGGGCCACATCAGGCAACAAGGGCCACATCAGGCAACATGGGCCACCTCAGGCAACATGGGCCACAGCAGGCAACATGGGTCAATGGTTGGTCAATTACAACCCTCTTCATTGCTTTGACAGTCCATGGTAAACCTCACTAGTTTATTAGAAAGCCCAATCAAGGACTTCAACAGGTTTTTCCTCCCTATATAACTGTAACGATTTAGAGCTGGCTTCACCCATGTTTCTTTAAAATCATGCAGTATTTCTCTAATTAGGCAAATACATGACAGTTTTGTTTTCCCCTCTTTTTGTGTTTGCGATAATAACTTCATCCAAATTACCATTAAGGACCCTCCCCTGTGTCAAAAAAGGCGATAAATACGCAACAAGTGCAGAAATAGTTATAGTATTTATTTTAAAGTGCATCTTTTAATGCATTCAACATTACAATAACAACATATGTACTAAAAATGACATGCATACCAATCACAAAAATGAAACTCCATAGAAGCAAGTGCCATATTTGTTTGTATTTAAAATATATATGAACAATACATGTACAAACATTTCTTCTTTACAATCCTGAAAACATGAAAACTTCACAAAATAAATAAACCCATCAATTGAGTTTAGTACATAAATTCTGGTTTACTGATAAAACTCAATACCATAACAAAGTAAATAAAGCGCTAAAGTCTACATGTTTACATTGAAAATAAAGGATCTGATTTGAATAACAATAGTTTGCTTTATTTCAAGTTACAACAGTTTTTCCAATGTCACATATCAGTAAGTGTACTCTAACAAGAACTTCAGTGTTTGTACGGGACAAGAAAGTGAGTTGTAGCTTGTAAAGGTTAAACAATCAAGGAGTGTATGCTGGTTCGCTTCTTTATTCAATAGCACATAGAACCCTTCCAGTTTTACCCCTAGCTATGTCAAGTGTTGCCTTTCTGAACAATTAAAACCTGTCTAAAAGTAAACACCATCTCCAGTCTGTGTGTAAAGAAAGTACCATTTTTTCAGAAAGAAATACAACAACTAAAAAGTTATAATACTCAAATCTTAAGTCCTGTAGGTTCCACACTGTGTTCAGTTTATAAATATTTCACTGTATCACAAATAAATTAAGAAACAAGTTTACCCTTGTTGTTATGAAGTAATTCCTTGGTTTTCTTCAAATATTGATTATTATACGACGCCTATTATCTGCGTTTAGTTTAACTTACAAAGACTGTAAGTGAGTATGCATTTACCATTGTATACAGGAATATAACTATGAACTAAGCACAATCAGTGTTGGATAATGATTAAAGTATGGAGATTGACCTAATTACAAGAGACACAAACTATCCACATCAACCTTTATATTCAACTCTCTTAACCTTACAAATCACAGAACTTTCCTGTTAGTCTTTGTTACTGTAAAATCATTATATTACATTGGGCAATAATTTGCGTCTACATTTATTCATAACAAAAGTGACAGCTATATCTTTGACATACATCTACCGCCTTGCAAAGTTTAGTACAAAATCCATAGATGGACATATCAAAGTAATGTGTTTAGGAGAATGTCTATACCCAATGAAAATAAATGATTCCAAAATAGTCATGTAGTCACTGTACATTTACTGTTTGAATTTCGATGTTTCCATTTCATGTAAGAAGTGTGCTTTTTTAATTGTCAATTATTGAATGTATTCTCAGGCATGCTCTTAGGTGACTGTAATTAATAAATTATGTTTGAAGTGTGTGTGACTGTTTTTGTTTGTATTTATACAACTTCTTGCTTTGTTCTTAAATATGTGACAGAATTACATTCTTTAGTTTCTATTAAAGTTTATGAAACAGTAGAACTGGTGTAAGGTTTATGTTTTAGATTAACGCTGTAGTTTTCACTAGTTTTGGTAAACAAGTCACTATCATGTAAAGAATAAATCAATCCCATGTACTCACGGACAACTACACACATACAGTATACACAGTAACAAACTTACAGTATTCAAGGCTCCTCTGTTTTCTCTGATATCAGTCAAGGTTAAGGCCATTACTTAGGGTTAGACAACTATTTACAACATCTGATTGAAGGGCATCCAATTTGAAGGAAAATGTCATTAAATCACACATAATGATGTTGAAGGTCATCTCAAGGTCAAGTCAACTCAAGGTCAAAGTCATTGGTTAATGATCCATCTAAGTATGTTGAGTCTAGTATATACAAGGTCATGTTAAGGGTGTGGAGATTGGAGTGGTGGCTTGGGACAAGAAGATTCTAAGTACTGTTGAATAAAGCTGCAGATAGAACCCTTACACATTCACAACTTGACACAAGTATATAAGCTTAGCAACATGAAATGCTTGCAAATTTACATATACCGGTATGTGACAATAATGTTAAAGTAAGTTTGCATTTACCATGTGACCACTATTAACCAATCATTTTGTCTGTATCTGAAGAACAACTCGGGGTGTTTCATCAGTAATCTTAGGTGTACATGTACTAATTGTACCCAAGGATGTTAATTGTACCCAAGGATGCTATATGGTACCCAAGGATGTTATACTGTACCCAAGGATGCTATACTGTACCCAAGGATGCTATACTGTACCCAAGGATGCTATACTGTACCCAAGGATGCTATACTGTTACAAAATTAGTCGGTTTATCTACCTAGAAGAGATATCAGTCCTGGAACTCTAAATAAAACGGCCTGGTTTCTAAGTGAGAGAGTCATGAAACCATCTGGTTTTTAAGTGAGAGAGTCATAAAATGGCCTGGTTTCTAATTGAGAGCCATGAAACGGCCTGGTTTCTAAGTAAGAGTCATGAAACTGGCTGGTTTCTAAGTAAGAGTCAATGAAACTGGCTGGTTTCTAAGTGAGAGTCATGAAACGGCCTGGTTTCTAAGTGAGAGTCATCTACAATTTTTGCATTCAATTGAGCTGAATGACAATAACGCCATTTTGAGTACTGCCAATATAGTTGACTAATTCCCGAGAAAACAGACAAGCCTTAATATGAACTAACAAGAACAAAAAGTCTGTATCAGAGCTAAGGATATTCAATGACAATCTTTATTTCAGATCAAACAAAGTAAAATGTAAGTTTGATTTATATACACAAGGTGCTTTTCAAAAGCTTACAAACAATGACAAACATAACCATAAAAACATACAATGTACAAAAGAGAAAACAATTGTCAATAAGAGAATCTGTGATTACAACACTCATCTGTCAGAGTTAACACTTACCATAAAGCTTCCGTATAATCAAGATGTAAAGTCCAGGGTTATCTTAAGGTCAAGGTCAGAGTTTTCAGCCTTGTAACCAGAAACAAGTGTCATGTAGTTAATGAGGGTGAAAGTGTTCTAAGTACTCTTGTATAATGAAGCAGATAGAACCAGTTAGCACTCATCCCTCTATAGAGTCATAAACATACAAAACGATCTGATTAATTTCCAACTGTTTCCTGTTATAGTGACTAGGACGACATATAAGGGTGTGACAATAGATTCTTGGCTTCATTCTTCGAAAAAAGTCAAGTTTTGTAATACAGTTGCCATGTCTAGCATACTTTGTTTTCACTCTATTGACTATAACAGTAATATATAACATGCCATACAAAATATCGCTCAATGTTAACGGTATATTAAGAACACAAACAAGTGTATAATGTCACAGTGAAGTTAATTAACATTCTTAAGTAAATTGATATTCATATACTTTTAAAGTATTGTATAACTATTCAATAATCTGAACCATTAATTCTGAAACAGCACAAACAAATCAAGTTTAAAACAAAACAGTACCTAACCCAGATATATTCAATGTAGTTTTAGTCTCAATTAGTAAAGAGCATGAGAGTGCAGAATTTAATTCACTTGTCAATTTGTTGCCATATAACTGTTATAGGTATTAACTCTCTAAACAAAATGTTAACTAACCAAAATGTTAACTAAACAAAATGTTAACTAAACAAAATGTTAACTAAACAAAAAAAAGAGTACACGTACATCAAAATAATACATTTTTTACAATCCTGAAAATGCCCGAGTTTTACTGAAAAGGCCATCATAATCATGTGTGTACATAAGTAAGTATCAATGAAACAGATACATGTAGTTAAAAGAACCATAGGGAAGAACTCGCACACTTTTTTGTATATTTGCAATTCTCAAAATGTGTTCACTCACCAACAATGTTATCCCATATACCATTTGACATTTTTACAAAAAAATCTATTTTTTGTCAAGTATTTTTGGTCAAGTATTTTCTTGTTGATGACTTGTCCTATCTACAAACAACTGGTATACATTAAGTAATATCTACTCAACGTTTGCCAGATTCTAAACTTGCAGAAGACTTGCATTTCTGAC
>ENA-OREC01001922-OREC01001922.1-marine-metagenome-genome-assembly--contig:-NODE-1922-length-11018-cov-14.009231_pt1 | contig 11018 bp, 5 predicted proteins | sample MGYA00248626_ERZ508543 | MGnify/ENA primary metagenome ERZ508543 (study PRJEB26211, sample SAMN05518279) | marine metagenome | isolation source: Puget Sound, Washington, USA | host: Bankia setacea... | reverse complement strand
GAAGTGCAGAGGACAAGAACCATAATCCTATCTTACATTTTACTTGAGTTATCTCTCTTTGTCATGTATTGGTCTACAAGTGGTGTTTGAATACAAGATCTGCCTTTTATAGACAATAGGCATTTGGGGTGGATTCCTCGCTTCCAGCAATTTTCTTGTTTGAACATGTTTTTTTAGTTGATGCCATGTATCCTTTGTTTGTGTTTGAACATGTTTTTTTAGTTGATGCCATGTATCCTTTGTTTGTGTTATGTTACTACATATACCATCAAGTATCTGCACTATAGATGTAGTCATTTGATGCTATTTGACCATAACAAGGTATTAGTTTAAAGTCTTTCTTACATTTTCCATTTTCAGAGAGCCATTGCATAAAATACATTTACTGGGGTAAGTGTGTGTACAGAACGTGCACAAGATTATAGAGCTAGAACTCCACACACATAACTTGCTCATATACATGTACACCAAAGTCCTCCTGTTGCTGTGTAGTTTAACGTAGATTCAATCTCTAAAATTGAATCTATATCACAAAATCACATGCAATCAGTGTTTTCAGCATCATCAGCAACATCATCATCATCAGCAGCAACAAGTCATTTTTACACAGTGAACCTTTTTATGAACGCTTAAATCTTTTACCTGTCTTTGAAAAAAATAATTTGAACGAAAGACATATTTTTACCAATGTGTAATATTGTTACAAATAGCCTCATAGGTTTTAAAAACATTAATTTCGATTTGCTGCTTCATTCAATTTTGATTCTAGGATACGTATAATATTATGTTGAATACTAAAACATACTGTTAACAAAAAAGAAAATACTAATGGCTATTTTTAGATCAACACTAACTTGGATGATAACAATCTCAAATATAGAACTTTAACAAGCGTAGACAAGACATAGTTAAGTAACAGAGATTTAATCAACTATAACTCACCAGTATTATGTGGCTAACAAAATGTACAGGACAAGATACGCAGTATTAAACTAATTGGTCTTGGTTCAAAGTTCTTGGTTAGCAAATATATGTATGTAAGGCACTTCAGTCCAGTCATTCAACCAAGATTGTCTCCCATGTTATCAGTCCTTTGGTTACCTCCCTTTTACCTGATTGACATTTTTCTTCCTTTGATTTTGTTTATACATAATGTATCTTTATACTGAGGAAACCTGGGAAACTTCGGTAGTTTTCATGCTTCTGCATCTTTTCTTGAGAAGCCTAAGATATCAATAATGAAATGCAGAAATGGAAAAGGATAACAAATTGTTTTATGCTGTTGCAGAAGTGATATTTATGTATAATTACTCAGTGAAAGGTTGACAAAAACAAATAATGTGCATCAACTTTGTTATAAAATGTTTGTTGCTAATGAGTTAATGTTTTGTGTGCAGTTTGAATCAAAATAGTTACAATCTGATATGAAAGCTATGACAGTCTCTCATATTTGTTTCTGTCTGTTGGAAAGTCTTTGAAGTAGAAGTCCTCAAACAATAGCTGTAATAGAGTAGAAAAACAATACTGGTAATGCTGTTTCACTTTACAGGAAATAGGAGATGCATTATCAAATTAACATCAATTATACCCAGAGATTTAATGCATTTAATGACCGCCATCAATCATAACTATCAATTATTCAGTATAAATTGGACGCATAATTAAACTGCTTTTAGACGTTTGTCTTGTATATTGGTGTAGAGGTGTGGAAGAGTCAATTATTGGAATTCAATCTAGTCAAGGGAGACAAATCCTACAGGACTCTTGGATAGCATTGAACAGTCATGATGTTTGTTGTTCTTATTTTATACAAGCTAAGTCTAGAAAGTAGATGTTTCACAAATAAGCTAATTACTGTATATAAACATGTTGACAGCCCTAAAGATGGTGTTATTAATTAAATTGCTCTGAAAGTTCTATATATCGCAGCACCATAAGACTACTCTTCATTTCATTGAAATTATAGATTATTAAGTTACAGTTAATAATAAATGTTTAAAAAAAAAGATCTCTATAGTTTAAGCGTTTAATTTTCCATCTGCAGACACAATATGTTTCTCTTGCGATGTCATTGATTTATGTCTAGCTAATTAACCATGACAAAAATCATTCATGATAATTGCACACAAGTAATAAATGGCATTGTATTAAGTTTATAGATCATTAGGTTATGATTTGGTATAAAGGCAATATACCAAATGCCAGTGCAATGTGTAGGATGATCTAACGTTGATCTGAATAAGATATATCCAGAATGCCATATGTAGTTTGATAATGAGATTAAGATTTTGTATTGATTTGTTGATTGAGTCAGTGTGAGAATGTTTGATTGTTTAAGGGTATCAGGGTATTGTATGTCACTGACTATTATCTAACCTGATGTAATACTATGATACCCCCTTTACCCTTGTCAAGTCTGGCCGTACTGTCCCCAATAAGGTGATCAAAACCTTCTGCACACAGCTAGTCTTACCTACTCTACAGGTTCTAGTACCAAGTCTAGCGGGGTTAAGCACCCTGAAAGGAATTATTGACAAACAAAGTCGAAAATAATCTGAGGGGCTTAAAAAATACTTAAACAATGCGCTATTATTAATGAGGGCTGTTTCAAAATGATCATGGATTAAGCAGCATGGTAATGGATTAATGATTCAAAGCCTTCAAAGTTAACTGTGTTGATATAGGTGTTGTTATATGATTGATTTTGAACAACCTTTTTTGTTTGATTGTTACAAATTGGAAGTCAGGTTTTATGTCAACTTTGGAATAAGTTTAATGGTACAAAGGGTCAGATTTTATGTCCTTTTTGATATGGTCATATGGATTGGTCAGAGACTGAAAGAAGAATTCTGTTAATAGGAATAATGAAAACTAGAAATCAAGATAAGTGTCTGCAGGAAATGTTGAAAGGAAACTAACGACCTTTTACTGTCAGAGTTTGTTGTGTAGTTGTCGTTGAAGTGGCAGAAATGGTCGATGCGTACATGGAAACATTTGGACGAGGAAAAAGTGATTATTAGTCTATATTAATGGTGGTAACGGTGACTAACAAAGTTGGACAAAGCGTAAACATTGTGCTGTGGACCATCTTAGAGCTTACGGACTTTGAGAGATTTTAAGGACATTCGATATCGAGTGAATGAAATAGGAAGGTTAATGTGTTTATTTACCGATGTTCTGGTGGATTACTTTGCATATTTTGTGCCATTTGAACTATTATAAAGTCGTGTTTCATTGATTGTAGATTTGCAATGATCTGTCTGTGACTCGATGCTGAGATAGAGAATTCTGATGTAGTTTTGTGATAATTCCTTTTTAATTAAAACTATCTCTATGCTTTAGTGTTATGTTTGTCATTAAGATGTAACACTGTCAACATAAAAAAGTAAAAGATATGTGAATGTTGGATTGATTATACCAGAGTAGCTAGTTCATCTTCTCATGATTAAGTCAATAGATTTATGGTCAATATTCAAATATAAAATACCTTTGAATGGTTGATTTGAAAAGATGTCAACGTGGAAGAAATGAACGTGTGATACGAGCCAATGACCATTATGCTACAACATGGACTGTGTACAGTTAATTAAGAACTTGTTGTTAATATCTAGCTATATGGCACCTGAGTGAAAATGATAAAAAAAGTATCCATCATGAATTGACGAAAGGGCTTTAATGGGGAAACTTGGTGGCATGAGATCAATTAGTAATCACCGGTTAATTGGAATGTTGCGTTTGTTGACATGATTTACTTTGGTCGGAATCCAAAACTGATGAAAATGCTATATGATGGATGATCGTACTATAAAAAATGGATAAATGAGTTAAAAACTGCAAGATTAAGTGCAGGTGGCAGCTTTTGTGATCACGCTATTGGCGATTCAATTAATTGGTGCTGTTGAATTCTGAAAAAGTTTGGATTAGATTATTTCGTGATGACACTGTTGCGTGATTCCTTTTTTGAAATGTTTGGAATAATAAAAAATGGATTTAAAAAAGTTCTAACAGTTACAGTGTATGCATGTTTGAGTTAAAGAAGTTATAACACAGCAGGGTAAAAAGAACGGAGTGTAATTAAAGCAAGAGTCATGGCCAACCCTTCAAGTCTATGGAAAACAATACTGAAGGAAAAGCTACGACCCTTGGGTGATAGAATTCGCAGGAAGTCTTCAAAAAGAGAAGGGTAAGATTGTTTTCTAAAACAATAACTGACTTCAGTTTGTTAGTGAGATTATAACTTGTGTGTTTCCCTACCTCGGTATTTTGTCTGCACTATTATTCTCAATGATATCCTTATTCTAGGCTACATGTACTCTACTCTAGATTACTTGCACATAGTAAGTCAGACTCACACAAAAAATAACAGTGCTCATTTACAAGCTGATGACGCACACGATAATTATATCACAATCTTACAATCATCAAAGATTATAATTGAGCTACAAAAAGACGACATATTATACATAAAATTTATAGTGTGAACTAATACCAAAATCATTTTTTTTATTTAAAATTTTAACAAATGTAGTTTTCTCCTAAAATCATTAGAATATACAAGTATGTATTACCAGAAAATTACAACCCCATATAAGAGACACTCAGATGCAATATTAACTCCCGTGAACTACACAAGAACAATTTGAAATACATCAATGATATGAAATATTTAACAAGAAGTATTTACTACTCAGAAAACAATGACAACATTAAGAAGGAAGTTGTATAAAAAATTCTGGGGAGTATAATTTTATAGTCCGTCCGGAATTCGTTTCCGGGCCATTACTTTGTTGTTTGTAGTTGGATTAAAATATTGTTCCGCACAAATAATCATCATGACAAGACAACGTTTTGTGGGCAAAGTTCTGGTTGCTACCTTCATGGTAAAGGTCACAGGGCGACCTTGAAGCAAATTTGTTTCAGGGCCATAACTTTGTTGTTTGTGGTTGGATTAAAATATTGTTTGGCACAAATGATCAACATAACAAGACTATGCCTCGCGTGCTAAATTACTGTTGTAACCTTCAAGGTCAAGGTCTCCCTGTGACCTTGAAGCAAATTCGTTTCTGGGCCATAACTGTGTTGTTTATTGTGGATATTAGATATAGTTTGGTACAATTGATCGTCATTACAAGAAGATATGTCGTGCACAAAACGCCGGTCACTTCCTTCAAGGTCAAGGTCGCCTTGTGAAACAAATCCGTTTCCGTGCCATAACTTAGTGGAATTTAGATGATGTTTGGTACAATTGATCTGTCACTCGCCAAATTCCGGTCTCTACCTTTCATGTCAAGGTCATTGTGATATTTCGGGGAGCCTCCATTGGTTCAACCTATATCTTTGTTTTAACTTGTTTGAAACTACAAAATGTTTGGCAAAACTTTTTTTGTAGAGAAACATAACTGCTAAAAACCACTCAATGTTTATAATTCTGTCATTTAGAGAACCATAGAAGGGTCATAACCTCATAACCAGTGAGTATTTGTTCCTTTGTTCAAGCATATTTTCTCCCATTCATGCAACCCAAGATGAAATTGTTTCTTGGGTAAAAAATTAGCACAATTGGAAGCTGAAAAAATAAATACCCTACACCATTAGTTTAACACCAAGGACCCTGTAACCGCATAACTATAAATGTGCATCAACATCATGCAGCTCAATCTAGGCATCAGCAGATTTTATCACACTGCGTGGGTGAAAGGTCAATCAGAGGGCTTATCGAAGGTCAAGGTCAATTATACGTAGTTCAAAACTAATCTATCATCTTCATTAACACCGAGGCACAACATACTTGTCCTACCAGAAGAATATAATTTGTTATAGATTTGGCCTTGACAATAGATGGATATTGATTGTAGTGTTTGTTTCCGCGACGCCCTGGGTGAAATTATTGCCATATGTTCACGCAGTATGGAACATTTCACTTTGCACAGCATGATTAACACTGTCTCAGAGACCTTGTGACAATGTTGGTGGTAAAATATGAATCAATGTGATAAATTATAGTACAGTGAAATTTCAGTACTAGGTCATTTGATATTACACTTTTTTAGTAACTTACGTTTGCTTTCTTTTTCACAGATTAAAACAATTATAAATTTAAACAATAGATATTTATTTGTTATACTTTGTTGAAATATATCTTCAACGCTAGCCTGTACCATAAATATTCAGAAACAAACGTTCATAAAATTATTAATATACAAGATTATGTTTTCTTCAAAGGTAAATGTTTCATTTGCTAGCTCAAACTAATGCTTACACTCTCAGGCATTGGAGTGTTTTCAATTTTCTAAGGAACTTATCTTGAAGAAACTCATTGCTATTATATTCAATTATATCAGTTTTAGTTTTTAATGGGTTTAAATATCAGCAATGAAAAAAATGGCCTATATATTGAAATGCAGGTTGGAAATGTAGGACAACTTCAGCCCTTGTATGCCTGCTTTGAGATAAGTTTCATTGGCAATCACACACTTTTAGACTCTATATGGAGTGTTGAACTGAAAACTGATGTTATAAATCTCCATGGTTCATATATAGACACTTTTGTTTAACCCTTGATATGATTTCTGTAATGTTAATCTATCCTAAATCTGAACTAACCAAACCATGTCGTAATTATAAAGTATGAACACAGCTGATTCAGTACAGCTAAGTTGGCTGACGATAATATCATGATTTTGATGGAATAAATCAATAGCGTCATTTTTGATACAGCTAATGTAATTTACCCACTTATTCACACCACTATTTGAGGGTTAAACTGCAAACTGTCCTAATGCTACACTATTTCATATTGTGTTATTGGTTATTTGACAGTTTTCCTTTTGTATTATTTTTTTTCCTTCAATAAATGTGTACTTATGTGGTCAAACAGAGAAGAGATCATTTTTCTGTGGTTCTATGGCATTGACTTTTGGTGTTTCTCTATGATGTTGAGAGACTGGTTATTTTCTGACACAAAGGTCCTCCCTACAGCCAAGATAATGTCAGAAGTGAGTGGTTCCTGGTATAGAGAAGGACGAGTAGAGAAAAGATGCATGAAGGGCAAACGTATAAACTGTCATAAATAGATACTCCCCAAATCCCCGTATGACAAACATGACCCAACCAGAGTTTTGAAGTTGTTGCCAGTTTTCCAAGTATTAATCCTTCATATTGTCAAGTTAGATTTCCCTTGTGTGTGTAACATAGCAGACTAAGAAAATGTCATTGTATTATATAACATATAGGCAAGTCTATATTTACTTTAATAAGTGATACTTTACATATCCCTGTAGGAATTTTCTCTTTTAAGGGAGGGAACTCATGTGATCTTAAATGAGTACTGTTGCTTAAAGTGAGAGGGTGTACCTTCCCTTGTTTATACACTATCTCATTTAATCTGGCTTGACACGAGTTTACTGTAAAACACTGGATCGCACTGAAATTTGGACAGCATCTAAATAAGGTGGCCATATCAGATTTCTAGTAAAGACATGATAAATTAAAAGTGTTCATGCTTGTTGCATTTTGACAAATCTTTTTTGAAATGCAAAGGTTCCTTTTCATAGAAAAATGCAAATGTAAAGAACATGTAAACTGCACTAAAGACAGCAGGGTGAGATATGAAAGAGATGAAAGTGAGTTTAATGTGAAATAATGAAAGGATACAAGGATATCTTACAGAAGTTTCAATTTGGATAGAAAAAAAGACCTAAAGTGTTCATATTGTCATTATCATTTTTCAACTTTACCCAATTTTAAATGTTTGTGCTATATAGTGTTACAGAGGAATTTAGCTGCAGCGTGAGTTTTGTAAGGAGTAAGAGAGAATAGTTTCTAAGGTCTTGTTTGTATGCAAAGCGGGATAGTGAATGTCTTCCAATAGGAGAAAGGTGGATTTTCACTCTGATAATAGAATATGTGACATGAAAGCAATATTAACGCATAATATGTTAGCTTTTATTTAAACCCATTAAGCATACGTTTTGCTAATTTGCGTGACATCTAAGTATGCATGAATTAGTCATTGACACTGAGGTTTGCAAGAAACAAACTCTGTAGATCTGATGAACTCAATTTTTTTCTTTACTTGTCCAACATTATCTGAACTATTCAAATCCTGACTAATATTTCACAACTATAAATATGAGTGTTGTAATATTAACACTCAGGTGTACAACTAAGAACCAACGCATATCCCTTGTTTCTTATTCTCTCTATTTCTGTTCTTGTCTGATTTGTTGTGTGACAGGGCCATTTACTGTAGGACACCAATTACTGTAGTTACTGGCACCGCCGTATGAAGACAACCAGATCTCCGTAGCAACGTCTTGTTTATCATGTTTGTAAGCTGACAGTCCCCAGCATGGCACCACTAATCAATGTATGGTGTAAAGATTTATATGGTGCTTGTCTGGTACACATTCTCAGATTTTTTTAAAAGTTCAACTCGTTGTTTATGACAGAAACATAGAAATTGATCGCATATATAGGCAAAAACTGCACAATGGCATTATTATTATCTGGTTAATGTTAGATGAATTTATATAAACATGAACAGCTGCTTAGTTCAGGTGTATCATATGTCATTTTAGAGATCAATATTAAATGAAGTTCAAATTAAAATCAACGAAGGCAGTGAAATGGCCCTCTTTCCATAAATTAACTCAAACAAATATATATATTTTGTGTAAATTTAAGTCACTCTATTTCTTGAAAATATCCGTTCTTCTGTGAAGTTACACATACCGGTATTTCTCTGTTATCCTTGACTTTTCATACACATTCTGCTACTTTTCACAAAATTGTTACCAAGAAAATTCCAGAATTAATTTTGTTGAAATAAAGAGATGACCGTCTGCATTTCTTTATTGTCGGGCTATCATGGGACTAAAATGTATCTGAGACTAATCTTACTGCCTTAAATGTTCTCAAGGATTCCAATTCCGCAGCCTTGTACGTCCTCTAGAGTATTGGAACTGCATCTTGGAAACCTCTCGTTACTGAAATTGCATCATATTATGTGCTATTATATTACATCTCAGACTATCGAGGGGCCTATACATAGTCGACTACACCAAGCAAACTGTACCAGCGATCGAAATCATACACAAAACTGGCAGATAAGTTTTCATCCAAAACGCAAAGAAGTGCACATCTAGTTCGCGGTGATGATTTATAGTCTGCTATTATGTAATTATCAATCGACTTAACGTTGCCTCTCTTTGGTTCTCTATATTATCTTTTGTCTCGTTTGAGTTGATATTTGATCATGGACTAACATGGCATAGCAGAAAATTATCAGAGAATAAAAATATATCAACGTAATGAAAAAGCCTAACAATTTGACGCAACACTTTAGGGACAAGTCATAAAGCAGCTTTTCTCAGGTGCTAAAACATAGTCTGCTGCACGTCCACTTTTATTAAACTCTGGAATGTAATAATCACATGTTGGTAATGTTTTTCCTCAAATAGTGTCTCTGGAAATCTTGACATTTTAAGAATATAGGAATCTTTGTAGTGGTTGGGTTTAACAGTACATTGAAATAAATCTTGGAATTGAAGAGGAAATTTAAATGTTTATTCTGTGTGACCTCAAATGGTGTATGAATCAAAACCTTTGTTACAATTAAGACAAAACAGGTGGTTCTTATTCCTTCATCATAAGTGCTTACTAATTCTTTATTTGTCATGGCGATAAAAAAACCAAAATGACAAACCACAACAACACCTGCATGTATACTGACCAATTACTTCACATGAAGTAACACTTTTGTATTATAGAGAGTTACCATGACACAAATTGACTTAATGATAAAGACAATATATACCACAGTCTTAATGCTTTCTACCTATAGCTATAAAAACTTCAGATTTCACATCTACTCGTTCATCCTAGAAAAATACCACTAGCTTTTAAATCTCAGGAAAGAAATTAACTTTCAAAAGAATGAAAAGGCATTGTCACATTTGAGTTTTGATTTAAAAACAAACAAATAACACTCTCAACTGCTCTAGTCTTATTTTTAATAATGAAAAAAGTCTGAATTTATACATTACCTCTTGTTTTGCACAATAAGTAAATATTAATCTGTTCATACAATAGCGATCTAATCTTTACCAGTTGCTTTGACGTCAGAAAATTATACCAGAATAGCAGTTAGAAAAAATAGATTTATATTTTGTTGGGTAGAAAATAATAAGAACAAATTCATAGAGCAGCTGTTACCTGAATGGCGTGCACTGATTGCGCAATGTGAACACTTCCATGTGACTAGATCATTAGTACCAGCTGCAAGTATAGCAACATATTCTTCTAACTGTTTACAGTATATATTATACATCATACACTGTATACAGTCAGAACATTCTGCTGACTTGTTTAAATTGTTACATCTGACCTACATCTGTGTGACAAGAGTTTTTTGTCTGTTTCTACGTTTTGTGGTTTAAAGTTTAAGGTGAAAGTATTGTGGTAGGTGTTATAGCTCTTACATCATGTTGTTATTACATTAAATGTTACGTTTCCGACAGTTTTCTAATGTGAATGCACCTGCTATTAATTCAGTGTGAATAAAGTGATAGTTGGTCATAATTAGACATGAAATCTGACATTTACAGGTAGAAAAAAATGTATGATTTATTGGAGGCAAGATGTGGCTTCTTTTCTTTATATATTCACTCCCTGATCATACAGTGACAGAGCTTTAACCCTTAATTTGTGTCTACCCCTAGGCGAGAAATGTGGGGCAAAAAAATAACAAGGAAATGACAATATTAATGACGTTGGTTTGTACTTTATTACGTGAAATCAGAAGTTCTGCTCAAAGTTTTTCTAGTAAAAAAAATGATAATAGTAAATGAAAGTGACATATACAACAGATATAGTTAAGTAAAACATTAATTTTTTGTCGCAGGCTATTATCTGTGACATTAGAAGCAACAGGTTGAGTATGAACGTTACTAGACAGATGGAGAGAGTACATTGACTTCAGGAGAAGAACAAAAGTTGTAAAGGTGACTTATGTTTAC
>ENA-OREC01001921-OREC01001921.1-marine-metagenome-genome-assembly--contig:-NODE-1921-length-11018-cov-14.517137_pt1 | contig 11018 bp, 4 predicted proteins | sample MGYA00248626_ERZ508543 | MGnify/ENA primary metagenome ERZ508543 (study PRJEB26211, sample SAMN05518279) | marine metagenome | isolation source: Puget Sound, Washington, USA | host: Bankia setacea... | reverse complement strand
GTCCATGTTACACTGTGACATCCATGTTACACTGTGACACCAATATAATACTGTGATGCCAGTGTAATACTGTGACATCCATGTAACACTGTGACATCCATGTTACACTGTGACACCAATATAACACTGTGACACCCATGTAATACTGTGACAACCATGTAACACTGTAATGTCCATGTTACACTGTGACACCCATGTAATACTGTGACAACCATGTAACACTGTAATGTCCATGTTACACTGTGACAACCATGTAATACTGTGACAACCATGTAACACTGTAATGTCCATGTTACACTGTGACAACCATGTTACACTGTGACACCCATGTTACACTGTGACACCAATATAATACTGTGATGCCAGTGTAATACTGTGACAACCATGTAACACTGTAATGTCCATGTTACACTGTGACATCCATGTTACACTGTGACACCAATATAATACTGTGATGGCAGTGTAATACTGTGACACCCATGACTATAAAGTGCAAACACTTCATTATAAGGCATTATAAATCCATGTCAATTTAAACTTGCGAGGCATTGCTGTCTTTAACATATCACTAAAAGTAGGGATACACTTGATGCAATACATATAAACACTTTCTTAGATAAATGGGTGTGGTCAATCAACCAGCAATGATGTGCACTGCACTGATCTGTCCAACAGTACACTATCCATGGTATTTCGCTTAGGCAAAATAATTCACTTCCACAGAAAAGCATGATCTTGCTAGTTATTTGAAATTTTGAAAGATCACACTTACATTGGTGAATAATAGAAAGTATAGTTGTCCTCCAGATAAACAAGCTAGTCTCAATAGTCTGAAAGAAAACTAGCCGTTATCTATAGTAACTACATGTATACAAGTCAAGTATGTGCCACTCTATACATCAAGGTTATCAATCATTGTTGTCTTATACTGTCTGCCATCCAAGTTTGTTATCCATGATTCTAGTAAAGATCCACTCTTCCACCCTGTGACAAGTCCAAGGCAACTTGTTACTGTAGGAGTGAGTCCTATTTATACACAGCTTGGGAAACATCATACAATGTTGTACTGTAATAAATGTCAGGCTGAGTAATAGCAGAGTACATGTAAATCATTTGGAAATATACAATGATAGTAGGAAATACCAAGTCTGTAATACACCCAAAGTGTCAAAACAGGCCATGTATGTCATTGTACTGATTGTGAGACACATGAAGCTGGGGTACACTGAGACCCGGTCTTCTAACATATATTGCTGATAGTTATCTAACTACATGACTTCTACAGCATACATGGAATCACTACATTATACTACGATGGCAACAGGTAACACAAGCACACCATTCTATACCAGACTTTTATATTAGTGTTCTCTAAATTGTTTATACCCCCATTTAATTCTGACTGAATGAAGCTATGCAAAGTTTGTGTTTATCTGAACAACTGTTAGAGTAGAACTGTTGGCAATGTTTGTAGCAGTGCTGACAGATAATGTAGTAAAGCTCACACTTGTGCATCCTAGTATGTAGAGCTTTGGGCCACCGTGTCTGGGGATGTATCAAAGCCAGAGTTAGGACACAGTTAGTGAGTTTATAAAGGTGTGTAAGATAGAGGTTGGAACACCTGTACAGAGTGTAATAAGCTGGCCTGATAGTTCATATCTACCATCTCATACATTCAACTTCTTCTCACAATGCAAACTGTCTCAATGCTCTCAGTTACCATGGCTGTAACCTCACATGTCTGCTGCTAACTCAGCACGGAAAATGCTTGGGTGGGTCTAATGTTTAGACCAAATCTCACTTCCCTGATAACGGTAACATGATCTTTTCCTGAATAAAACCTGCACAATGATAAACTAATTATTGACAAAAACAAAATATATGGAGTTCTTGGTCTTCTTGTAATATGTAGTTTTTATATATAAAAACAAACAAAGAAATCTTAACCAAAACATGGACATGTTATTTATTTGAACAAACATATTGTAATTCCAAACAATTTAGGAAGTGATCTAATTTTGTTGCTGAACCCAAAAGCATCAACATTGTTCACAGTAGTTGGTTATGAATCCTTGACTTCCATGAGCTGCCATTCTTTGTACTTATAATTGATTACATAATCAGGGCATTTCAAAGTACAAGATGAAGTTAACAATTCCAGGTAACACTGTGTGATACAGTGTATGTAATGTTCAACCAGTGTCACACTCAATGAGCTAATGTATAGCACCTGCACACACTGGTGTATAAACATTCTCAAACAAACAAACTACCACTCAATGGTAGGTCAACTTACAAAGAGTTTGTCAATGAGGTATATAAAAAAAAACATCTCATTAAATTTCTTATAACTCATTCAATGCAACAGAAAAAATATTTATTAAAGCAATAGTTTTAAGATTCTAATAAAAGTGTCATATTTGTGTTAAATGGTGATTGGATTAATAGCTCTCAGCTGATCCTGTACTGTCTTCACTATGAGTTTGTTATAACATAAAGTGTATAATGTCTGTGATATCAGGGGACACAACTTTTCACAATCCTGTTCAGCTTCCAAGAGTGAGTTGATGATCTTGAATTGTTTCATTTGTTAGAGATAACTAGACTCTACATGTATTCTATTGTTTATTTCAGTGTTACACAAGGCGAGCAGTCAACCAGAGCTCATGGACTTCCCGATGCTCTCATTCGGAGATCACTCGGAACCACAACCAGTTTTAGATGTAACACCAGAAACTGTGACAGCTAAAATAGGATCTACTGCCCTGCTTCCATGTACTGTCAGAAACAGAGCTGAATTTGATTCTGTAAGTTTGAGATTTTGCTTTGAACAGAAGCATAGTTCTGATTTATATATATATATATATATGCACTATTATGTATCTTGTGTAAGTTAAAATAGGAGCAAAACACAAGACATACTGGTATAACTGTATCATTGGAACATGAATCTAATATCATAGAAGTACTTTGAAACTTGTGTCTACACTTTGTAATATAGCACAAACCTATTGCCTTACACAACACAATTAAAGTTTGATATTGTTTTTTCATCAGATGACCTGGATGACACCCGATTACTCACTAATTACTTCCAATAACAATGTTATGGTGGATAATCCACGAATCAGTTTACCTGACAACACGACTAGCAACTATGGGTTGACCATTAAACACATCAGAGCTACAGATGCTGGGGATTACACTTGTATGCTTCAAACGTTTCCACCACAAATGAAAAATATTAAATTGGATGTGTTTGGTAAGATATGCAAGTATATGTTTTTTTGTGTTAAATTGACTTGCTTTGCATAAAAACTCACCTATAAACAATGCATAGGGGGTGAATAGCACTGCATGTATAATGAACATGTTATTTGTTTTCACATGCCAAGCTTAAAATCAAAGTCATTAAAAAAAGTTAAAGTAATATCAATAACAAATTAACTATGCTAAAGTTTAAACAGCATGTAAGACAGTGTCAATGAGAGTAAAACTAAAACAGTGGACGTAGAAACAACCACCATCAACTAAGATATCAAATAAGTCTGAACCTAATAGGGTTTTATCTACATTTTGTGTTGAACAGAATAATGTACAGTGAAACCCCTCAAGACTAGACCACCTTGGAACCGGACAAAATGTTGAGTATTGAAGGGTTACCATTTAAAAGGGGTTATTTATGTAGAGAAAGGTAGACTTGGGACCACATGCCATATTCAGTGTAGAGGGGAATCCAGTATAGAGGGGATTTCAGTAAAGAGGGGATACCATTATAGGGGGAACCTGGTTTAGAGGGGTTTCACTGTACAGAAAAATAGCATACCTCGGTAGACAACCTACTTGCTCTTTTTCACAGCCAAACCAAGCATACAGAAGGACAGCCTTAATGCCATCTATAAGATCAAGGAAGGTGACAAACTCAGTATACTCTGTCCAGCAACTGGTATACCAGCGCCAGAAGTTAGCTGGTACCTGTATACTAGTGACCCAATCTCACAAGAAGAACAAAGACGTAAGAATGATTTTGCTACATTTTTAAGCACACCATAACATGTACACAACTTCAAAGGTGAGCTTTCAAGATTGTTGGATGTCTGAACTATGTCGTACAATATCCATTATTGATTTATTACTATTCTAATATAAACCTTCTTAAGAAGTCTAATTTCCTGGATCAAAATCAGACACAATGTGCTTATAAAATAAAACCACTAGATTTCACTATTGAGAAAAAATCAGACCATATGATGTAGAGCTGTAGACCTAACAGACTGTTCAAAATTGCAGTATTTTACATTTATTTAATGTGATGTAAGAGATACGTTATGATGTCAACAATAGTGAATGTTATAACAATGAATTACCTCTATTTCACCAGTTATTCTTACTACTTATAAGTACACTTCCTCCCAAGAAGTCTGGTTATACAATCAGCTCCCCAACTTGTTTACTCTAAAGATTGAAAACATTTGATTAATAGTCTGCCTATTTAAGAGTGAAACCTTTTCTGATGTTTTAACTTGTAGGTTAACCCTGTTTATGTTTTCAGAACGTGTTTCTCCATCTGCTGACCTGTCCTTCTCCAATTTGATGAGAATCCACAGCGGTATATACAGATGTGAGGCCAAAAATGTACATGGACACGATATGTACGAAATCTTCATAGAAACAGCATGTAAGTAGGGTTTCAACACCTATACTTACAGCAAATATAGTTCTGAACAAACTAGAGCTATCACTAATAGTGGGGATCACGGGTATACCCCTACTCGTACTTTGTTACTGGAAGTATGGCAAACTATATCATATCATTAAAATGACTTGAAAAACTTAGTGAAAACTCTGCTCAAAAGATTTGCTGCTGGCAGACATTTCACTACCACTGTTTTTATTATTGTTTAAGATGCCCCAATGCCGAGGTCCAACAAGACTACAGAGTATGTGAAGGCTGGTTCCAAGGCTATGTTACAATGTGAAGCTGAAGGAGTACCAGAGCCTACCATTACCTGGCAGAGACATGAACGATATATCAAAAACACAGCCAAGTACCAGCTGGCAACATACTCAGAAACAGACAACAAAATTATATCTGAACTACAGTTTAAAGTGGACATGAATGACTCTGGCAAATATAAATGTATAGCTTCCAATCAACATGGGCAAAGTCATGTCTCTATATTACTTAAAGGTAATCCATACTTTATCATATGACAAATACAATGTATGTGTATGAAAAAAAAATCTGTTTGATGCTAAACCTCTTTTTAAAGTCATGAATAATCAGTAAATCATTTCCTACTACCTGTCATTGTTACAACGCTGTACTTGGTTTAAGACTATCATTACGGTTTTCACCAATGAATTTACAACACAAAGCAACATGTTCTATTTACAGTAATCTCTGATGAAGTTGCAACTCCAGGTACCACTCGAACCAGCCCAAAAACTACTACAACAACTGAACAAATTACTAAAAAAACAGATCCTATACCACTTGTTTCAGGTAAATATAACACTGTAAACAAAAGCACTGTCAACACTTTGCTCAGGTGTACACACATTTATTACAAAGGAATCATTAAATATTTAGTTTATCCATTGGATACATGTAAAGGTTTCATTGTGAGTCAGCAACTAGTTTATTGATGCTGGAAGTAAAAATGATAACTAAGTCTAATAGTTAACAGGGGGCGTGGCGCAGTGGGTAGCGCGTCTGACTCGTGATCGGTGGATACCTGTCAGTCGTAAGTTTGAGCCCCATCAAAGGCCCCCGTTGATCCTTGAGCAAGAAACTTTACTCTCATTGCTTAGTACTGGTTGGTTCCAGGAACGGATTTGAGCGTGATTTACATAAGCAAAAGATTGCTTGTTTCACAATCGAACTAAAATAAATTAGTATAAACTAATAGTTAACCTTATTTACCTTGGTTATTTTCAGACAATGAGCCAGTATATGTTGTAACAACTTCCATCAGCCAGAATGGCACTCCAGCAGTGGGCCCTATCGTAGCCGCTGCCTCAAGTATTTCACAACAAACAATTTCATTAGTATTTATGTGTTTTACAATGGTCATACTGCTGCTTTTATAGTAAATGCCATCTAGTTTGTCTTATCATCCAACACAAAGCCATTTACTAGAGTGGTACACAGGAAAACTCCAGATTCCAAGTACTCACATGTTGTTCAGTACATTGCCTCAGCTTGTTACACACATGTTCAGATAGTTCAGGTATAAGATATGGTTTAGATATTCAAATAAGTAATTTGTAAATGAAGGAAATTTAAAAGTGGTTTCTTCTTAAACAGATATCTGTTTGGGTCTCGAAACAGAGTTTGGTGGAATTTCCAGTTAAGCAACGGTCAGTTCATAGGTGCTATACCTTACTTGGGTTAATGGGTATACACATGCAGGCATATACAGTTTATTTCCCACCTGTCCTCTGAGAAACAAAGACAGTTCAGCTTGTGTTGAAACAACAAAAAAAGAACCAGCTCATTGTAAACAAGTGCCTTTACATATACGTACACTCATTCTCATATTATCATTCTGTAACATAAACTTCATCTTCATTCTCACATTCGTTGATCATCAACATTTGTTTGAAACAGTCAAAACTTGTCAATATAAACATTCAACATGTTAGTAGCTGTCTATACAAGTAACAGTACTTGAAAGTATTTTCTGGTGTTAGGAAGTGATGTGATGATACTAATTGTCATAGGCAAAAACTTGTGCACAAGCCTCAAGATTCCCAGCTACTGTTCACATTCATGTGCACAAGACTTAAACAGACATATAATCTTATAAACATCTGTGATATTACAAGGCAATTATATAAACAACAGCAACACCATATTTGTATCAGTGATAGGTGGTTGGTTCATCATTGTGTCCACACGTTGGCTAGCAGTTTTGTGCCCACTTATTGGCAATCTTGAGCTGACCTACACTTTGGCTACCCACTAGTGCTTACTGTGAGTGGGGCTTAGAGCTGGATGCCCACTAGAGGTTGCTGTGATTGGGACTAACAGCTGGGTGCCCACTAGAGGTTGCTAAAGTGGGGTTCACAGTTGGGTGCCTACTAGAGGTTGATGTGAGGTTGGCTCACAGTTGGGTGCCAACTAAAGGCTGCTGTGAGTGGGGCTCACAGCTGGGTGCCTACTAGAGGTTGCTATGACGGGCCCAACCTGTTGGGTGGTCACTAGGGTTATATTTATATTGTTACTAAGGTGTATTATATGTAAGATATTGATACATATTTTTGTACCATTTTACATCATTCTTACATCTGTTATTATTGAGTTTTGTGTCATACCATATACAGTGTTGTCATAGAATGACACATTCATATGTATTCACTATTTGTACATAGACTTACATGTCATATAGTCATTCATTGTGTTTGAGCAGTTTTCTAGTTAAATTTACCAGGCCAAGTTTAACCTTGGTATTGTTGTCATTGTTAAATATACATGTACAGTTTGTATATACACTATTTGTTAATTTTGTCATTTCATTGAATGCCATTGACTTAGAGTTATACAAATTATTTGTTTAACTATTATTTATTGAATTTTCTATAACTATAAGAAAATGGGAACTCTTTCTCAGCTTTTCAATGTTTAATATGAAATGATGTAATAAGTTATCCCAAGAAATTGGTGTGCATAGAAGGAAACATAAAAACTATTAATGCTGTTAGTTCTGTTGTTGTAAGTTAAAGATGTACTGCCTTTAAGTTAGAAGCACATTATAGAACCTTATTTTGGAGCTCTAAATATTGGTCTAGTTATTTTGTTGCTGTTCACATCGGTAGATATGTGGTAAGATAGTCACAAGTGAATCATTATGTTATTAAAATACAATGTACAAACTATTTCCCTGATCCAGGTACAAAGCTACTAGAGTATATTATCACATTTTGAACATCGGAGTTCCTTACTGAAGTTTGTATAATTGTTGGTTAAAAATCTGCTTTTGTCTCCTACAGTATTATAGAGTTGCATGTATATTCATTATTGTACTAGTAGAAAATAAGAGAGCTAGACCACGAGTAAAGCTCATTACCCAAATATGATAGTTCACAAGTTATGAGTTTTCTAGAATGAAATAAATGAAGGATAAAATGTTACTTAGCTCACAGATGTATAGATGACAGAGTAAAATGTCCAGATTTAGACTCACATCATGTCTTCGAATGTTTAAATAAAACAAGTTCTCTACTAAACTACCCTTGATTGTGTTGGCTTCTTTTTTTCATGATAATTGCATATCTTGCATATCTTCCAGAATAATGCAAGCCTGACCTGATCATACCTGCTGTTATTAATTATAGTAACAGCTCTATATATACAGTACATACTGCCTACTAGTTGTACATTTATAAACACAACAACTTCAATTCTACAGAAAAAAACACATCAGATTAGCAGGTCCGACATGCTAATGTGTTTCACTGGTAGTATAAATGTATATCACTCACTCTCACAGAAAAGAATGCTAAAATACATTAACAAACCAATGGAAAAAAACTATTGTACTCTATAAATGCAGATGAATTTAATTGTTTTGTTAGCTTGCTTTGCTTTCAATTTGAAAAGCATTTGTTAGAGTACATAGTTTCTTCCATTCATAAAAAATAACATTTAAACTGACTTACATGAATGTTGAGATGTTCTGCTTATGCTCTTGTTGAAGTTTCTCAAAGAAGCAGTTGAAATAAGTGAGTAGGTGAAGCAGAAAGTTGTCAAACTGTGACGTCCTAAAACAAACCAAAAAACATATCATAGCATCTATTGTTTAATAACTGTTTAGGTAACAGACAAACTTTATAGTCATGACGGCCTTTGTCTTTGACGCTCTGAGACAACGAGGGTTAGAAAGTTTGTTACAGCATACACAGGGTGATTGAAACTTTTTCTTACACACTTACTTTAATTATGGAATTAATATAGCACTACGTTGCTTGCATTACTACAGAGTCAACATGGTGCGGATTAATTTTACTATATTTACCATATAAGGAATATCATACGCGTCATGGAAAACGTCATTTACCATATAAGGAATATCATACGCGTCATGGAAAACGTCATTTACCATATAAGGAGATTGTATTATTATCTAATATTATCAAACAAAAAGATGGTTAATACAGTGATACAGAAAGGCTGTAAGCTGTGCATGGATTTGCTGAAGTTCACTTACTTGTAAATATCAGAAAAAAGGTCAGAGATCAGCTCCTCTGGTAACATCTCACTGGCAACCTCTGTAAATATGTGGACAATAACTAATTAAACCAAGCATACTCAGTTTATACTATTCGTAATTATCTAGCATATTATTACAATTTTTGTTCATAGTAACAGCTGAAGATCAAGTCTTCAAGTTTTCAGGAAATGATGCTTGGATGTGAAAATAAAGTCACACATTTAAGCGCCAATTTATATTTTCATATGCTTTTCTCAAAGATTAAGAACAAACCTTTAGACAGAAAAACTGTGATATTACTATCATTCATTGTCATCAACAAACATAGATTTTTATTTGTTAAGCTTCTTTGATATTTCAAATTTGTTTAAAGGTCTAGTCCAACAACTTACCGTGGTGAATAACAAATAACACATTTGCAAATGTACATAAAGTATGCATGACCATAAATCAATGTATTGTCAAGATTGATTTGAAACTTTTATTGTTATGATGACAGACAAAGGATATTTAACAACACATGAAAAAAGAAAGAAAGGTTGGATAGAGTTGAGACAAAAGCAGGAAACCTACTTTTAATGTCATCTAATGTTACTGTAGTGTGTGTCTCAGTCACTTTGATAGGTGGACCTGGTGATTTAGGATGATTGGCGCGGCCCCCTCTCTTTGACAAATTATTTCTCACCACACTTGATGCTACCCTAAAATTGAAAGAGGTTTTGTTTGAAATACCATCTATACATGTCATCTATAGAGCAATCATATGAATGCTTCAATTTCTATACTTAAGTTCATTTTTTGTTAATGGTATTAACGTGTTTAGCTGGTATTAACAACATATAAACAAGCATAAAAATTATGTAAATACACAATATATATACGATTTATGATTTTCAGTATAAAAATTATCAAAATTGATACACTTGACTGTAGACAAGTTTGTGTTTACAAACTTAGTGAACAGTGAACAAGTGTTATTCTAACATGATCCGTGTTTTTGTCTGTATAAACAAAGAACAAAAATACCGTTGTAAATTAGCCGATATACAACAGTACTACTTTCTGGCACAGACGGCACAGACCTATTATTTTAAGTCCGTGTTTCTGGCTGTTCTGATTCAGCGGAAGTAAACCGGCTACCGCACGCACTAAAAGTAACCGGCTACCGCACGCACTAAAAGTAACAAACAGTTTAACCCTTTTAATTCGTTGTTGATCATGTTAAAATCAAAATCAAATATGAAATACCGTCATATATCGGCCTGCGTGGTTAATTCCTACGCATCAGAACTCCAAACTGTTGTTAATGAGACGATATACAATGGTAATTCATATTTTATTTCTTAAGTAGTCATCATAGTATAGTATAATTTAACTAGAAACAAGTTAATGCCTAGCAAAGAGGCATTTAGAAAACCCTACCAGCAAACAAATGAAAGTTGCCTCTTACATTATATTACATTGCCAGGGTGCTTATGATTTGAAATGATGTCAAATTGAACAAAATCAAAATGGTTAACTGATATGGTGCCAACAACGAGAGATATGTATGCAGTGGGCTACCCCCTAGGTCCCTACCTTTCATATGTAAAAGTAGTTGCCTACCATAGTGTACACTATACAGATGTAAAAGTAGTTGCCTACCATGGTGTACACTATACAGATGTCAAAGTAGTTGCCTACCATGGTGTACACTATACAGATGTAAAAGTAGTTGCCTACCATAGTGTACACTATACAGATGTAAAAGTAGTTGCCTACCATAGTGTACACTATACAGATGTAAAAGTAGTTGCCTACCAT
>ENA-OREC01001920-OREC01001920.1-marine-metagenome-genome-assembly--contig:-NODE-1920-length-11021-cov-12.840917_pt1 | contig 11021 bp, 7 predicted proteins | sample MGYA00248626_ERZ508543 | MGnify/ENA primary metagenome ERZ508543 (study PRJEB26211, sample SAMN05518279) | marine metagenome | isolation source: Puget Sound, Washington, USA | host: Bankia setacea... | reverse complement strand
GGTGGTCTTATGGTACAAAATACATTTGAGTTTGATTATTCTTGTTCGGTGTTTAAATCAGTGCGAAGCGTTTAGTTTTGTTTGAATATACTTTCGTAATTTATATTTAATTTCTCCAAAACAAAACACAGATATAAAATAAAGGATCTGTGTGTATACAACTTTACTTCTAATTCGTTCCTAATTAAACAGAACAACAACATGATACAACCAGAGGAACTTTGTCGTTTTCCTGAATAAATGGGCTTTTGAAAACATTGATGATGTCTTGCACCAAAATATGTTGTCTAAGATTGCACAAAAAACAACAACGCATATCCACTCAAACAACAGATTGCGTGAAACACGGAAATTAATAGATGCACAATGCCATGGCGACATTTGAAACTAGAACTTGGATACCAGCAGATATGGTTTTGCATCAGGGTGGAAGAGACGTTTGTTGTCGATTATAAAACAAGCTGTGTTTTAAATAATTCACGAACCAAGTTGTCTGTAAATTAGCACAAAACCAAAGGCAAAGCAAAGATGTTGCGCTTGGCCCGTATTCGTGTAACAAAATAATTGTGTTAGCTTTCTGGCCATATCAATACGTTGTTTTGAGAGTTATGTCTGTTTAATTGTCTCATTATTTCAATGAGTTTATGCTAACCATAATTGTATTTTTTATGAATTAAACAAAACCTATACTGCAAACCAATGTAGATTCAATGTTCAACTGTTGAAGTTTGCATCACGGCTATGCGAATGTATTTATTTTATTAGTTGCATGTTTTATTCTCTTCACCTTCATATTAAAACCAAAGTTAAAAACTGTATTTGTTTGTGTTATCATTTTAGCTAATACGTTGACAATTTTAAAATATATATAAAATAGATGGAATGATTTTGGTTCCTGTGATTTGTAGAAAAGAAAAGCTTTTTTTAAAGATTTAACTTTTAAATCTACTAACATAACTAAATAGTCAGTAGCATGAATGCAAGCAAACATTTAATGGAGCTTAATGTCTATATTGTTGTATTAGTAAAATAGGCAGTTATAATTTAAACTTGTTTGGTACATTTATATAAGTTTACCAGCTCTGTGTGTTAGGTTGTTTTGATCATGTTCATTATACTATTGGAACAAATCAAGAATTACTTAAATCATATATGCGATTGAATATTGAAATAATGTACACTTTCGGATTTAAATTTAATTGACGAAGAAGCCGTTTGAAATATGACCCCATGCACTGTGTGTAATGTGGTTAACCCAGGCCCCACGTGTACGGGTGTAAACCCCGACATAAAGTGTATGCACTGTATAAAATAAAAGGCGGGACACGGCTGTCAGTATGGCTTTCATAAAAAAACTCTCCATAAAATAGCTATTGTACGGCTTACACAATGCACGCAAATGTAAAATTGAAAGGTTGCGGGGCTCCATACCGAGCTGAATAGATAGAATTATGTGTTTGAATGGGTATAATATCAGGGTTACGTCTCCACATTATGTGTTCTGTCGTATAAAGGGGACCTATGATTGTATCCCTCTCGCGCGCAACAAACCCCCGATGTTTTGATAGATAGAAATGCATGCTACCGCCTTTACAATGCATTCACCCAGACCCTCTTTGTACAGCGCTTGTATCGCAATCTGTAATCAGGCACAACATTACGTAAAATAGGTTTCAATGAAAATGTAATTCAATTCAAATGGGTTGAGACGAGCTGGAGCGGAGAGGACGGCTAAGACATGAGAGCCGAGGATTGAGAGGGAAGATTTACAGACAAGACAGAAATCATGATAGCCTAATGCCTTATCAGCACTGGGAATAACATAATCAGCAAAGATGCACACCTGTTTATCTAAAACCTTCCAACATTCTCTAACTATGATCAGTTTATCAATTTGTAAAAGCTTGTACAGTTTTAACCTACATGCAGTCTCTGTGTTGTGTCTTGGATTGTGCAGCCGTGTCAGGCAGATGAGACAAAAAACGAAAATAAGAATTATTGGACGAACCGTGGAACTAGGTAATTTACAAACCACATATCATGGCAGGCAGCCCAGGATAGGTTGCACAAAAACAGGATCTAGCATTAGCTTATATCTCAGAACTTCACTCTCATGCCGACCAGGTGGCCCAGTACCAGGGTATTTGGCATCGTCTGCTCTTTTGTACAAGTCCGGGTCAAAGACCTTCCTTTTAGAGAATTGGCAGAACACGTTACAACTCACAACAAATTGTAATTGTAATCTTGTTTGGCCGATTTTGCAAAACTGATAAACGCGTCCAATTCGTAGATTGTTCACATGATTTAGCTGATATAATGTTCATATATATTTTAAACTGCCCTAAACAAACTCGACACATTAACATATACACACAGCAATGACTAACATGACTGCTGCTAACACTTGGTAACCATAGTCAAGAGAAAAATACACGTTAACTAAAACATATTATGTTAAAGTAAAAGTAAAGTCCCATATCGTCTCTATGCTTACCATATACATTAATCGTTACCAGTGTTGCCGCTTATATCCACTGTGTGTATGCGTGTCACGCTTCCAAGACAAAACTCAAGTATCGATTTTAAAGTTTTCAAAAATTAATTTACTTCTCTCCCTCCCTTCAACAGTTTCTCATCACAAGAGGTGCAGTACAGAGACGGCACCCTGTTTGTTGAGAGAGAGTGCTAAATGCAGGAAGCGCTGATAGTGAAACGACTTTGTAGATCTGAAAGATGGATGAGACAAACATTTCAAGTTTACAGATGTTTTGGAAGAAGACATGGGTATAAAGTTATAGTTTCCGCCGCAGTTGGGGACCAAGCGAATCCGTAAACTGTGTACACATAAGAGGGAAAGAGTGTGAAAATAGACATACTGGTAAAACATCATGGTAGGAATTTAGATGATAAGGTGTTAGGTTATAGTTGTACATAAAGACCTAAATCTACGATAGTCTGATAATCTGATGAAAACACTTTGGATTTTAGTTGGTTTAAACACATGCTTCACTTTTACAACCAGCAATCTCTGCAGTATTTCACAATTCAAGAGGATGCATGTGTTAACTCTGGCACTATTTCCAGATACAGCATGGCTCTGTTTGTTATTGTCGCACGTATAGCGTTGCAATTTGTTTTAAATAACTTTCTTTTGTAAAATCGTTTTAAAACTAGCATTGTATTGTGTAGCAAAGAAAAACAAAAACTTTGTACATTTCTGGTAATCTGTATTTGAAACGGTGCAAACCGTCTCAACAAAAGAGCTACATATTGTACGAGTTGTATACCTTCTATTACATGTAAATCTAATCGATGTGTCATTCTCAATACTAGCAGTTGTATTGTTAAATCTAAAGGTTGTATATAATGGGCGCCATAGTGCTAGTTCTGACTGTGCAATGTTGCTTTGTAATGGTTTCTTCCTACATTTTTATTTGGTTGAGGTCCACATGGCAAATTGACACTCGTAAATTATTAATCAATAACTATCAATAACCAGCTGTGTACAAGTAAGCACAGCTGAACACTGTAACCTACAACTTATCATACTATTCTCAAATGTTCTTTTTACACGAAATAAAGCAACAAAAAAGACAACATATGAAGTACTCACTATGATACATGCATGTAATCTCATTTAACTTTGCACTTTATTGGAACCTACAAGATATTAAAATAAAAACTTTTTACGTCAATCTGTGTGTGTCTACTATAAATGGCTCTCTAAATTCTGGTGTTTGAAAAGTACATTACATAGTTTTACATTTGTGTAACATTTGTAATAATTGGCAAAAAAATCCAGAAAGTCACCCAGTCAATAATTCGTTGATCTCTGGACCTGTAAAAAGCATTTACTGCTGTCTTCTATTGCCAGTAATATCTATTTGGCGACTTTGCTCGTTACTAGAGTATGTGTGTTCGATAAAAACAACCATTGTAAGTGTATTTAAATCTTTGCAAATGTTTCAGAATTTTAATTTGGCGACAAATGTTGAACTTACTGTAAAAGGTGACAGATAAAAAATTGTCATACATTTTAGCGAGAGCTATCTGTGAAATCTATACCCTTTTACTCAACTAACTTAGCTTTCAAACTAACGACTTGCTCATTAGTCATGGAGGCAATTTAACAATTTAACAAAAACACTTACTTGAATGACAAAATCACTTGTACAATGCAAAACTGGCACAATTAAAGGTAAATGAAGACGGATGTAACATGCTTGGGTTGGTTTATCGAAACTTAGTTAAAAGATTCACAAATCCACGACACCTTTGTCTTATTAGCGACCTTGCCTTATTCTTGATGAGGTTAACACAACACTCTTAAAATCATGTATATGGTTAAAACACATACAAAGAAGTTCTACATAAAATGAACCACACCAACCTTCATGCTTAAATTTCGTGTAAAACATATTCTTAATGTATATTTAAAATCTCCGTCCTTTTAAATGTGATGATATTACATGCAATTGGCAGAACGAGGACAATTTTCATAAACCCTATATCCAACTGTGTCGATATTTGATATTTAAAACCTTTGTATATTCCACGTGTTGGCATTCTACCCGTATTGCATGAACAATATTTGTAATGAAGTTGTACAATGGTTCTAATTTTCAAACACTTCATATAACTAAGCAGACGACATTGTACACCGCGGTGCATTATGGATATAATTAGTTGGTGCAGCGCCATCTTTGAAATTCTATAACCCGGTCGTCCTTTAAGCCCCAGGGTAATGATCTATAAACTAATGGGCGGGTAAGTGTACAGCGTTTCAATGGGTGAGCAAACATGACCCTCCCTGGAGATTAACTAACAACTTTAATTGCAGAACTGCATATTGTATTGGCATATTATGTTTCATTTTTGTGTGAATTCATAACTGGCAAAATAGATTATGGGTTGTGAGCTTGACAATATAGCATATAAACCAGAGTGTGTCTCAAATAATGTGTCAATAATTATCACAATCAGTTTGAGATTTAGTTTTATTTCTTATGTGTGCTCATATTAAATCAGAGTTTAACTATCTCACTAAAATATTACACGAACACCGACAGCAATTGTAGCTGCATATTTCAATGTACAGAAGAAACTCAAAAATAGTAAACATAAACATTCGAACATCATCGGTTATTCGAACCATATTTTGAGGTCCCGATCCTTTTCATATTAAAAAAACATAGAGGACTGTGGACGTTTTAACAATTCAATAATTTACACCCAATTTCTGTTCTGTAACACTGGGTGACCTGAGCTTGTACATTATAATATTGACTAACGGTGTTTGCGTGTACCAAAAGCAGTTAAACAGTTCGTACATAGATGTGGCAGCTTAAACGATTATGTTGTCATTGTGTATACGTGTCTCAAACATTTACAGTCAGACACCACATTTATAATCTACCCAAACGTATTTCCAACTGTCAATACGGCCATAAATTGTTCTCTAAGATTTCCTTTGTGTGAACACCTAACACATCTTTCTAAATACAAATTCACAAGTTGATGTAACGCAAGCTCTCCCTAGCCGTAGTCTTAACTTGCCAAAACTGTTTTAAAATTATTAGTTTTAATTATAAAAGTCTTGACGTAACGCGGTTACATCTTGAACAATGGTGTATGATCAATAACAGAGTGTTGTTACAATGAAATAAATCATAAGTCATTGCTACTTCTGTCTACTGGGTGATCGCCGTCATAATTTAATCTAACCATCTCTGCGGAGAAATAACGATCCCGTAATTTCGAATAATTTGGTATTTTCGTCTCGCAGGTTCCACTGATTATATTGCAAAATGGGTCGGGCCAATTATTATAGGACGAGTTTTTACACGTTAACGCTATTATCTAGACACTACAGATATTTCATAAATCCTGACATTACCGGTATTACAAATGACCTATTACGGTGGCATCCCAAAGGCAGTGCGGATCTGAGAACATCATTATACCATAAAAACCCGGGTTATCTTAGAGTACAATACGGTTTCATGCAACATTTCATAGCATTGGTAACGATTTAGCCTCAGGGATCATATTTTCAAGCTTGAGTTCTCCTAAAATCATTTATCTTTTATTCCAGAGGACCGCGTTGCCAAGAGCGTTCTTTGTGTTGCGTAATAGACACTGTCACGTGATGATGTCATACTTGAAAATTAACCTTCTATTGAAGACAACTTAACCAACAAAGGGATAAAAAACGAAGTCCACTTGTACTCCGTTTAAATTCAGTTTAAAAAGAAAATGATACTGTGGCTAGCTTTTAGAAATGTAACCTTAGACACGTGACGTTAAAAGTGGTAGCTAGGTACGTTCTGTAGTAGACTCAAAGAAACAGGGGATTTTATATTTAGCCAATTGACACTCCGAATCGACCGATACACCAGCTACAACCCGAACTGACCAGCACAACCCGGAAATGGTACTGGGACGCCCCGGAGCCGTGATGGAAGCGTTTGGAAAAGTGACACCTGGTGCTGGTACTGGCTTGTGGTTGCCCCGTCTCCATATACACTTTTAATCCCCGTGTTTAGACGTACTTAACGATGTTCTCTAACCCCATGAAGGAAGGATAGGTGATAATAGATTATTTGTGAACATTTTTTCGTTTTCCTAATGCATTGTGTTTCAAAAAAGTCATCTGTGAACAGTGAATGTAACATGGTTTCAGTGTTGATGGTAATTGATACTAACACATTCCTCTTATTCAAATAACACTTGAAACACAATTGGCGTACAGTAGCAAGCTTATCGGAATATCTTGTCCTCTTAAGAAGAGTCTTAGAGTCTTAAAATGATAGCTGGCATTATATTAAGTCATGCATAATTGTTTTAGGAAATACGTGCCCACATAAGAGCTAAACTGGTAAAAATAAAATTACAACAACATATTAAAGAATATGACGTAGGAGATTGAACCCACTCTCCAGCACATGTAATGTAATGTCCGTTATCGCTCGTTAGGCGAAATTCGAAACTTTGTGTGAATACACTCATTCTTAAACATACGCTAATTGGGTTGTATGCGAGGGTTGTTTAAGTGAAAAATGCTTTTACGCTTCTTTTATTCTCAAACAAGTATTTACCAACGTATTCGTACTCTAAACGGGTTACACAGCATACGCAAATAGAGACCGAAATGAAAGGACCTGCAATCGGAGATATGACAGTAAACATGGACTAGAATTAAAGATCTTGGTTAATTACCTCGTATGTTGTAATGTCATTGACCGCCATTGTCATTGTCCTGTTGTGCTGCACTGTTTGACTATGTTGAGTAACGCGCATGCTCTCCAGAATGCTAGCATTACCTTCTTCTATGTAAATACTACATTTACCCAGCATGCCTGATTGGAGGCCATTGTTTCGCACGTCTTTGATCATGACCAATATAAGGTAGTGGTAACTTTTGATCGTTTGTTTCTTTGTCGAAGAGTCATTATCTCACAAGGTTATTATTTCCTTGAGTAGATTGTTGCGTGGAAGTCTTTCAATGCATATTACTAGTCTTACATGCACACTCTATTGTAAACGTTTTGTTAATTGTAACCCTTGTGATTATTTGCCAAGTTTATTTCTTTTCATGTTTTTTTCTATAACGGTATATTTCGAAATCAACGATCAAGGACAAACATGGTGACCTTGGAATGCATTGTTTACATACCATGTGTAAGGTTAGGCATTTGAAATGTTTAGAACGTATGTATTAATTAAGTTAAATTTCAAAACGTTTAACAAATAACTTGCACAGTAGACAAACATGGCAAGACACGTCATGCCAACCAGTCAAATGAACGACCAATTCCTTGCGTTTGTTCTATAAGAACGTGTACTATTATACTCGGCGAGCCTACTTTACAAATGTAACTGATTTTAACTTTAAGTTAAGGTCATAAATCAAATTTACTTTATTTCACTAATATAGACACCAACGACACCAGATAGTATTGAGCGATCCAACATCTGATATCGATTTGACCTCAGAAATGGTGTCCTTTCACGTTTGTTTTCCTTGGGTTTAAACTGTAACACACAGGTAGCTATGACGTCCGCTATACGTATATAATGGAACTGCAACTTTAACAAATGCACAAATGTCAGGCTTGAATTGGAAATGTTTAACACTGCCAAATGGCCTCTCCTCAAATATGTGTCTCTTTTAGATCTTCAGACAAAGGGTGTTATTGGTGGTAAACTGTCCTTCCTTTTAGAGCTGGTGAACCTAATCGACCAATCGACCCACGTGCTTTAAAATAATGCCTCTAATTAACAAAAGTCGGGTCATTATCTTGTTACATTTCACACGATCTGGAGAAAAAGAGTTCGTTTACTAAAGGTTGAGGTAAGCAAAGGGTAGGGCATGATGTTTTGATAATTGGGCGGTCTTTTTCTCTATTTGAACAATGGACGAGATAATTTACAGCTCTTATCTGTTGAAGATCATCTGGTCTTTGGAACAGTTGGAAGGGCTGCAAGAATTAAGGTGTTGCGTTCATACAGTAATTGCGAAACTTCGTAAAACATCAGAAATGTCGCCAACCAATTAGAATTATCGTTGTCATTTTTAATTTACTATGTCTTTACATCGCTTGTGATTGGCTTACGGGTATTGTTGGTATGTAACGACGTTTCACGACCTTTAACACATATTTTGAACTGGTTACCTTAAGATTAAGTTTTCGTACACCAATTATAAGACAAAAGTTACATTAATGACGAACAAGCAAACCAGAGTTTTAAATATTGACGACCTGTCTCGTAAATTACCTGCTTTAACAGTACAACCACAATTAGAACGTCTCGACTGAACATTAGTAGTTAAACTATTAAGACTATTGTTGCAATGTAGACACACGAAGGAGTTCCTCTGCCTATTGTTCTGGATATCTACTAGTAAACTAGAGTAACAGGATACAAACTTAATTCATAAATATTACCATTAGCATTTATATAGATATTAGACTAGTTGTCTTTTTTGCAGGTGGAACAAAAGGTTTATCAGTAAATACAAACCTTTATTGGGCTTACGCACGCTACTGGCTTTATCTTCATTTTTCTTTCAAATGCTTGTTTGGCAAGGAACATCTTGGAATAATGAAAACCACATATGCATTGGTTAAAACAATGGATACATGCTGAATGAGGGATTTTGTCAATGAATTTCACATACCCTGTCCCAAAAGGTAGCGTTAGTCTATACTAAATGGAGGGAAGAATGGAGAAATGAAGCGAAGAAGAGTAAAACAATGAATAAATAAATACAACAAATAAATAAATTTCACAAAAAAACACAATTAAAACTATAAATAAATAGACTAATAACTTTATAAATGAATAAACAGAAATAAACAAAAATAAATAAAATTATATATCAATACATTGATAATAAAAAAGGACACATGTCATTCTACAGCGCATAATACATACTTAAAAATATACAAGAATGTAAGATGTCTTCAGTTATCTAGGTCAAATGTTTGTTTCGACTTCAACGGATGTAATGTTATAAAACCACGGATAGCGTTGCATTTCCAAGTCGTTAACAGGTATATGACGTATGTATACTAATGACAGAAACCGACCGTATACCAATGATAGCATGACTTTGAGACCAATACCTTGACATGGCTTTACAAATACTCTACAATATGGGTTTAAAAATTTCATGTAGAACGTATCGTATTATGAAGTAAATATGATGTTCTTGTCCAATCTATCTTGCACACTCTTTAACATGATATTGTCGGCAGAAAATGGACATTAAAACTGCATTTAAACCCGTAATTCGTTTTGCCAATGTCGCCAGTGTTTCAAAGACCTATTTACCGACATTTCGGGAGCCTATTATGCCCCTATTTGAACATTAATACATTATTACAATGGAATTCACAGGAAACATAATAGGGGCACGTCATGGTTAGGAAATTTATGTGTCTGGCGATTTGTAGGTAAGTCTTCTATCGTTACACCCCCCTTTTCTCTCCACCGTAACTCCCTCCGCACCACCCCCCCTCCCCTCGAGACACCGTCACACCACGACCTTAACTGGATTGTTAACTAACGATTAAGAATGCAACCTTGTCACTCAGAAATTATGTATTCTTTTTGTGAGAGGTCTCGCGCTCCAGTGCACTCTTTATCGTTCGTGTTATTTAACTTGAAATTAAAACTTGATTAGAAGGGATAATGTGAACGTACATAAATCGTGAAATCGTGAAGTATAATGCAGAGGTTCTTTAACGTGAAATAAGCATTGAAGACGGATTTAACTGTACATGTAATATAAAGATATATACAACCGTTTTACGGTACGATATCAGGTTACAGTTTAACAGACAAGTGTTCGAGTATCAGGTCGGGTGAGGTGTAGTGTGGGTAGGAAAATGAAAACCCTGGCCCTCAGAGCTCTGATTAGGTCAATTGCTAAGTCCTTGATCTGTTAACGTGCATACGATATCACATATTAGTACATAGAAACGATCGCATGTTGACAGTTGTTATTATTATCTGACCGAGTTGAGTGTTTACACGTGTATGATCAAACGGAGAAATGTGTCGTTTAGTTCTCTCCCCTTTTACCTGAAATGTAAACAAAATGGAAAAATAAAGAAATTAAAAAAATGTTATACAATAGGCGCTGAATACATTACGATGCATTACACAAATGGTATTGTTAAAGTTAGTTTAACTTGTATCCTGAGTATACATTTTGAAGTTTTGTGTAATTGCTTCTTTGAAAATCATAGTTGTATTATAAGGTTTAATATTGATTTCCCTTAATATTATTTAAAGTCATAGACAATTCTATAAATGCGGTTATGCTGGAACCATGAAGACGGTCTGTTTAATTTCGTTTAAACATTATTTGCTATTAATTACCCCAGTTAGAACAATACTACTATTAAAAAGGTTTAAACATTTGCGATACGTGAGTTAGGACAGAAAACAAGGCGGGTCATGATGGTCTAATCTTATAATGTCTATATCAAGGGACGTTTGTTTGAACTATT
>ENA-OREC01001919-OREC01001919.1-marine-metagenome-genome-assembly--contig:-NODE-1919-length-11023-cov-10.735246_pt1 | contig 11023 bp, 4 predicted proteins | sample MGYA00248626_ERZ508543 | MGnify/ENA primary metagenome ERZ508543 (study PRJEB26211, sample SAMN05518279) | marine metagenome | isolation source: Puget Sound, Washington, USA | host: Bankia setacea... | reverse complement strand
TAGGTTGAATACGAACGTTAAATATCACTGCTTAACTTTCTCTACACATAATTATGGTTCAACTTAACGTATTCTTTAAAAAAAATAGTTGTGTTGACCGAGGACAGTATGGAATGTCTGACGAGTATTTTAATAGTGTTCTTGTAAATAATGAAGTTCCTTCCCGGTGTTCTTTAACATTGTTAGGAATTGTTAGGGCAACCCATCCAATCAGTTTGAGCATTTTCTGTAGGGGTATAAATATATCTGGTTATTGTTATTACTTTCATGTCAGTATTATACCATTGACATGAAGCAGTTGCATGGCGCCTGTGCGGATAACGGGCTCATAAAATATCAAACTACGGACATTAACCAAGCTACGAGAGCGTGATATTGTTTTTTTGTTGCTTCTCCATAGCTAAAGATATCACTGTACGGTGGCGAGAAAACATGTGCTTGTGGTGTTCGGCACGGTGACGCCATGCTTTGGTTGTAGGTATTGTTAACACGTGTAGGCAGGGATACGTAAACGGAATAGCGTACGTTATGTTTTATGTCATAAACCAAACAAGACTGTACTAGGAGTCCACGTACTGAAGTAAAAAAAACAACCGTAGCTTACACACGATGAATGGCTGGTAATATAGTTGATAGGTTGTAATACATCAGCTTCTCTCAGCCACTCTCACGGAGGTATTTAGTCCTATTACAATGTTACAAATTGTTGTGAAATGTCAGAAATCATTGGTAAGCCGTCACGACCCATTTAATACCATTGAGACGCCGGCGTTAATCTAGCTTAATATCGGTTCCGGCGTCTTAGATAGCTTTACAATATCTCAACAGGTTCGCAGACAGCAGTCTTCATCATTTAATCCTTTCTAATTTAATTGCCAAATGAGATTATCAAAGCGATATTTACGCGATACGAGCCGGGGTGAGGAAGTCTGAATAGGTATATTTTATGACTTGCATACGTTTTTGTTTAATTAACTTCCAATACAATACGTGTCGATAAAAGTACTTCCCTTCCCGGTAGTTCCTATACCTCTCTAACAAAACATTGCGGAAAGGAAATTTTATCCAAAACGTACCCATTTAGACCGTAAAATATCGCTCAAAAAAGGTAAGCCTGTATAGCATACACACATTGCTGGCAAACACTTTTGAATTAATGCAAAGCGCTGAATTCACCGACCTAGTTATTAGTGGGACCGCGCATCGCCTTTTACGTTGGGCGAAAACATATCGATCTTTTATTTACCGCGACCGCACATTGTTAGCCTATCACATTGGGCGAAAACATCGATATTTTATTTACTGCGACCGCACATCGCTAGCCTGTCACGTTGGGCGAAAATATATCGATCTTTTTTTACTGCGACCGCACATTGTTAGCCTGTCACATTGGGCGACCCCAAATCGTCGGAATTAGTAAGGAACTATAGTGGCAAAACATAAAAAAATGCAGAATACTTACTTATAGGAGCAATACTGCTGCTTTTATTCTAATCAACTCACTTACAACCACTCATGCTAACGGTTAACTTACAAATTTACTTTTATAACTACCAGCTGGGTTTTGTGTTGATTGCTGTGCTTAAAATTGATGGCCTCCAAAACCCGCTCGCTGCCGCACCTTTTTACATGAACTAATCTTGTTGTTCAAACGGTTTGAATTTAAGCGGATGTTTTATGACGAGCTGTATAGTGAAAAGAAATATAATTGTACACAAAACATCAGAGATGGTTATATGAGCAGGAGAAATGTAATTCTATAGATCAGAGCGGACTGTGATTGTTTCAGTGAGCATGTACCCAATGACCCCTTCGTTTGCTTCATTGACTTCATTTATTGTTTTTAAGTTTCCGTTTGTTTATGTTTTGAACGCCTCGTTTAACTTTGGGGTCTAGTCAATTTAAAACTTTTTATTGCGGGGTTTATGTATTTCATACCTTTATGACCAGACTGTCACAATGGTTGTGTGTATCACGGGCTTCAATCTGCTTTAAGTACCATCGCGGAGAAAGGTCTTAAAGTATTTGAATGCATTTTGTTGGGGACACACATCACGCCCATGTATACATCGAATCGTCGCCCGTGTACAATTGTGAGCGGGTTTGGGCTCTAGCAAATCACACCGATGTTGGCGGCGATAGTAGGGGAGTAGACGCTCTAAATGAGGCTGGTAATTAAACCCTCTCTACGACTCTTATTAAATAATTATCTGTAAGATCAAAGCAAAAACCGGTATTTCAACCAACCCACTCAATCAAACTTAATGTTCAGTAGTGAAAATATGACTGACGTTGTATTCAGGATCAACATTTGGATGTGTTAGTAGACCTGAACATGTCCTCGGTGAATTATGGATTGTCAGGAAGACGAAATACCAATAGAGTACCGTAGACAATCAATTTAAAACAGAATGACGAGTACATAAACGATTGTGGTATATCATTTCGTGATTCGGGACTGTAATCTCTCTCTAAAATTATCATGCTCTACAGAACAAATCTACTTTGACATGCATGCACTAACTGCACAACCGTAAAACCAATATGCTAAATACATGCTTCAATTGTTAGAAAACATGAAACTAATAGCTTGTTTGAAAAAAGTTCTTTCCCTTTTACCAATGATTACGATGTCAAACAGCTGGCAAGTTTATTACACGTTTTTACTTCTTACATCGCAAACAAAAATTGTGTCGCTTAAATAAACTCGTGGAATTTTAATGTAAAATTATCAGCAAAACTTGAAAGGCACTTTGGCCGCTCAGCTATAAACTATACCGCTCTTCAATGGAGAATTAGATGTTCTTAAGTGAGGAAGGTAATAAAACCTCGTCGTCAAGAAGGGAACCTGAGATTAAGCATTAATCCACATATCTAGGGTTATCTAGAAAGTCTTGTAACTGTTATTTAATAGTTTCAAAATTGTCAGATTCTTTAGTCAGTGGTTTTATAGCCTAAAGATTAATTAGTCGCCGTACAGATACGTGTGCAAGTCAGAAGCAACAGATGTATTGATAGAACCTACACCGAGAACACGTACAATGCGGTAATTTGTATTTGATTATGTTCAACAGAAAGATAGGTTTTATGTTCTTGCAACCTTTGTGGCCTATAATTAGAGAACTCCCAAAATTAATTAAGTAAAAATCGTGATATAAGCTAATCTCGTTAAGGGTGAATTATATGGCGCTATGTTTTATCCGGCGATTAGAGGCGACGACGTGCCTGTAGTCTTTGTAACCGTTTAATGGCTGCCAGAACCTTAAGTATGTTATTACAATAAAACAAATATAAAAAAAGCCATCAAACAGGCGCTCACGTTACGGTAAGCTCTCTATAAGTGTATGAGTACTAGCAGCAAACCACAGCCATTCACTACAAATGTACGTCTTTAACCAGGTACGCAATATTCCTGAATGAATAAAGCATGTCTCACAGAGTATTAACACAATTCCAAGGTAACACACTGAACTTCCAGATGGTATTTCATTTATTGAATTGATTAACTTGATCTGTAGTCAGGTACATGGAAGTATGTTAAGCTCGAGCTCAAATCCCTTTGTCATCCCAAGTTTTGAAAAAATCCTAGTTGTCTTTGCTTAGCACTGGTTGGTTCTGGCTTTCGAGACGGACAAGGTCGTTACTTTTAACAGCATAATACTCTAACTTTATAATTAAAATACATACCTTCGGTTCGAGTGGTTGATTTCCTGTACGAATCTAGCATAGTATTGTTAGGTTAAGGGTTTCGTGTAGTTGGTAATCAGGTGGTCGATCAGTACGATGTGTTAGCCAACTTTAATCTTAAGTACATCTAAAATAGTAAGTAGTTTGCTCCCAAGAACAACCGAGTGCAGAAAGATTATCACCTGAATTAAACCCGTGCAGTCAGTAAACACCAATATTAAAATTAGATTATATTGAAAGCGAACTTTATTAAAAAGAAATCAGTAGGTGTTGGCGTAGAAGTGTTATATTGGTTTAGCTGATGATGTCCTCGCTAAACTACCCGGGTACCAACCAAACACGGGTACATACATCATAAACCAGTGAAGACAGTAACGCATAAGCTATGTATGCCTTACTAATCGAAAAATCAAATCAAAACAGTGTAATCTTGGTCATTTTAAACAGTTCAAAAACTCTTGCCCACATGCTTTTGTTTTCATTGATAGATAGTATCACTAAAACAGAAATCCATCACATGAGTGTTATTGATTTAAACTTAGTGACGATGCACGTAGCTTTATCAAGTATACTGAGAAAAGCTAGTGTCTAACACGAAAGCAAAGACGCATAATGCATATATTACAAATTAGAAGATGTGTTCACATTGAAACTAACCGAAAGGCAAGCTACATACCCAGGATCTATCTGGAAGAAACACTATCCTGGCTACATTTAAAAACAAACTATTAAGTGTAAGCTATATCATATGTATGAAAGCCTTCAATCACCCAAACAGATTTGAGGTTACACTATCATATCATCTAAATCAAACCAAGCCAACCCTTTTCCTTTAAATTCAACCGAACGGATAATGTATTTAAAGAGTGTCAGGTCGTTGTTCCCAAGCTATATGTGGTAAAACTAAGTCATGTTATATAGATCTTAAAGAAGGCAAAATGACCAGGGAGAGTTAATCTGTATGGCCTAGTTCACCTCCTCTGGGCGTGGAGTGTTTGTTTAACAGGCGGCAATGTGTCTTTACATGATGAGGTACAACACTCACAGACGACCAAACATGTTTACCACCGGAAAACCTCGCTAAAAGCACATCTCGATATGGCGTTCACCTGTCTTATAAGACCATGTTTGTTCAGGAAGTAAATGGTTCATCGACATTCGCGTCAATATCGTAAATAATATCGTAAATCATAACAAAAGACATACGTTAAATAATCCTGGTTAGATCTTCGTTTGTTGACATACCACCATATCATAAGAACGCATCGCTTAAAAGACCTCAGCTTTCAGAACCACGCTGATTTCTGGTTATACATGTAGTTTGAATTAACAGTTCAAACCAATTTGGCTCCTAAACCCACATATATGAGTTTTGATACTAATATCAAGTTTAAAGAAGGTAATGTATAGTTTGCTAAACGAGTTGTTGTTTTACACGGCTATGCTGAGATATATATATATTGTTAAGTTACGAAAATGAATGTTAACCTATTATTTGTTATCGTTACAGAAGACCCGTCCATCCAACCATGCGACGATCCAGAGTTTGGTGAATGCTGTTGGCGTGTACCCGGATGTGCCAGCACCATGTTGCGTACCGGACAAGATGTCATCTATAACCCTGTTGTATTTCGACGAAACCAGAAACGTAGTCTTGAAAAACTATCCCAATATGACAGTCCAGAAGTGCGCGTGTCGATAGTCTGCGTATGACAATAGTGTGTACGGGTTCAAAACTCTCATTTCGACAACGTAACTTGTTCTTTGTAACAATGTTACCCTTTAAATGTGTACAGATGTGTGTTGTTTTCACTGGAATACCAACTGGTTTCCACCTTGAAGCCAAGTGAAATATTAACTGGTTTCCAAATAAGACAACGTGTACTAGTAACTGGTTTCCACTCTCAGACCACGTAGGATACTAACTGGTTTCCAGTATTAGGCCAAGTGAAATACAAACTGTTTCTGACGTGTAAGCCAAGTAAAGACATAGGCTATGTGAACGAGAAACCAATTTTGATGACGGGGCCTCGTGGAACACTAACTGGTTTTCACAGCGAGGACACGTGAAATGCTAACTGTATTCAGGATAAGGCCATGCAAAACACAAACAAGTACTCATAAAACACGGACTAGTTACTTGATAATTTAAAAACTAAAATCCACGTTTACGACTTGAGGACACGGGATACTCAGGGATATATCGTTCCATTTTAAATAGCTGACCGAACAATGCAGTATCCGTATCTGATATCATTAACACACGACAACTGCTGGAACTGTCAGAGACTACAATGTGTGATGCCAGAGATATGTTGTGTAAAGTGTGCGATATAGGAGAGTGAGACGCTGTATTGTATTGACACACTTGGTGATGTAGTGAGATATATTGACATAGACAGGACACAAGCACGAGGAACTGAACTTGCAGAAGCCAGAGAGTGTGATTGTATGGCGTATGTGTACAACAAAGTGAATGCACCTAGGATTGTTGAACAACGCCATTGGCTGCAATTTGATTTCCGACGACTTTATGTGAGATGGTTATATCACATGTTAAGATCTAACGTTTGGTGTTGATGGAATCATGCTTTAGACATTGTAACTATCGTGTAGACTGTTACATGGACACACCAAGTCTTATAGTGTTAGTGACTTGTGTGAATTCATAAATGAGCAATAGCTGTCCAGAAGAGACGACGTATATGTTGATTATGGAAAATGAAGAACTTGCGTATTCAACTCCAGTTCGTGGATTGTTGACAGAACGTTACGCTTTTGGATGTATGTAGGACTTATTCGACTCGGCCAGTTGGTTTCTGATGAACATACTTTAGCAGAAGCAGTGTTATATGTTGTAATGTACAGTGATTATTCAGCCATTTGAGTACATAGACGTTGTATAACTTGAGGATGTAGTGTGTGTAAGGTTTCTATATGAGCTATTTCATCTAGACGAACTATGATGTGGAAAAGCAACATTTGTAAATACTGTTGCATCCACCAGCAGACAGAAGTTATTACTTTATGCTTGTACCTCGAAATGCAAATTCCTATAGGTTCACATTTGTATTATGTTAGTTTACGAGTGTATAATGACATCCAGTGTATAATGACATCCTCATTTCGACGGAACATATTATAGACGTGTATATTTTGTTTTTTTATTCGACATTTTACCCATGTTGGGAAACTGAAAGTACTGCTATACATTTTGTGTCGCCTTTTATTTAAATTTGTGTCCTATATTCCGAAGCATGAAAGCAAAGCGGTCATAGAAGAGTTACGTCGGTACAAACACGATACACTGACCATTGGTTTTGCTCTCATACTTCAGTTTGCATCTATTTGACATCTACCTCAAACATGGCGGTGAACAGCTGATTGTCGAGCACATACTGTGAAATACTGAACTAGGAATTCTCTCAGTTAACACTTTTATTTATTCTTTTTTCCCCATTTGCTTCCATTTGTATGCATCAACTCTGTATCGTTATCAGGGATAGTCCTACGAATAGCTTCGTGAACATTGAGGGAAAACTGCTGTCGCAATATTTGGCTCTATATAGAAACGTACCATTTATTTCCTAAGTAACGTTGAACTCTTCAAGAAGACCTCAACTCCATTTTAATTCTGAGCTACTGCCTGAAGATGTATGTCAACGATTTCTCATAACTATAACATTTTATTTACAAAACAAAGACCAAAGTATTGAAGGTAGATCTATTATTTATAAGAAAAAAACGAAAACTATTGAATGTGTTGTTTTTAAGACAATTTACTTTTACACATGAAAACCCGCTTTAGATGAGAACATGGCGACTCTTTAATGGATACATTATAGATACGGTTTATTTCAAGACTGTAATTTATCTTTGAATTAGAAATTGATAAGTTTCGTCGAATGATTTATATATCCAGTTTCTTTTTTCTCTCCACTTTGTCAGAACAATTTCAATACAAATGCCAGTTTTTTTTCTGCTATTATCATAATTCTCATTTAATATTTGTACTTCTATGTTATTAATAAAAGTTGGTTAGATAATAAAAAACATCTTTGTTTTCGTTATATGTGAAATGTGACCTTTTGAACTCCGAAGTACCACTTTGAAGACAACACAACAATGGCGTGTACGGATGCTTGGTAAGCACAGCCAATTCGACTACATATGGTTTAACGGTTCTAGTTTTCTTTTACATTTAGACTTTTACTAGTATGTCTTCGTAGGTGTCGTCTTTACATTGAGATGCTTTTTCTGTGAACCGGTACTATTGAAATCAGAATATATGAAATTGTGCGTCGCAAAATCCGATCTTATCAATGACGTGATTTCAGCTGTTGTAGTGGTCCTTCTGGCGTGGCTTTTACTATACATTGATTTCAACTTTGATCCCTCCAAATTGAAGAGATATACGTATAAATAAATAACATACAGAAAAAGAAAAAAAGAAAATTACACACACACACACATACAAACATGTACAAGTTATATCAAATGACATACAAGACAAGCAAACAGCAGATACTTGGGTTGAAAGGTATCCATACATCCCCGTTTCATACTCTGATATGTCATCATCTGTTTATGCAATTTAGATTCCAACAAATAAGACAATCTGAGACTTAAGACCATTTATTCAAGGCTTAAGTTAATGGGATATTGTTTATAAACCATTGGAACTGGCGACCTGAACAATAAGACCAGATTAGGCGATCTAATTAGATGTTTGTACTTTTCGAGACTAAATTTTGAACAACAATTTAGTTCACAAATACCAATCCAGAATAACTGCAGACCAGTCAAAACGCCTTGGCGTACTGGGTTATATAATAATACTAGTATAAATACTTTAATTAACGAGAGTGCTTATTGGATTTACATCTACCTTCCATAGGACTCTCAACACAACATGGCTTAACAAGAGGTAACTCCTTCCACGACACACTCTCATATTCCTTATTATGCTTGCAAAACATATATATATTTAAAGTAATTCCCGTCTGAGCCTAATATCAGGGTTATAAAGACCAAATCATACATTTCTTACGTGAAACCTTTTTTTAACTAGAGTTTGACTTTTGTCAGTTCTGCGTGATTATTCGTTTTTTTCATCCGACTACGAAGGATTTCTATCCCAGATTTTATCCATTGCACTTTTTGTCCTATCTTTATTCTTCAGAAAGAAACCAGCATTTCCCTTTTTAATGTTGAGTGCCAAACTACTGGTACCATTTTTATAACATCTTTGGTATGACGCGGTCCTTGACTGGGGATTGAACCCGGGACATCCTGCACTCGAAGCCAGTACTCTACCACTAGGCTATCGAGGAGGCGGTACGTGAAGCTTGACATCGAGACTCATATTAAGGTTATTCTACAGCCATTGGCCTTAAAGATGCTACGTGTGTCGAGTTAATCGTACAGAGGACATATTTAAAGTTGTAATTGTTAAAAAGGGGTTGTTTATTTTTTGGAGAAAGGCCATAGCTGTGTTCAAAGTTAAATGCGAGTCTTTATGCTAACTTATCTATTCATACATGTCGTGACTGCACATAGAGTAGAGAATGGAACAAGTTGAATATCCGGTGCCCTTTAATTTACGCCGCATTGGTAAACAAACAGTGACGCCAGTCAACAAGCATAGCGTGAACGATACAAAATGCAGGTCCCTTTACACAATATTTGCTCTGCACTCGAGAGTGTCACTTATTAACTCTCTATACAAATCTCTGGGCCCATACACGCCATGTTCATACACCTATACATGCCGTGTTCATACACGACATAGAGACTAGCCGGGGCTTCAATGGAAGTAGAAAGGTACCCGACAATAATCATGCTGTTCACGTGGCGATGTGGTTAATATATCAGAAGAAACAACCACGCCCGGGATAATACAATGCAATGAATATAACTTGTATTCAACTGCATTCCTTTGATATCGCAACTATATTTGCTATCGCTCTTTCTGTGAACTCAATTTTCAGTTCATTGGGAGATAGCTGTACATGTGTTCAAAGGCAGTGCTAATGATAATGATGTCGACGATGACCCCTAAGGCAATTTTGGGAAACAAAAGCAAAGACGTCATTGGCGGGCGACGATGATTAAAATGATGTATAAACACAAAATGGCCTCTCAAATAACGGAAGCATGCTACATGTACCTGTTGACTAAACAACATAAGGTACATTCTACTCAGAGACGGCCGTATTGTCTGACTGTGAGTCTACGACCCGTACAAACAGACCATACAGTGGACAGTGATTGACAGAATCCTTGCTGGGAAATCAGACACCATTCGTCATCCATTGACATTCAACTTTACTTACTTTACTTGTTTAAACTGTGCCCCGTCTCGTGTACTATACCTTGGACGCCATATCGACTACCGACTGTCACCGTGTGGGCGGTACACATGACTTATAGTAAACCAAACGTCATCTATATTTTAAAAATTGTTGAAATATATGGACTGTTACATCCTCAACTAAACATATCGTCATCACAAACAGTTCAGTAAATTGAGTCACGTGTCTTCATTTGTAACCTGTCTGTCCATTCTTACGTCAGTCTTGATATTGTTGACGAAACCAGCAATCCATGTTACAATCTGGTTACATCTAACAATGTTTTATTAATGTAGAATGTAAAATTGAAAACACCACAAAACCACAAGCCCAGCTAAATAGTCATTTAATCGTTTAACTTCTATTCAGAATAGCTTCGTCATAGGTTACATACTCTGTAACAACATGTGAACAAAATATAAATATGACAGAGAGGTGTAGACAATTTAAAAAATGTAAAAAATGAAATATAGACTAACGTTTACCGTTTTGGTCAGAGCTTAAGTACAACTGCACTCTTAGCTGATAAAAGAAAGTGGTATTTGGTATACAAGAATGAAAAATAAACAAAATGAAAATCTCCTTAGATGTGTAACAAGTGGATTTACCCAACAGTATTACTTAAAAGCCACGGACATGTGTTGTGTACATTCTGATATATATACACATGCAATGATACGAATTCAGCATACATATGATAAAAACACAACACTTTCAAAATTAATGGTCTTGTAGTAATACGCATGTGAAGAATTTGTTTGTTTTGTTCTAAGTGTTTTTCAAACCGTTTCCACTTATTTCATTCTCACATTTTCCTACTACTTTTGAAATGTTAGGGGTCCCAGTACAACAGTACCAACTTTTCTGGCAAGCTCCCGTGAACTGTATATATCAAAACATAACTTTACCATCGAAACGTTATATTGTCAAAACAAAGGAAATGAGAAGAAAATAGATCGGAAGAGCACACGTCTGAACTCCAG
>ENA-OREC01001918-OREC01001918.1-marine-metagenome-genome-assembly--contig:-NODE-1918-length-11025-cov-14.590701_pt1 | contig 11025 bp, 6 predicted proteins | sample MGYA00248626_ERZ508543 | MGnify/ENA primary metagenome ERZ508543 (study PRJEB26211, sample SAMN05518279) | marine metagenome | isolation source: Puget Sound, Washington, USA | host: Bankia setacea... | reverse complement strand
CAGTAAGTGTTGCAGTCTCACACATCATTGCTTGTCTGAAGTAAGAGTGATGAAAGGACAGTAAGTGTTGCAGTCTCACACATCATTGCTTTATTCATCCTGAGAATAACCTCCGTGCTCTGTCTTGTTATTGCAGTGCTGCTCATGCTCGCGTCTGTGAGGTGATGGATGCCTCTTTTTTTTCTTCTGATTGCAAAATGGTTGGAGACAGAAGATCTGAAACACGGGCAAATAGAAGATTAGAAACTAAATATCCCTAGAGAGGATTGGTAACAAATGCAGTTTTATATTCCCATTATGCTGAAATGGTGTTTGATCATTGGTTGAAGCTATTCATTCATTAGTACATTGGAGTAATTTGATAGGAGATTATATATGACTGAAACATTAGTAGTTTTGAGTAGGTTCTATGAAATTGTCAGAATGTCTAATTAACAGTTGGATGTATTATAACAGTATACTACCAATACCAAACTAAGAGTATAGAAGGTCAGAAGGTTTGAAGAATGAAGGGATTCTAACAGATAACAGCTAACATATTAATTGGTATACAATTATCTATTGGTACGGATAAGATTACTATAAAGAAAGGAATAACTGCAACAATGGAAGTCTAGAAAAGAGATTTAGTTTGTAAAACTAATATTATAGTTGTTTTAATAACTACCACATTAAAAGGATATATAACTGATTATGATAATAATGCATCTTTTCTCTAAACAACAATTGTATTACATTTGTACAACCATTTATCAACCAAACATAGCACCAATTTTAGAATACTAAATTAATACTTAATCACCAGTAGCAGTCTACTATATGATATAAGGTATTGTATTTAAATTCTTCTCACACTTCTTCCATTACACAAGGTACACTTATACAAGCAGGTTAAGCAGTCAGCTGTGCTTTGTCATGCTTAAATCATTGTCCTTGAGTTAATACACTTAAAATTATAAAAGAAAGCATGAAGTCATCAACTTATTAGTGTGTGCATGCAACATAAAAGTTATTTCTATCTTTAATGGTTTGTTTGTTTATTGTTTATATATTTTGCCTCTAGAGAACACACACACATATTGACCCTATATTTGCTCAGTCTTGGACACAAAAATGCTAGTTTAGACAAGTGAATGTTTCGAGCAGTACTGAACTAAAACTTCATATATGTTCCAATATTTTGAAAATGCCTCTTACCGGGGTATTGCCCTTTAGGTAAATGGTTGAAGGAAAATCAAAGATTGGTATTATGGTTTTATGTTTTCACATTTTTCAATGCTTAGTCCACAAGTTTCCTGAGACTTTACAGTGTAAGGTGTTTAAAGCAAGGTATTTGTTGCATAAAACTAGCAGCAACCCAAGACTTTTTCTGCTCGATTTGTTTCTAACCTCATGTTTCAAACAACATCCAAACTCACAAGTCACTCAACACAACAGTCAAACACCATTGAACAATGTTACTCTGTGAGACATGGTTAAGTCAAAAACAACAACCATGGCACAACGAGAAGCAGCCAGAGGGGTCATGAATCCATAGTTCTTGAAATTAGCAATACAAATTCTTCCTATAAAGTTGATATAGTTTGCATATTGTTTCTTTGCTAGTTAAGATTATAACTTGAGTTTCCATGTACAGGTAATAGTCTACAATTTCTACAACATTGTGTTACTAATCTGTTTGGATTTAGTCCTTGTTAACAACGCATTTGCTAAATATTTTGTTAAACATATAACAAAATTTATTGATCATACATGTACTAGACTATGTTTAAACAGGCATTGTTCAAACTGGCTTCTCATTCTGTTCTCTACTTGTTTGTGTTTTGCCCTAAAACAAGTGCCCTACATGTAGGTTTCTTTGAAAGACACTTTCCAGATGAACCTGAAGTCAGTTTTATTAATACATGTAATACTAGGTGTATGAATTGTACCTAAGTATTGTATACTGTTTTATTATTGGACAGTTTTTACCTAGGTGTGATATCAGTTCTAGGACTCTTTAATGAAACAGCACACAGGGTTGGTCTGTGGACAAATGAGCTTTTTCAAAGTCCTGCACACAGGGAACATACAGATGGCTAATCTTAGTGGAATCAGTTTTAAGTGGAAATCAGCGGATATAAATGTACAAACTAAAGATTTCCCCGGGATGAGTTGTAACTGCAAGCTTGTTGTAGTGTATAAGCGTGACCAGCAATACAATGAAAGCTGTGAAATAAATAGCTTTGATTTGTTTTCAAACATTGTGTAAATTACCTGGTTACATAGAGAATGTGAGCATGGTTATATATCCCAACAAGGCAAGTGAAGAGTGACATACAAGTATACATCAGTATTGTGGGCATTTGGCAAAGATGGAAATAGGACTATTTCGTTTCTGTAATATAACATAAATGGGATGATATAAATGTATGTGGATATTTCAGGAATTAGGTATACCAGTTGAATGTATTGATTTATCATTAACAGATATATGCGGACATGAAAAGACAACTAAAATGTTAATATATAAAGTTGTTAATTTTTCAAAATTTTGTGATGAAAAAAATGCATTCTTGTTCAAAACTATGTAAACACAAATAAATGCCAGTTTGTTAAATATCTACAGGCAGGTGTTAATGTCTGCATAATTTCTTTGTTTGCTTCTCATGTCTTTGGTAGATTTCTTTACTACTCCAGGATCTATTTGTTATCTATATTTCTATGTTACCATGCTTTCTCTAGTCAGACTAAGAGCCTAATGCTCCACTAATTACATCTACTACAGTTCACACTCTGATTCGTAAATAATTCCAATAAAAAAGCTTTAGTCATTATATGAAAGCTTTAGTCAATATATGAAAGCTTATGAAATTTTGTTGAAATTAAGCTCTTTCTATAGTAAAGAAGAGTCAAAGACTGCAAACATTGAGTTAGAGTTTTCCAATTTTTTCAGTAATTGTTTCTGTCTGACAGTCAGCATCATAAGAAGAGCAAACAGATGGAGTTAATTCTCTACTGTTGTCTACTATTTCATTAGTATAGCGCGTACACTCGTGTAAAGCAGATTTTGCGCTATGACACATGCATTCAACTGGTGGGTGGGGAATATAACAAACTCAACACATGCTTTTGTTCTGATACTGATCTTACTTTTGTCATTCCCACTTGGTAGGGGTTTGGAACTTTTAGATAGGTTACAGGGCATTAGACAGAAGACCTGGACAGGGAAGAAAAAACAGAGAAATGATAAAAAAATATATTGTCCAAATTGTTGTTAGTATATAGGCGCATCACACTACAGTTCATATCTACACACTTGTAATAGTTGCTCCTCTGAGTACAGATATATTGCACCGTATATCGCTATGTCTCACATGACAAAACAGTATATTTACAAATACAGCAAAATGGGTTATTCAGCTAAAGGTTACTGTGTCCTAAAGTAAAATTTAGTTATTCTAAAAATTGTATTGTATCTGAAAAAAAAACAAAAAACGCAGGTACAGTCATACCTCTTTTGACATCTTTTGATTTGTAACTCACAAGAAAAAATGTTTCACATGCAAACTATGAATCTACATCTGCACTTCTATCCCTGACTATATCCCATGTTGCTGTATTTCAGTCCACATCATAAGGACAATCACTAACATGTTCAAACATTTACTGTAAAACCTTTGGAGCACAAAAAGTGTGTGAACAAACGACTAAAAAGAAAAAGATATGTGTGCATTTGGCTAAAGTACCGGCAATTTTTACAAAAAGAGACAACCATGTTCACCTAGATTTTGTTTGTTTGTGACAATGAAGTTTTAATTTAATGTCAAAGGCTAACGACATACAGGAAGATGGTCAATTCTGTTCAAGTATCGTTTACAAGTCAACTCTATATAAGTATCATTAACTAGAAACTGTCTTTAAAACAATATTGTGACCAACAAGGTAACAGTGATCGATACACCAGATATTTTCTAAGACAATTTCAGAACAACAAATGTCAGACCTGTAAAAAAAACGGTAACTTGATGATTGAACTTTCTGCGTTTTGAGAAATACTGCAAACATGCTTGGCTTATTAACTTAATAAATTACTGACTTGTAACCACATCTAGCCAAACCAAATGATTTACAAGACATGCTAAATAAATAATGTATAGAAGTGATCATATTTTATTAAAAACAAGAACAAATGGAATAGAAAAATGAATGCAAAAGCCTTTATATTGGCAAGAAATTGTGCATGTGTTAGTTTTCACATATGAATTCAAATAACACACTAAGTGTTCCCAAACATGAATGCATACTAAAGACCTGCATCTATAAGGGCTTTTGTATTTCTGTTTCTAGTTGTGCATCCTTTTTCATATATGTAAAAGTGCAAGAAATGTAAAATTTAGTTTTCTGTAAAAGAATCAGTAAAGACAGAGCCTCTAAGTTCACAGTTTACTATAACCATAAAGGTTCTAGTATTGCTACTACTGGCTATGGTTGTTATATTATTCATTGAAAAACTACTTAGACTTACAAGAATTTCAAATGAGTTTTGGTTTTTGACAATATTTAAAGAGGGGGCTCATTTGACATTGAAATCAATAATCTTATAATTATGCCCTCAGGTTGATTGTGAAATCATGCTCGAATTGGTTCCTGGAACCAACCAGTACTAAGCAATGACTGTGTAGCAAATGTTACTTGAATAAACACATTTTTCTGTCTTTACAGATTTTATGAGTATGTTTAGTGATCTGGAGTCTATATTTTGTAATTCTGATGCAAAAATTTCCCAATCTAAAGTACTGCTTTAAGTGAAACCCATTCTCATGATAGGGCTGTTTGGCCACATACGTATTGTTACTTGCATTATATATAAATCACTAAACATACTGTTCTTCAAACAAATATCTTCACAGGTATATAAAAATGTGCTGTAAAGAGAGAAAGGTTTATAAATCACATTTACATAAATAACCAATGCAAGCAAACACATCAACAAGGCATGTTTATTTTAAGCTTTTTCTATAAAGATATGAATTATAAAATCACTGATTACACACAAACCACATCTATTATTGAATAAGTGTGATTTTGAGAGAAAGAAATGCCAATGAAGACGTGTGAGTAAGGAGAGTTGTTATACCTGGTCGGTGGGTTGTAGTTTGAAGTCCTCTGATGGATTGGTTATCACATAGCGTTTAGATGAAGGGCTTGTCTCTGTAGCTGTCATATCTCTGAACCTGTACAGTCCAATACACAATATTCCCTGCTTCCGTAATGCATGAACAAATAAATTACCATACGTGTTTCCCTCCTGAAAGAACAAGGATATCAAACACATTACAACATACAGTAAGAGAAAATCACAGATACAAGATGTCTGTAACTTGAGTAATTACTGTTTTCTGGTTGGTTAGTACTGGCATTGTAGACATTTAATCAAGAGCATAAAAATTGAGAGGTTAACTTCCCATGCCACTTCAAGGATTTGTTAGTTTTGCACATTGTGCACTTTTTTTTATAATGCATTGCGAAGATCAGTTGTTGTTTAACCATGTTTGAGTGATTTGTATACCTGGAAAAGCAACAGTTTTCTAACAATCTGTCTATATATAGAACCTATCAACGCCATCAGCTAGAAAAGCAACATCATTTATCACGGAAACGTCCATTAAACTATATACAAAATACATTTGGACCAGTGAAGAGTATTTGTTTATTTACTATGAAAACAGGGCCAATAAACGGTACATAGATATGCACTTTATATGGTTATTTGTTAATGGCCATTAGAAGATTGTAAGGAGTGGCTATTTATAACGAGGATACTGTAAATAATAATAATGTCTCTCCAACGTGTTTATGGAATGTCTCACAAACATGAAAACTGTTTGATGTGAATAATTGTAGTTGTTGTATACTAATTCACTTCAAGACTGTGTCAAATTGATGGACACAAAGAAGTAAGAGTTTGTGTTATCAGTCCATCAACAAAACATCAGTTGTAAATTAGCACAATAAGTGTTTATAAGTGTATACAAGAGAAGGAAGAACAGTTGGTATGAAGATTTAACATGCACCTGTTGATGACCCCCCCCCCACACACACACACACAATTAGTGATTGGAAAGGGTTATAATCTAAAATCTTTAACATTATGAGCCTTTTTAGGGCATGTATACAACAATAAATAAATGCTGTGTTTGGATACCATTAGTAAATCAGTTTGTACCATACTCACCCCATATTGAGCAAGTGGACCATCATAGAGCGAGATCTGAGCAACTCTACAGCGATCTCTGTTTGCCAGCACGGCCGGTGTACAGTACCCACCTCTCATACCTGCACCCTCAGCCAAGATCTGCTCTAGCTCAGGGGTGGCGCCACCAGTAATCAGGGTACGGATCAATGTCAGCGCATTGTCATTGAAGTAACTCTGAATACAGAAAAGTGGAAGAAGTTTGATAAGCACTCTTGGTTTTCAATATTCTAATACGAAAATGTAAAGAAATGGAAGTTTCAAAAGTTAAAAACAACAACATAGAATTCTTAACATTGTATCAAGAAAAAAATACATCCCTAATGTTGCCACATATATATCCCATGTTAAGCTATAGTGTTTTTCAACCTAAAAGCGTATATATATTTTTTGCATTTTAAAAAAAACGAATATTCACAGGAGGTTATTAATATTCAATCTAAGAATAAAACTACCACTTATATAATGTGAAAAAAATAGGTACAAATTAACTTACAGTGCTCATGAGTGAGTCAAGCACACTAACAGCAAAGGCCGTACCACAGGCAAATGGTTGGGTCATGTATAACTCTGTGTCTGGGTTGTCCTCATCATCCTGGTCCAAGAACTGTACATTGGAATCATTCGCTGTAAAATATAACATTATTTTAGTAATACTTTAGTTTCTGACAACAAAGACACATGTAAACTTGTTGCTGACCATTTTCTATACAAAGTATTTTGTTATTCAATAACTCTTTGTTTAGGTGGTTGCTTATAAGTGGAATCATTTTGCAGTTGTGCCAGAAAAATGATCTTGTTTTATTCATTACCAGACAGTAGTTATCTTAAGACTACCACTTAAAAATGAATCTTAAAGTACTAGTTTGTTATCAAATATGGGAATCTGGAAGAGAAAGATCTAAGAGAGGACATAATGATTGACAGAGAAGTTAAGCTTTCATCAAGCAGTTTTACCTAATTCAGTGATAAGGGGAACATTTGAGCCACAGGCAGATCCACGTCTTGAAGTCTTTGATGGACTGGTTACCTGCATAAACCCAGGAGGTAGGAAATCTGAAATAGAAAATGGACTTGTGAACAAAATTCATATATAATCACTTTGTAAAAAGGTATGTGAAATTTATATATAAGAGTGTCTATTCTGCAAACCATTTGAAAAGAAATTAAGAAAGTTCAGAAACACATTCATTTTGATTCTTTGTCTGTATTCATTAATTAAATATACCTTGTTAAGTATGGGGTTGTACGACTCATGTTATATGCATGTATACTCATTGTTTTAGTACATCAGAGTAGCACCACAGATGTCTGCTCTCTTCATCTGTCCATGATGAAATAATGAATCTGTATAATTCATAAGAAAAACCTTCAATTCAACGTGTAACTCGAAGCAGCATATACCTAGCTGACCCCCCTGTCCTGGAGACGATGCCTGAATCAACCCTATACTGTCATCAAACGTCATTGCCTTGATATTAAGTGAGCATAGGATTGCTTCTTTATCTACAAGGTGAGGATCATCAAGCTTGCGGTCTTTAGCAGACAATATCACACACATGTCACATAAGTTGATGTTCACTGCTCGCAGGTTGGCTCTAATAAGGGGTGAGCCCTGAAAAAACAACAAGGATAATATTTCTCTTTAAAATGTTCATAAGGACTGAAGGCTTCTTGGTAACATGATGAGTGCTTAATAAATAGCACTTCTAAAATAGCCTCACTTCAGAATTCAGAATATTGTTGTTATATTTGTGTAACTGATCATAAACTCTATTCTTTAAGCTTGTAAAAAATCCATTATTAAGGTATTTCTTGTACTAAAAAAGTGGTCTGGTCTTTTTACTACAAAATCAAAATACAAATTCAAAACATACTGGTAATACAAGAACTTTTGGGAAATTCTGCAAGGTTTTCCATTCTCGTCGTAGGTATTCTAAGTTTCCAACAATGACAACATGTTTTAATTCGTTGAAGTGAAAGTTACTGGCCCGTAATGGCATCACTAAATTCCGTAAACCAATAAGTGGAGAGTTAGCGTCGGAAAACAGACACACGATCACATGGTTGCATAGAACTGTCAATGCTGCTTTAGATCGATCCTGTAAAGAGATGAGAGATATTATTAGAGGTTATTCCTAAAAAAATATAAAGTAAGATTGATACTTGTGTTCTAACAACCATTTTGCCAACTCAACTCCCCATCAAGTACCTTTATTTAAGTTCTACAACAATAATCATATTGAAACATGAAAGGAGGCCACTCTCATAACAGGACTGTGTTTGACTACTTTCAATACAATACTAAATACATTTACAAACTGGTCTTTCAACTAACTCAGTGTGGTCATGCTGCCCTAAAGTGAGAAAATCATCATTAAATCCGTAAATCATACACACCATGTTTTACCAACAAGTCCAATAATCTCTATCACACATGTACTAACCATGATAGCGTCGTCCAGAGATCGTGCAGGACACCAATGGAACATTCCTGTAGAGTCAAACCTGCGTGGCTCATCCCCTGTGTTGTTCTTGTTCTGACTGGCCCATGGTGCTGGTGGCATGTCGGAGTTCTCCTTCTCTATACCAGTCAATAAACCAGCCTTACTGGGACTGCTGGGCCTGCAGGCAGAACAACAAAATAACTAGTCCATTTCTGTTCAAACCTAATCACATAAATAAATTAGACATTTGATGAGTACATTGTACAAACACCAAATATATAATGATGAATGTGAGGATTTCTGTAAACATACTTTAAGATGGACAATATACACGTAAACAAGTAGCAAATAAACTAGATACTTATATACACATTTTTTGTTAACAAATATAAAACCAAATCTGTAGTACATTTGTAATATTTTCTGAATTATTTTGTGAGATCTGTCTTCAAAAATGCACACACATGATGCAACTGTTGGTGCCACTCCTCATACATGCATCACACATGAAATCAAATTCAATTCTAGAATAAAAAACTTAAAATCTAAAAAAGTCTACCCTCTTCAAACATAGTGATATCGTTCATGAGTCAAGTCAGTGTGAATATCTCTGTAGATGCTATGATAAACGAAAATGTAACCATGTCTATATGAACAAATGCAGAACATAACATCTGATATACTAAGCCCAGTAAATACATTCTATCACATGATGTAGCTTGTTTCTAGAGAAATATAATCATTACAAATAACTTTCTATTAGACATGTGTAATATAACATACATAAGCAATGACATCATTCAATGGTTTTATACAGTGTAATATGTAGAGCAAAATGATGTGATAATAATGATTTATGGAGTTGTTTTGTTAAATGGTTTTTCGTTCATCATCATGTGATAACAATAATCCTACATTCATTGTTATATCCAAAGACTTTTATCAAAATTGTCAAATAAAATGTTATTAAACTCGCCAATTTAGGCTCGCTTCATGTTCAATTTATTCTCCTGGAAGGTCCCATATATATGTATACATAAAATGCACTGTCTGAAGCATTGGCAGTAGAATGCACATGTCTATAAAAGTCATTAAGCGTAAAATAAAACATAACTATCTCAATGTAATAATTATATGGGTGCTTCATTTTACATGGCAGTGAAGCAAGCTGAAAGCAAGAGTGTATAGCTAGTTATATGATGGTGCAGCACTCTGTATACATGTAGGATCAATAACATGTAATATATCATGTATTAGGAACAAGACATTAATATCACGTAACATTAAACATGAACGGTTACTATAGTTTATATTTACCAAGTTATATATTGTGCACAAAAAAGATTCCAAAAGATTGGTGTCATTGTTTTGTATTTTCACACTCATTCCAAGATGTGAGGTCACACATAGCAAGGGATACGGAAAGTAGATCTATTTTTGAACAACACATTTTAGTACTTAATTTTGGTCAAGAAAAAAAACCTTATGTTATTCTATCAGACAATTTAGAGTGGACAACATGTTCTCTATGAATGATCTGTGATAATTATTCAATAAAAAACAATCAGTGATAAATAAAACAAAAAAAGGGAAAAAATTAAATTACTGTCTAAGTCAAACAAGCATATCAAGGAACCGCTGTTAATTTAAATGTTTTTGTTTTGTCAGACTCCCTAAAAAAGATATTCAACAATCTGTTAGTTTCTATTTTTAATCTATAGACCTGTCTTTAACTAAATAATGTGCCTATGTGTTTTGTTAGCTGATCACTGAAAAACTGTAAAACTGAAAATGCATGGTGCTCTTACAATAATTAAATAGCATAGAACAAAAATGTTGTTTCTGGCTCTGACTTATTTCGTAACATGGCCTTTGGAAACGTAAATTCACAACATTTTTGCTATGACTTCTAAAAGAAAGAAACTATAAAAGAGAAGAATGAGACATTGAATAGATGCATGAATGAATTACCAATGATCACAAAATATTTCAGGTAGGACAAGTGGTGCCTTCGATTTACTGAAATGAACAATGGAACTTTTGTTGTCAATAATGGTATAATTCACTTTTCTCTACTACTATATCTTGTAGGTACAGTATTAAACTGTTGATGTTAGTCACGCTAAGTAAGGGACAGAACTTGTGTCGATGACTTCCATAAAGTTATTGACCTAAGTCAACACCAGTAAAAAAAAGATTTATGTAATAGGTAACGATGTATATGAGAACTAGATTTAGGAAACACTGTATTATCACTAATCTGCCTCTGCCAAGCCATTCTGGTACATGGTTGTCCGCTGCCAAGCCATTCTGGTACATGGTTGTCCGCTGCCAAGCCATTCT
>ENA-OREC01001917-OREC01001917.1-marine-metagenome-genome-assembly--contig:-NODE-1917-length-11028-cov-20.905762_pt1 | contig 11028 bp, 8 predicted proteins | sample MGYA00248626_ERZ508543 | MGnify/ENA primary metagenome ERZ508543 (study PRJEB26211, sample SAMN05518279) | marine metagenome | isolation source: Puget Sound, Washington, USA | host: Bankia setacea... | reverse complement strand
AGGTTATGTAATAATGTTGTCTAGGAAGGTTATGTTATAATGTTGTCTAGTAGGTTATGTAATAATGTTGTCTAGGAAGGTTATGTAATAATGTTGTCTAGAAAGGTTATGTTATAATGTTGTCTAGGAAGGTTATGTAATAGTGTTGTCTAGAAAGGTTATGTTATAATGTTGTCTAGTAGGTTATGCAACAAGGGAACTCACTCTAGACAATGTGAAGGTCTCTTTCATAAAAGACAGGAGGGGTGTGGGGGATTTTCCCGTTAATACCATAAAATGATTAATTACAAACAGCGAACTCTTTCCAGTACTTAATACATCTATCATGTGAGGTAAAGTACATATCTCTATTGTTCTTTGCTAAGTGGCACTTAATATTCTAAGATCAAGTGTAAGTTTCACTTTCAAAATAAACTTTTCGCCAAATCAATGCACTTTCAGTGGAATACATTTTTTGGAAACAAAGCTTCTATGGAGAGATCACAAGCTAAATCACATGATGCACAAAGGTTATGTATTACATCAATCTATATTGAGCTTCTTTAACAACTAGTTCCAAGTCAATAGCTTTAATACAGTGGATCCTTGGGACACCCAGCCCACTATACAGGTTTCTTGGAACTCTGAACAGAGAGAGCCGCAAAACTGTCTTAAAACATCAAAGAAACATTAAAGATCGAAGAAAGGGTGTGGCATAGTGGTTAGCGCAGTTGACTTGTGATCTATAGAGTACCGGCCAGGTTTGAGCTTAAACCAGTCCATGTCTTCCTTAAGTAAGAAACTTAACCCTTATCCAACTAAAATAAAACAAATTATAAACCAAAACTAACTTCAAAACACGTCCTCTCTCAAGCAGTGCTATCTCTCTACTGGTTCTAACATTTACAAACCCTTCAAACTACAATGATTATTAGTGATTTCACTCATGAACATATCTATTAAACATTCTACCCACCGTGCATATCATTTATATCACTCATGGACACCTCGAATGACCATCGCCTGACCACTGTATTGAACCAAATAACCCGTGTTGCATAACTACCCTATTTACACTGAAAACTGAACTACATTATAAAAATGAATTTGTGACACAGATAGTTGGCAGTGAGAGAAGGGATGTTAATGAGAGTTATTTACTTGTCGTACAAGTGTTGTTGGATTATAAGTACTGACTTTCATAGACAATACGCATTTGGGGACAATTCACCGCTTCCAGGGATTTTCTTGCTTATTATAGCCATGCATGACAAACACCTGGTCCATGAAACAGCCACACTGTCAATATTGGATAGCAATGTCGATTTTGAAAGCCATGCTATAATTAACTCCCCGCCCCACAACCACCAACATACCACAGGCACCGTCCCTCGGCACTTTCAGTGCTTTGATTACAAATGTAACTGCAATGTCCTGAGTGACCAATGTGTCTAGCAAAACTGTCCAATGTCCACGTACATGTAAACCAACCAAGTGTAAAGCAATCACCTGATATAATACTGTAAAGCACTGTTCAATTTGTTGGCACGTTAATTTGAAAAACCCTAGTTAGATAAAGCTCAAAATATACCACACTACGAATGTACTGGTAAGTTTAAAAACAACAAATTACCAAAGACAACTCATTATCTTTAAAAACAGACAAGTTTACAACCTTTGAATAAACAGGACAGACTGCAAAAATAAATACACCTCAGATTTGTGACATAACTAACCAGTACTAAGCAATGAGGATAAAGTTTCTTTCTCAAGGTAACAACGGTAGCGTTGACCAGCCTTTGGTTGGACTCGAACTCGGATTATAGTGAATGTTGTCCTGCCAATGCAATAACCTAACAAGTACATAATCCGAAACAATTTTGAAATAAAACACGTGTATGCCGGCTGATCTGTGATTGTAGCGAGAAATTATCAAAATTCAAAAGGAAGGACGTAAATTAAAGAGAATACAACCATACTATAGCCATGTTATATTGTTAAACCATGGTGCATTTTGAGCAAATATACGATCCAACACAGCCCATTTAGCTGAATAGAAATAACTACGGCATAAATAATCATTGTAGCACAACTATTTAACTGTTAAGTCATCCAATAAAACTGGTCATACAACTAGCACATTCTCATGAATAGAAGAGTGCAGTCCTTTTAAAATATCCTAACCCTAACACTTTCGGCAACGTGTTGACATATACTGTAGTGTATACATGTGCATGTGTGATGTATACCTTTAAAGCTTGATACGCGATACACATGGATTACTTTACACATTATCTATCGACTTCCGGGTCACCTGTACAAGGGACACCACTCTTATGCTTAAGTGGTAAATCTGTGTGTTTACAAGTGATATAAGGAAATGTTATGAGGATATTGTACATAATGCAAGAATTGATCCAAATGTAAACGATGAACAAAAGAGTATGCTTCTATCGGTTTATTGTACTAACTATTGGACCAACAGTGTTGATGCTGGCCGCAACGTGGAGCTTGCATTGGAAAGCTGGGATCCCACTGATGGTTGGAATGGATGCTACAAAAGGTACCACCAAACGAGTAAACCTGTCGGATATGTTCATGTACGATAACAACGCGGTGTATAACGCGGTTGTGAGACTTCGTGAGATGCATTGCATGGAGAGGCATGGTAACTATGAGCTATGTGCTGCTATGACTGACTGCGAACATTTAGACAACGTAAACACGAGTTGTCTAAATAGGTTTCCAGGTGTGGTGATAATTGGGGCTTTTAAAAGTGGCACCCGTGAACTCATAGATTTTCTAGCCTTGAATCCGTTGGTGAAGATTAAAAGACTTCCAGAATATGAGGTTAGTTATTTTGATAGAAATGTAGGTTTTGGCCCGGAGTGGTACCGCAGACAGATGCCTAGTAGCCTTGGCAGTCAAACCACTATAGAAAAATCCCCGAGCTATCTATCCAGTAAAATAGCTCCAAGGCAGATTCAGTACGTTAATCCTGGAATGAAACTGATACTACTTGTACGAGAACCAGTGTCCAGAACTATGTCTCATTTCAGTTTCGATAAGTACCAATCAAGCCAGAAGTATGGGGATTCTCTAGGAAGGTGTGCCCTGCAGAAACAGTGGTTAGAACATAAACGCCCTGACAAGAAAGTGAACAAAAACTGCTTTGCTGTGAAACACTCTTTATACTACGAGAATCTCAACAATTATCTGGAATATTTCGATATGAAGCAAATCGGTGTCATAGAAGCGGACATTTTTGCAAAAGAACCGTGTATAGTTTTACAGCAGGTTGAGCAGTTTTTAGGTCTAGAACCGTATATTAAGTGCAGTGACTTCATTTATAACCAAGCAAAAGACTTCTACTGTGTGGCTGACATTACTGGAGAAAAGACCGGCGTATGTTATGACCATGATCGCGGACGGGTCAATAGTTCGGATACCGAAGAAAGTCGACAACTCGAACCAATATTAAGAAAGTTTTTCAAACCACTCAACGAAGAGTTCTTCGAGCTGATAGGGAAACGATTCAAGTGGTAGAAACACCTGAACCAAACACGTGTAGCTTAGTGTTTTCTTAGCCATAATGATATGAATAAATAAAATAAAGTGTCTCAATGAAAGTTTACAACGATCATCTCTTAAGCATTATGTCTCTCGAGGAGAATATTATTTTACCTACAGGTTAGTCTATCAGCTTATAATATGCCATAGGCACTGTGTTGTGTTGAAAGACATGTATCCATTGTTATGATAATTCCCTCTTTGGTCGAATTTTTTGACGAATGTTACATTGTGTTTTCGAAATCCATGCATGTTAGTTTACTGTTTATAACGTATCATGTATCTACACATTGATAAATTGTAGTTTTATACTATTCATACTTTTATATTATGTGTTATAGGATGTATTCATTATCAAAATGAGTCTGATATATGTAGTGTTGTTAAAACGTGTACTTTATTTCGTTACAAGTAACGGCTGAACCTTAATGATATATACAGTTTTGGTACACCGTTTAATCACTTGTTATGTTTTGGTTCCTGGTGCAATAAATATATATATATATATACATGTATAAGTACTATCTTTAAGCAGTCTTTGTCCTGTGGAACATGACGAAAACAGCATAACTCTTCCGAACCCTTGGATGGGATAGTGTCTATCTCTTCCATTGAACGCTTAAACTACGGTAATATGGGAAACTTCACACTTTGAAAATATAACCTGCGTATACTGAGTACGTCTTGGTACTTAAAACACCGATGCTACTTTATTACTATAAATAAATGTCGAGATAACAGAAGTAAGTTTGTTAATATTTGTTTATTAGAAACAATATGTGGAATATCAACGTATGTAACAATTAAAGTGAAGCAGTGCTGTTAAAGGATCTGGTTTGTGTATTTTTACACATATGTAACACTTATATCCTATAGAGTTAGGTGGAAAACTATCAAACATACACTTAGAAGACAGTTGCAATCGTTTTATAGTATTCAATCCTGGCTACATGCTACATGAACCATTTGTCTGTGTATATACACATAACATGAGACTTTTATACACATGAGCTAGTATTTACATATTTCTACTGCAAGAAAAAAAAACAAATATTATACACACAACTGAAATGACGAAATGATTCCGTTGTAGCCTTAAGTTCATCATACAAACAGTTCTACACGATACTCAAAAGAGAGTACATAGTCGAGATGTTGTAATTCAAATGTCTATAGTGTTTAATGCATATAAAAAAGGACTGAACGAATAAATTGAGATTGTACAAATAAATACTGTAATTCTGTGTACGTTCATAATGTCCGTATACAGAAGATTCACGCACCTATGCTTATTAGCCGTTGTACTTACATGGTCATGCGCTTATTTCCATATGATTAAACAACTGTTGACATGCAGATGAATATAATAAATACCAATCTCCAACGCAGTTATCTCCCCTGAAAGGTACAACAGATTTAAAGAGACTGCAAGGAAAACAACTCAAATCTGCATGGGAGATTGCATAAATACATACCTTACACAGCTTAAGCAATCTGAACAAAAACACCCTGATCAAACACGTGCACACTGTTAAACAACTGATATATCCATTTGTAATGTCCACAATGCATTCGGTTACCCAATGAACTTCGTGTGTTTTCCCTGAGCAAGTAGAGCACCATTTTCTTTATTTGTTATGTCGACTGTTAGAAAAGCCAGTCTCGATCCACGCTTTAACATTTGAGCATCTATTACAATGTCCGTTCCAACTTTGGCACCCTTCATAAACCTGGAATTAGAGACACATCTACGGTTATAATACGGATTTAGAAATGGGCTTTTAAATTAAGTGGCAATAATAATGACGTCAAATGATGAGGGAAACTGGTATAAATATACAGTCGGTAGATTTATTGAGGGGGGCATTTACCGTAGATTGTAAATAAAAGCGCTGATACACATGTATTAAATGTTGTGATTCTAATTTTGAGGTGAAATAATCAAATATTCAAACAGCCACCTTGTATTAAACAATATGTTCTAGGAAAGCGCTTGAACATTATCATAACAATGACCAACAATTTAACAGACATGATTAAAAAATATTTACCATAAAATGAGAATCAAAACCAATATTTCCCTTTTTAATGTTCAGTGCCAAACAAGGGAACTACTGGTACCATTTTTAAAACGTCGTTGGTATGACGCGATCCTTGACTGGGGATTGAACGCGCGACCTTGCGTACTCGAAGTCAGCACTCTACCACTAGGCTATCGAGGAAGCGGTCATTATAGGACTAAAAGGAGTGTATACCTGATTATAAAACGAAGTTAGAAGTTGGAAAATTAAAAGCGTCACGTACGACACACTCAGATCTACGCTAACCCCAGCTACAGGTGTATCAGTTCCCAAGAGTGCCCAGGTAGATACAGCGTCCACCAATGTACAAGTAAGTCCGCCGTGTAATGTTCCTCCAACGTTTTGATGAGCCTCTTCTACCCGCATCTCACACTTACACGTCCCTCCACCTCCGTCCACCACTTTCACCTACGCAAGAAAATAAATAGAGTATGATTAAAATGTATGTTAATTAAGACTCTCTTACTGGTTCCCATATAAGTTAGCAAACATCAATAGCTAAGTTACCATAATGAACTAATACAAGGGAATTCACAACAAACTCGGAAGCATATATATATAAATGACCCTTGAGACTTATATATACATGTACGTAGGTAATTCAAAGTGTTTAGGTCTACCAGTCTAGCGTGCTATTTACTTTTACATCGCCCTCTTATATGTATAAACCTTTTCACGCAACAAATATTTCATATCGGTTTGGTTACTTTGTCGTTGTCTTCGGTCAATGATAAAACTGACACATATCAATGTACGTTGAGAATGGGAGGTAACTATAAAATATAACGTAAGCGAAATAGTCTATTTCGAATTACTCAAACAAAGGTGCTACTCCTAGTTTCTTATCAAGAGTGACCTTGGTCAATGTCTGTGGAAACCTAGACAATAAACAACCGACCCACCTTACTTAATACGTTCTCGAATCCTATTCCATGTTTTGTAGTGTGTTCGACAATTGTCATCAACGTTTGCAGTCCTTTACGTGTAGTCATCCCGTCCCAAAGTCGGCTGTAGGAGATAAACAAAATACAAGATTAGTCTCCCTTACTTTCCCGAAAGACTTCTTCACTTGCAACCTTCTCAAACGGCATTGTCACATTTTATTTATAAAGGCCACGATGCACATATGTTACTTTTATCATTTCAAACTAGGAAGTAGAACGTCTAATTAAACGACTGTATAGCTTCAGTAACACGTATGCTTATTGAGCTTTCTGTTATAAAATCTGAGGTTTTATGCTGTTTTAATAGTAATTATAATAAACAAAGGCCTATAAATTCAAAGCGGTTTGTTTGGCCGTTCTATAAGCAATGGAATTAAAAAAGTAAACTTTAATGAAAACATGTATCAAATCTAACAAGCTGAACGTTAAATGGTGTTTATATAGGTAAACCAGAAACAAAGGTCCGAGTGTTTGAGTTTATAAAACAGGAAACACAAAATATGAGTTACGTTACGCATTGATGTCAACAAATACAGTGAATATCATATGCGTGTCCTGCTATAAAAAAAGAATTGACCTGGGAGTCATATGATAGCGTATGTAAACAATTTGATTTCTATACGTGAGTACCTAGTGTTATAATTATATAAATGTACACGTAAATAGCATAAGTATAATACATTGGAATACATAGCACTACCCGCGGAAAGACTGCTGACTGTTTTCACAGAAAAAATACTTTCGGAATTTTATAATGGATCTCCGAGTTGTTCTGGCAATGGTTGGATTGTGGTTGGTTGCACATGCGGCCGTTGGACCCCTCCATGCATCTTGTAAAATTAAATGGTATGTCATTTTGTTGTTTTCTTGTCAATTCAAACCGCATTAAAAACTAGGGAAAAACACATGTAGTTGCTATAAATTGTATTGCCATTATCTATTTTGGCATTTCAAAATATTTGGGGATGGAAAAAAAGAACTTAATTCATTGTTATTATCATGATAGCACATATATACGTTTAGATGGGTACACACTTTTGAGCCGAGTAACTTCTCTATATAGCTTCTACATAGTCTACTACCAAATATAGTACTACTCATACTATTTAGTTGAAACACATTTTTGAGACACGCAAACATAATATAAATTACAAATGTATCAGATAGGATTTGATCGAGAAAAGACAATTATTAAACTAACGTATTTGTATCATTTCCTGCCGCTATAGCTCTACAAATAAATAACTTTTACAAAATTGACATACGTGTACATACACGGAGATTATAGAGAACAATGTCTGCACAGTATCTAGAAAGTCGACGATCTGCGGAGTTTTGCCAGTTTGATACACCTAACACTTCCGATTTCAGGGCTTTTCCCAATGTCACGTGTGTTGATGTGACTTTCAAAATTGTGACACAGGCTAAGGCATGGGCGTCAGCAGACAACTGTGCACAGGGCGGGGAGAAATGCCTGTACAGAGTAAGTATTATGGGACTCCAGGGTCACGTAAAATACCTAAGTTTAAGAAAAGAAAACTTTAGGGACCATTAAATAGAACGTAGTTCCACATGACTAAACATTAAGTAAAACTACTTCAGCGATAGAACAAAAAATAGCATGCAAGAACATGTTTGTAATTATATATATATGTATATGAAATGCAGCCAATGCAGTTAGATCCAACGTTATAACTTTTAATGTGTGCACCAAAATTGGATACAGTTGTTTTGTATTTCCTGATTTGCTCAATACCAAGCTTTGAACAATGATTGGTTTATAAAGTGCTTGTTTGAGAATTGTGGAGTCTACAGTATGTTCGAGCTTATTGTTGATTAAGACATACTTCTGACAACAAACAACCAGAAGCTCACTATAAGTCATCCCTAGATATAGATGTATCTTTCCGTTGGGGTCATCTATGGCTTTTTTTCTTAACGTGAACAACATTCACAGGAAAATTAGTCAGTGTCATAAGTGTTCAAACCTTGTCAAATATAGTATAATACCGTTGTTTAAGATACATGTCATAAAATAGTCCGTGTAAAAGTAATCATACGTACATACTACAAACTCCAGTTCATATTTCATGCTCAGATTACGGAACAGACAGCCACGACCATCAAAGGAATCCATTCCACACCTTCAATGAAGTACAAAGATGATCTCACGTTCAAACTATCGCCCATTGGAACCCCTGGTTGCAACGTTGAGGTAATCTTAACGGATTTGTTAACCTATTTAAGAGTTTTACCCCACACATCATACCACTAATGGGACAACTTTAAGATTCTTAAAAATACAGTGTTGGTCTCTTTAAAACGGTATTCGAATTGTTACGACTTCAGACACAAATATGTTGATGTATTAAAATTAGTGATTTATTTTTATATTCGATTCGGGTAATATACCATTCTAACTACACAGTCCGAAAACTTCACTATGACCCTCAAAGTAATATTTTATTTGTTAAATGGTACGTTTTAATTTTAGTTTAAAACAGTTAAACAGTGTTCTAATTAAGACATCACGTGATAACTGCACCATCCGCAACTGTAGGCAGACTAATCGAAATACTTTTTTAAAATTGCTTTATTATGACTCTTTTTCGGTTCCAGGGGTTCTCTACGTCCGAGACATGGTACGCGGTGTTAGATTTTGGGACCAATTATTGCAACTTGCATAACTTGATTACAGGTAAAACATACTGAGGCGTGTGATTATTAAATGAAAATAACTATGATCACTAGCAAACACATATACAGTGCGACAGAATATAGGGTTTGCAACTAACACATACATGCAGAGATGATAAACGACTGCCAACTGTTACTGGTCTCAAAAAAAAAACAAAAAAACTTTGCCCTTTGTGAAATTTCTGATAGTTTTACTAGACCGGCTCACTTTTACAAGGCTAATAAGGACTGGTGTCTTTCGCATAGATTGAGTAACTTGTCTATGATTAAATTTGTCCCGATCGTAGATTTGAGTCTACGGTACATGCCTTTTACTATCCAGACCATAGTTTGTATTGTTCGTTTTACTATGTAAATAACAAGAGGGTATATGGCCAACCACTGCTGTATTTGTGTATTTGGTAATCTCGTATCTAATAACAATTAGTTTAAAAAATATAGAACAACTCAATACTCATAACATTTACAGAGAACATATTTGACATATTCGATACATTTTACCAATTTACTTTTATATATAAATAATGTTAATTACGTGTGTTCTAAACTGATGAAAATGATGAAGTTGTGTAGAAATATATTTAATTTAATTTAAAAATCGTAGTGAAGGAGAGAACGAACAAGTATTTAGATTGTTTGTTTCGCGTGCAAATCATGCACATATACCTATTATACTAGACCTCCGTCCGTTAGTCTAATGGTTGTCCATATTGGTTTCACTGCTTTGTCTAAGCCCTCGATCGTGTATTCCATTGGTTATTTGCATTTTCAGGTTCAGGTCTAAACAACACTAAAGGTTACAGGGAAGCCACTAAGGACAGTCAGTGTACGCAATATAGTAAAGCCGAGTGTGAGAAGTACTGACCGCTTCCATTCAGCTTCGAGGGGCGATCGATTGCTCGAAAATCTTACACGTTTATATTGATAAAAAATTAAACTGAACATCTTATTGGAGTCATTTTTTAAACCCATATCGCCGAATATACTCACCGAACCATAACTTAAAACCGTGAATATAATACTGGACGATTCGCACTAATTATACCACTGAGCAACTCGCACTAACTATAACACAGAATAAACGTATACGCCTTGGTGGATAGGAACAATGAAGTCGTCTGCAGCGCACACAATAAAATTCCCCAAAGGAAACTACTAATCACATTCAACATTGGAGACAACGGCACAGCTCTACCGAAGACAACACCCGACGCAGAGATCAGTAATCAGAAGCAGAATGATGTCGAGGATGTAACGCCAAAGAAAAAGAGAAGCTTGAGAGATACTCTGTCTAAGCTCTTCACTTCTTGCTACAAGGCAAATAACGACGCTGATTAGCACTTTTATACAGCGCCAAACAAATTATTATGCTATTTATATTATTTTATGTAATGATGTATTCTTTAATGTTCAACTAAAAAGTAAACCCACTTATATAGTGTGTATGTGTTGTTTTGATATGCATGAACATTCATATAGATACGGTGTGTGATTTTGTTCGGTTCGGAAGAAACCGTCTGTCACAGAACTCATTTTAATTCAGAAATTAAAGGGACATTAAAGAACAACATTCACACCTAAAGTTAATGGCTTCAACTTTATGTCGACTTTGGAATTAGAAGTATTAGAAGTATTAGAAGTATCAGAAGTATCAGAAGTATGAGAAGTATTAGAAGTATGAGAAGCATTAGAAGTATTGGAAGTATTAGAAGTATTAGAAGTATTAGAAGTATGAGAAGTATTAGAAGTATTAGAAG
>ENA-OREC01001916-OREC01001916.1-marine-metagenome-genome-assembly--contig:-NODE-1916-length-11035-cov-14.576474_pt1 | contig 11035 bp, 5 predicted proteins | sample MGYA00248626_ERZ508543 | MGnify/ENA primary metagenome ERZ508543 (study PRJEB26211, sample SAMN05518279) | marine metagenome | isolation source: Puget Sound, Washington, USA | host: Bankia setacea... | reverse complement strand
CGGTTTACAGTGAAGCAGTTACACAAGCGTTAAGACCGGTTTACAGTGAAGCAGTTACACAAGCGTTAAGACCGGTTTACAGTGAAGCAGTTACACAAGCGTTAAGACCGGTTTACAGTGAAGCAGTTACACAAGCGTTAAGACCGGTTTACAGTGAAGCAGTTACACAAGCGTTAAGACCGGTTACGATAACACCTCATATTAAGCAACACATATTCTGATTATTTTAACATCTCCAGTAAAAAATGAGATATGAATATGAACAGTGCCAATATATATGTATATCATGTTTATTACAAAAGGAATAACACACAAAGTTCATGTACATCTTTCAACAAAATATTTAGCATTCAACAAGTCAAGTACTTTAAATATCGTCAATGTAAAAGAACACCCGGCCATCAGTGAGGTTTAGTAATTAGTCTAAGGTTCATTTTTTCCATCTGTAAATTTGAGAAAAAGAGATTCAACAAATGGAAACAGTTCCGTTAAGATTGTGTATGGCGTGGTGTTGATCAAGTACGAACACGCTAAAAGCATACATATATCAAAGGTATTTACATATAACACACAAACCATTTAAATTATTGAGACATATCTACCTTGTAATTTACCTTGTACATATTGGAATAATTTCTCGAAACTACAATACCACCTGTCTACTGTGAACACTGCCTTTAATGCCTTTAACGGACAAATCTGTACCTTGTATGTCTCCACTCAATGTTCCCGACCTGTTTGTGTTTATAGGCGGGTTTTCATGACAGCTTATTGGACAGTTAGAACACGTATGGGTTATTTTACTACAGTAAAACTCCCCTATTAAGACCACTTTGTCTGAGGAAAAATGGTCTTTATATTGGGGTGGTCTTACTATTGAGTTAAGAAAAAGAAGAAATCAATGAAATGGGAATTTAAAATGGTGGTCTTAATAGTGGAGTGGTCTTAATTTCGGCGTGGTTTTATTGTATATGACTTTGATTTAATGAAAGGGCAGAGATATTTTGGCACCATGGAGTTTCCTTCATTGTATAACAACCGTGTGAGAGTAGAAATACCAGTGCATGCATGTTATGTGTGCCTTTAAAATCCAGTTTTGTCTAGACCTAATTGACAAATATCACTCAAACGTTCACGTTGTTTTATGAAATACATGTACATACATATATATTACATTCATTAATCATACAATCACGTAATTACTTCCCATGCATACCTTCCTAATGTATCTCATAAACGTACAACACTCGCATACACATGTTATTCGGGCATCAAATACCTAATTTATAAAACAAATTTGGCACGTTGTATAACTAGTTCGCAATCCCAGTCATCTATTGGCCACATCAGCAGTAAACCATGAGAATCCATGTTCACAATTAACTGATATTAATACTCATAAATAGTTCTGTGATACGTTCGTTAATAGTCGGCGCATGTAGAGTACGGGTTGTCACTCTCGTATTTAACTACTGGTTCCTGATTTTCTAGCTCACAATAAAGAGGATTGCTTGAGCTCAGACTGGGCCCATGTTTTTGTGTGGTGTGCTTTTTACGATAAAACACTACAGCGGTGATGACACACACGGTTACAAGCAAACCAACCGCCATCAAAGCAATTGCTAAACTCCCTATACCGCTGTCCTTTTTCATGGCAGATTGGTTCTCAGGGTCTACAATCGAGGCTTTATTTGTTGTGGTCATGTTTGTACTTCTTGGTGTCCGTGTTGTTGCTGGCCGTGGTTCAGTTTTGGTCACTATTGCTGCGGATGTCCCGGGAGTATGGGTTGAAGGTCTTCGACTGGACCTTGACACTATTGTTGTCGGAGTTGGTGCAACAGTAGAAGGTCTTGACGTTGACGATGGTGACTTTGTTGTAACGCGTTTTCTGGTAGGAGTTGAGAATAGAGCAGTGGTAGTTCGGCGTTGTGTTGTCACTGTGGCTCGCTCGGTCGTTGTATATATTCGTGTGATCACAGAGGAGGAAACTCTTGTTGGAGGAACAGTTGAACTCGATGATGAGCTTGTCCTTGATGTTCGGCGTGTTGGTGATATGGTTGAAGTTCCTGAAAGAATAGGAGAGAAACATAACAGACTAGAACAGAACAAAAAATACACTGCTAAGTTGTAGCTTTGGGACAAGGGAGATATAAAACAAACTAGTAACATGTAAAAATGTATACTACTTAAAGATATCTTCATGTGTCTGTCAAAAGTTCTGATATAGTCTAACACAATGAATTAGAATAAGTCTGAAATCAGGAACCATGTTCGAATGTGTTAGCGTATATACTAAATATGAACCATGAACCAGGTATGTGAAATACTGTGCACGAAAGCATACGCGCAAATATACCAGTGTCAAAATATACGAATAAGTTATTTTGGGTTAATTTATTGGATAAGACAGTTGCTTTTTTGTCAAATTATTGAGTGTATGTATTTCGTTTTATGCATTTTGCGTGTTTTAGTTTCATTGTATTTTTACTTGACACTCACCCGGACAAGGAGCTAAAACCACGTCATCTAGAGCGATGTCACTTCTATAACTTGTAGCCTTTGTTGCTACAAACCATATCTACAATGTCGTGTACATAGTTATAAGAAACACTATCAACACTACATATCGTTCATAATTCGTTAGTCTGTGGTATACTGTGGACTATGTTATACTCCTTGCAATATTCCACAGTATGGTCTATACTTTAGTACGAGAGACTCATGATTACAGACGTGAAGAAATCCATCCTTTCATTCTTCAAACATTTCATTTCCGTTAACAGAAGTTGCGTGCGCTTTTGATGGAGTTGTAGCAAACATATTGGTATAGAGGAACATTTAAGTGGCGCTTGCGTTTTGTCAGATTGAAATAGGTCACATTTTTCATTTTCTTGTACAGTTTTACAGTTTTGAGTGAATGTTTATTGAAGTCTGACTGTATAGACTGGTCATAGAAATGAGGCTCGTACCTGAAATGGCTCCGATTGTTGTGGAACTGTAAAGTTGCCAGGGAACCACGTGTCACCCATGTCAGCTGATAGGTTGAAACGGGGAGCGAGTCCATCTATGTCATCACCTTTACTGTCGGGTTTCACAAAAATCTCAAACGTCCCGATATCTGCAAACAAATGTCAACTTACAAGATACAAGATATATGCTTTGTTGAGTTCTCCATATTAGGCACTAGCGTTATACAGCATGGAGTGTACTTTTAAATTTGACAATAGTAAAGTGCTTAAATGAATACATGTTAATACTCACCTTTCTCTCCGTATAAGTGATACCAAAAGTTGAAGCAGTAGTTGCTGTATGTATGTGGATATATCGGGGACTCCAGTATCGCCTTGTAACCCTTTCTCGCTGGACTGGACGATTCAAAATACACGTAATAACCTGAAACATATCACCAGTAACATCACTAGTAACATCTATAACTCATACATCAAACCATGACGAAGAAGCAAATATATTATCGGTTTCTGGTCTGACTCTGACGTTCTTACAACATAAACAGGAGTCGTTTAATGTAGGCTTAGAGTTTAGCAATTGCTAGCATGTTTCAATTCTTAATACTGTCACCGTCCTTGCATATATATTTATACCTTAGTTTACGCTCGCAAGTATTCGTAATGGCGACGTTGTTTGCGGTCATTAAAAACCCATATATCGTAGCAAATATAACAACCCATATATCGTAGCAAACATATAAACTCATATATCGTAGCAAACATAAAAAACCATATATCGTAGCAAATATAACAACCCATATATCGTAGCAAACATAAAAACCCATATATCGTAGCAAATATAACAACCCATATATCGTAGCAAACATAAAAAACCATATATCGTAGCAAACATAAAAAACCCATATATCGTAGCAAACATAAAAAAACATATATCGTAGTGAACATAAAACCCATATATCGTAGCAAACATAAAAACTCATATATCGTAGCAAACATAAAAACTCATATATCGTAGCAAACATAAAACCCCATATATCGTAGCAAACATAAAAAACCATATATCGTAGCAAACATAAAACACCATATATCGTAGCAAACATAAAAAACCATATATCGTAGCAAACATAAAAACCCATATATCGTAGCAAACATAAAAAACCCATATCATGGTTAACCTTACTCTAGCGCCCTCACGTCGAATTAGTTCTTTTCTGTCTTTTACGAGCCTTAAACTCAGCGAGTTGTTTATACTATTCGAACCGTCACCTGAATCTTTGACGCTGTACAAGGTAATTGTTCGTCGCAAATATAATCGCTACGTCCAATCAAAATCTACGTTACAAGTCGTGAATATAATTGTGTTCCGTTGAAAGAGTGTTGTAATGCATCGTTCAATAAGGATATATCAAGTATGTACCTTCTCCACCTGCGCCTAGGGTGTGGTCGTGAGACGGACCCGTCCTTGTGGTGGCCGTACCCCCACTTTGCCGTACCCAGTCTCGTTCGTCGTGTTCATGTTGACGCCAGCCACACAAGTCCGTCTCAAAGTCGCACGATAATGCTGGTTGGGATGCTTAAATGAAACCATGCCAATCATCATCTTAAAAAAGTAATAATAAGTAGAAAATTATGATACAATTGACATAATAGCAAAGTTGTGATGATTTACCGGTTAGTGAATGCACGAGTGTGTCTAAATGCCAGTAGATATTTCGAGGTTGCTAAAATATACACATTGGGACGATTTGAGAGAAAAAAGTGTGTAGGTTATTTAATAAAATGCAGACATATTTTGTATTTGGATCAACATGTTTACATCATTATATAAAAATAAATGTTCAATCTACATTCATATTTCCCCGCGGGTGAGCCAACGTGTATTATTTAAGTGAAACACTGCGACATGATTGAAGTAATACGAATATATTAAACTTTGGCCTCACATATACAGAACAGAACAGAACAGAACACATACTTGGGAATATCATTGGGGCTAACTTTCACTAAAATATCACAAGCAGGTTTGTAGTTCCCCCAGTACTTAAACATAATGCAGTTTGAACCCTTAATGCACACACATGACTTCAGTGTTGATAAGAAAAGTACAGAAATCATATAAAGTGAATGTCCTACAAAGTCATTTCACCAAACATAAACAAATGTGCCGTGTTTCATTATAACAAAGTAGAAAATATCGTAATTCTATGTCTGCAAAAATGGTGTAACGTGTATATAATTGTATAAAAGTAACCGCATTGTGACTGGCAACCCGCTATATGAAACGAGCAATCATACGCGGTAACTTACAACCCAGTACAACGCAGTTTAGAGCTTATTAAAGTGTTGTTAAGAGCTCAGATCAGTTTGGTTATTAAAAATAAAATTGTATATTGTAGTTAAGAGCTCATGGATTGTAACTTGTACATAGTAAAGAGCTCAGTTCAGTTTAGTTTAGAGCTCAGTACAGCTTAGTTAAGAGCTCATGGATTGTAACTTGTAAATAGTAAAGAGCTCAATTCAGTATAATTTAGAGCTCAGTACAGTTTAGTTTAGAGCTCAATAGAATGTAACTTGTACATAGTAAAGAGCTCAGTTCAGTTTAGTTTAGAGCTCAGTAAAGCTTAGTTTAAAGCTCAATAGATTGTAACTTGTACATAGTATAGATCTCAGTTCAGTTTAGTTAAGAGCTCAGTACAGCTTAGTTTAGAGCTCAATAGAATGTAACTTGTACATAGTAAAGAGCTCAGTTCAGTTTAGAGCTCAGTACAGCTTAGTTTAGAGCTCAGTAGATTTTAACTTGTACATAGTAAAGTGCTCAGTTCAGTTAAGTTAAGAGCTAAGTTCAATTTAGTTTGTAACTATGTACAGTCTAGTTTAGAGATAAGTTCAATGCAGTGTAGAGCTGACATAAGTACAGCTGTTGGTGTTTTACAATGTTCTTACTTTCACATATAGGGGCTCGGTCACTCCAGTTTGTTCCGTCACAGATTAACGTATCAGTTCCGTTAAGGGCGTAAAACACGTCACACTTAAACTTCAGAATTGCTCCTCCAAACTGCTTTTCAACACGTAAGCCCGTTGTCAGGGCTACTGTGGGACATGTATTAGCTGTGAAAAAAATAAGAATACATGTTATATATACGTTACTGTGTTGAAAAAGAAATAACTACACAACTAAGTATATCAAAACTGTTCACCATGGTGTTCGCCTAGAACAGACGGAAAGATAAATTAAACCCACAATTGTGACACTCTGACATAAATGACGTTTTAACGAACACTGGTCATCTCTTTTCCGTGTACCAAGAAGGTGACACCTTATATTTCCTGTCCATTTTTAGATTTATTTCTTTATTTTTGTCTCTTCTTTGTACAGACATATACACATGACAATATTTACATAGAATCGCTCATGTATAAAGCCTCTCTTAATCAGAGTTAAAAGAGACACGAAATAACATCACGTGTACAATTTACAATATAAACACATTCCAGGCAAATGCTAATCCATTTATGAAATTCAAATCTAAAAGAATTTTTATATATATTTTTTACTGTTACGACATCTAAAGGTACACACACATGTATGTATTAAGAACTCATAAATAAATGAATATAACACTTCTTTAGACGGTACAAGAACTGACACACATTTGCCTCTGGTAATTTGTTATAAGTCCACACCTAAATTTACTTAAAGACGATCTGTGTTTCGGTGCCAATAAAATCTTACAATAGTGTTCTGCTATATACTCAGTTTTAATTTTACAATAATTCCTTCACTTATTTCTGCCTCTATCAGATATACTGTCTGTCTTATCAATACATTCACGTCATCTGTTAGTGTACAAACTCATCATTTTCTCATACAATTCCTTGATTATGCTGTACTTAGATACATTGATGTTCAAATCATTATATGTATTAATATTATAACTTAACAGATTATCCTTGACAACAAAATACCATGACTTATACGATCTAGTGAAATTGCTGTCCGCCCAGAGTGCTATGCGTTTGTTTAGTTTTGATATAGGCATATTACATAGTCTCGTCCAGTGACTAATCACGGACTTCCACTTGTGTATATCAGGTGGTATCCAAGCCATTTCCCCTGCAACATGTTTTCCAAATAAACAAGATGTCTTACCAAAGTTGATCAGACAAAAGTACAAGAGGAATTGTCAAACACGTAAATATTCGTGATGTATGCCCCTATAATGTTTGGGATGTACTACCTTGCCAATTGAATATGGCGTTGGACCATGCTTGTTGAAAAAGCCTTCGTTACCATGTAAAAAGGGATATAGTGTTGATATATGTTACTTGAATAGTTTACAAAAATCCCTTTTCTAATCAATGGCTATATTTCTTAGTTACTTTGTACCGTATATGTTAATAATCATCATTGTAGTCAGTACTAGTTTAAAAGAACAATGATCTTAGCTAAAATAAATAATTGCAATTGCTGTTGACAGACCTACGTTACGTGGGATGTAAACTGTTAATTCACATATCTAAAAGTATACAGAAAGTGCCAACTCTGCTCTATCGATTGGCCAATTAATCAACACCATTTTAGTTCTGTAAATGCTTCAATTTATATATAGCTGCATTTCATGAAACTCAAAATATTGATTATTAACACAGGCTATTTCATTGTAATAAACTCACGTGTTATGTTATATACATGAATTAACTTAATATCCTTAACTTAGTGGGAATATAAAACAACCATGCCTATTTGTCCTTTGGGGTACCATACTACTAGTAGCTATCACAATTAATATTTAATATATTGGACGATGATACCTTTGTAAATGTATTCAGACAAATGTAGAACGCATTCGAGAGTTTGATTCAATTTGATTAATTAGTTTACCTTTTCAAGTAGTATTTAGTTGGAAAAACCATGCGACATCACGTATTTTCTTGAAGGTAGTCATTTATCATACCCATAGTTGAACAATTGTTGTGTCAAAGAAGACATAATTATTATTTAAGAACACATATTGTGTAGAATATTTATACAATAATATGTGTCAAAAGAATGCTGAATAGCTTAGTAAATAGTATGAGTATTTGGCAGTCAGAACATGGCAAGAAGTCAATGAAAAATGATCCTGTAAAGTACAAGAATTCCTTACCTATAAATAAGAAGAAACTGAAGAGAGGATACCTCTCCATCTTCAACACATCAGCAGATTTAAGCCTAACTCACAATCATATGTTTGAGTAACAGCAAAGTTTAGATAAATGCACCATATGTAATGTCAAGAATTTGAGATAACGGGTAACACTATTTATATTCTAAAAGATTGATGTGTTTATATTTAGCTGACTTATATACAAATAACTTTTGTTGACATCATTGTTGGACTTATTAATATACATACTTTGTATGACCTCTTTGCATGAATGTATCTACTAGCTAGATGCTACACTGTACTCATACACTAGTATTTCTTTGAATCAGTTATTAGTCATCCATCATTCAAGTTACACAAAATGATTGCAAGGTATGTTGCTCACATTTCTGATGAATTTGAACCAAATAAAGGTGTGTGTTATGGACAAATAGGCACATATGTACGAGTACGTGTAGTGTTTATCACAAATTATGTGAAATACATCACGTATTTCATAGAAAGTATATTACCAAATTGATCACACACTTTCCTGTACAACTCAATTTTGTTAAAATAATGAAATATCATTTCTTTTAATCATACTTATAGTAAATGCCTATGTGCATAACTGGAATGAGATGCTCAAAAAAGGCCAGATATGAGGGAACTGTTCGCTACTTGACCACAGGATGATCTTGAAATGGTCGTAGTTGGGTTAGTCAAATACAAGTATTAAAGAAAGTATAGTGCAAACTGTTTCAATACTGGTATAGCGTATATACTTATGTACCTCTTTAAATGTATATTTATTTCATTGATTTGCCAACAGCTTCATAGTATAGGATATAAGCAGGACTGTTAATATACAAAAGCAACAACAATTATTTAATTGAACTATTGGTATTTTAAATGAATGAATGTCCTTCAATATGAAATGCTAGGTAATAAACCCGGTAACGTAAAGATACGTAACCTCGTGTAGCATTTTAGTTTTCCTTTCAACTACTTTGTTTTAGTATTCAGAGAATATATAGACATGCAGCACTAGTGTCATTTTAGTAGTGAAAAATGTATGAAATGTATAAATATGAGAATGAGTGCAACACATTAGTAGAATAACATATGTGAAATGAGACATGTAATTACAAATAATTCTATGCATATTGGCCATACAAGATATACTAGTACCCTATCAAATATAACGATTCAATGTGCACATGATTTTTATCAGTCCTACATTTTATAAAAAATGTTTCATGATAACACTGTTTGCCCAGGAAAACTTGTGTGGTGTTTTTTTCGTCAATGGTAACGTACTTTTTCTCAGCATACACTAAATAAGGCTAAAATTCACACACAGGTACTATTTTTGCTGTTTAAAGTGTCCTTTGGCAACAACTTCATTGTTTTTATAACTGTAATGCAAAAGAATAGAAATTAGAAGTTGTGTATTCAACGTCAAAATGAACAGCTTAATTTTAAAAAAAACCTAATAAAACGGATAAAAGTCACATTTTATCTGGAAAAACTCATAGTTTTCAAATAAATATGTTTCTTATACCATTGATTTACCATTTAATTAATGTCTTTTTTGATTTTCCAGGAGCCTACTCTAGAAAATATACAGTTCTTATAAAACATTTCTTAATTTGAATGGTAACGTAATGTTTGCACTTTAAACATAAGAACATTGTATAATAATTATGTCAAAGTACTTTTTCTTGCAGTTAAAAACCTAAACTTGATTAAAATACCCATGTGTTAGATAATATCTAACTTTTATACAAACAAATTAGAACAATATCTTATTTGTGGTACAGTTGTCCATTTTTAAAAAAGAGAGTAGCTTTCTAATTATGCTGATAAAATCAAGTATCTAAAGATAAATACAAACAATCTATATATCATTGAAATCGTTATACTTTGTAGTATTTGAAAATCACTTCGACTATCCATTGAAACTAAATCTAAATACCCAATCATGAAATGTAGCACTTAGTATATATAGTAGTGTCATATAGAATGTTAGTGTTTATAAATGTGTTACCATGGATACAGACAATGTACACAACTGATTTCTGTCAACTTGAAATGATACTTGAAAATGATAAACAGTTCGAAACTATTCCAAATATAAAACATGATAATAAAGAAAAACGTAAGAGAACTATCGGTATTTTACCTATCGTAATGTTTTACATATTCATGATCTTGCATATAAGCTAATTTGCATATAATTTGCATATCGCTGTAGCACAAAGTCTTAGCTTCCATTTAGTAGTCGTGGTCGTTGTTGTTGTCGTCGTCGTCGTCGTTGTTGTTGTTGTTGTTGTCGTCGTCGTCGTCGTTATCACCATTATTGTTGTACATTCACACATACATGTGTTTCGACAACATTTAGCAGACACTATGAATGTAATCAACATCAGCAATCAACCTATCCACTTGAATGGTATTGTTCTGTAGTCCTAGCGGTCAAGTGTGTATACAGGGACTTAGTGGAAAATTGTACAAATAATGTGACGACTAAAAACAAGACATCAACTCTATAGGACAATTAATGTTTACAATTGGAAGTAGAAATACTTGGCCATTAGGGTCCCATGTTCGCTAATTGCTCGCATTGTTTGAGACACTATGTCGGTTATTGCGCAAATATCTGCAATTGTAATCCCATATAGTGCGCCTTGTATTTAAACCAGTCCAAACAACAGATTGCATGGTATGTGGGTCAGCACTTAAACACACGTTTGGTTTAAAATATGGAATAACAAGATGTTAGCAGTCCACGTGTACACGTATTTAAGAACCCACTTTTAATAAGGGTATTTGGCTTACGTAAGTTTCCGCTTTAAAACGAAACCCACTTACTCCCAGATCGGAAGAGCGTCGTGTAGGGAAAGAGTGTAGATCTCGGTGGTCGCCGTATCATTAAAA
>ENA-OREC01001915-OREC01001915.1-marine-metagenome-genome-assembly--contig:-NODE-1915-length-11040-cov-11.630576_pt1 | contig 11040 bp, 5 predicted proteins | sample MGYA00248626_ERZ508543 | MGnify/ENA primary metagenome ERZ508543 (study PRJEB26211, sample SAMN05518279) | marine metagenome | isolation source: Puget Sound, Washington, USA | host: Bankia setacea... | reverse complement strand
CTCCCTAACACCCCTCCCTCTCCCTAACACCCCCTCTCCCTAACACCCCCCTAACACCCCTCCCTAACATAATCCAAAAAAATAATAATGAAATTCCGTTTTCCAAGGACATATATTACATAATAATAGAAAAACGCTTTGAATGCGTATGTCTACATAAAACAGTAAACAATATTCTAATGAAAATACCTACCCGAAAGGGAGAACTCATGTCGAAAGGGAGAACTCATGTACATAGTTGTCCCTACAACGAAAAGAGGGAATTCTTCACACGTGTATGTGTTCAAGAAGAGGCCTTTGAACAACCATGTTACCGTATTACATGTTGACAACATGTTGACAACTACAGTTTGACATTTCGGTTTAGCTGTAGCCGGTTTCGTCAATGAACTTTCCTGATGTCGCCATGTAGGGTCAAACTCTCAACCTTCTACTAACTAAGCCGCCGACAGCCGAGGACAATTTGAAAAAAGAAATTAAATAATTAGCCCAATGAATCAAAAGTTCCGATCTCTCTCCTATTTGTTTACCTCCAGGTCTTAGAAAAAATGGAAACCCGTAATAACTACTTTCTTTAGATGATATCAGTTATAACATACTTCCTACCAATCCCATACTTTATCACAGAAGATTCATGCAATTGAAAATGTATTAACTACTTCAGATTTCAACATTTCTCTGTCATATAGATAAGATGGAATGTGAACGAGTCAAGTACGGGATATGGAGGTAATGAAGAATACAAGAGTCTAATCAAGGCCTGTTTACGCTGGGACGGTTGACACACTTGCACTCGAGCACCAAACTAATTTACTGATAACCCATCAAAGTAAATAGAGACACCACTAATGGACAAGGTCGTAAATAGAAATCCGTCTCTCCTTTAGGCTTATTAAAATCTCCGTTCTAGCACAATGGCTCGTTTCTTTCACATTTATCGTCTAAATCAGACTGTTTTTCTCTCGATTTTCTTATTCACAATCGTCCAACATGATTGTCATGCATTTCTTAGACTACTTATAAAAACATAAATATATCTTAATTGTACATGCAAATGTATATCGCCTTTCACTATCAGATTCAATATCTCGATGGTAGGTTCAGTATTGATTTTTTTCTTTGAAATCGATATTTTTAAGTTTAAAGTCGATAAGCTCATGACTGTGTATACCTATATGTATTCATCTAAATGTAATAACCATGGTCCCTCCTTTCTTGAGCCCATTACTTCCGTCTACCCTATCATCACATGAGCTGGTGTCATTGGGTACGTCTTTATGATAAGTTCTGATGGTTCGTGGAATGCCGGTCATATAATGACTTCCAAGCGTGTACCAAGCATAAGCCAAACGGGAAACAGCTAGAGAGACCACACCTCATTAAAAAACGCCTCCTCGATAGCCTAGTCGTAGAGTGCTGGCATCGAGTGCGGGAGGTCCTGGGTTCAATCCCCAGCCGAGGACCGCGTCATACCAAAGACGTTATAAAATGGTACCAGTAGTTCCCTTGTTTAGCACTCAACATTGAAAAGGGAAGTACTGGCTCTTTCTCAAGAATTAAGATAAGAAAATAATGTAATGGATAAGGTCTGGTATAGAAGTCCATCGAAGTCGGAGGTCATTGGCCGTTGTGGCGGGGATGAAAAAAACGAATGACCACGCAGTACCGACAAAATTCGAATGCTAAAAAACAAAAAAAAACAAAAAACAATACATAAACAATCATAGATTATCTAGAGACAGACATGTTCCATGATCACGGTGTTTAGGGGTTGTGCAAGCGACCAGTTTGCGTACAGCAGCTCGGAGACTAGCGAAATGTTACCGACAATTGTTTGCTGGTTACTATACAGTGATATGATCCTTATACGACTTATTGGTACCAATTTTTTATCCGTCGTTTAATATTAACATCATGACTTACCTGTTTTAGTATTACATATTTGTACAACAGTCTTCGTGTTCAATTTCCTTAGATACTCCTGTATAGATTTTAGTAAACATTGACATTTTGAATGCTAGCTGTTTCTTCTATGATTTTCTCCTACGTCGCCTTGATAATGGCATGGCTTTTCTAGACCTATAGTATTGCAATAGCGCGTCAACGCCGTGTATTATAGTTAGCAAGATAAATGTTAGATATACTACAATTGTTGATGTATGGTGTATATTTAAGTGGCATCAAGCAGCAGACACAACTGTTACTTGAGTTATACCCGCGAAATTGTGATTAATGCAGATTAGAAAGAGTAGCGGGCCTCGCGTATTGGGGGAAACACCTGTTCTTATATACGTCCCTCTAATTTTATTCCAGCTGTAACTTACAGGCTTCCACTACTGTATGTACAGGCCTACATGTGAAGTGTTTGGGCGACACTTCAGGTCGTGGATCAACATGTATACACGCTTAATTTACTTGGTTATGTTTGATTTATCACTTATTAAGTCAACTTTTGGGATTAACTTATTTTTATACTTACTGTAAATGGAAGCGTACATTTTGACCTTGAACCTTGACCTCAAACAACACTTAGACTCGTGTATTTAGGGACCCTTCACTGAGGGCTACATGGATTAAGTTTCGGCTTGTTTTCAAAAAAGATGTTCATGTCAGTTTTCTTTAAGTGCTATTTTATGTTTACAAAGTACAACCCCATTTTCGTATTCGAAGTATTCCAACCAAATGTAGACAAGTCGCCAACCTTTGGATTATTACAACAATTATCGTGAACCAATTGCAAAGTTCGGTACAGTATTGAGATTATCTACTAGACGGTACCTTAATTGTGTTTGTCTGCTTAAGATGTGCCGAAATAGTATCTTTGATTGGAACACCTTATATTAAAGCCTATACATGAAATAACCGATTTTACAAACGCTCTTAGGGCCATTGCTCCTTTATTTTCGCCTGTGTTATTTAATTTTGTGCAATTTGTCAATCTGAGAGAGAGAGCGTTTAAAAGATCTAACCAAATTATTTGAATGGATAGTTCACCTAACAAAGACACAATTCGATATTAACAGTGTTAAGTGCGTGACAATTGTGTGTCAATGTGCAATATTAGCGAAGTAATTGTAACAATCGGAAACTATGTTGCGTAATATTAATAAAACTGGATTAAAACTTGGGCTAAAGATAGTAAAACTAATTTGAAGAGTGGATTAATAATGGAGGATTAAGGTTAAGAAAGAGAATGCGTAATATTTGATAATCTCGCGACCTTCGACATTTGATAAACGCACTTTTTGTTGATAAACGTATCTGTAATAATAAACATTGTATCTGAACACAGAACATCTTGTAAATACTGCTTTACTTCAAAGTTTGCTTTGTCATGAAGAAACAACGTAAATACCTGGGAATGTATGACGATTAACGGAATTTAAACATGTTAGTGATAACAGATTATTTTGGACATTTCAACATAAATAAATAGCGACAGCACGATTTATTCGAACATTTTGAAAGTTGACTTTAATACCAACACACTGATACCGGGAGAATTCATCGAACAGATAGACAGATCTAAGTAAAGTTTGGTGATGTTATCAAGTGGAGTTAAAGACATTGCTCATATTGGGAACTTTTGGAGACGGGTGTTTATAAATGACGTACTTCACATCAGTTGGGGGAATTTTGAGGAAGGAATTTACATAAACAGGGGTCTTTCTTTAGATGTGAGGCCTCGTGAACAGTTTATATTTGTTGTGTTGGAGATATATTTTAAAACAGGGCCGAATATCTAACAACGAACATTGCTGCTTGTATCAACATAAGATATAAAAGTTCGTGAAAAGTGGCTAGTTGTGACTATTATACACGTTGATTATTCTTTGTGACGAAAAAAAAGTAAACAAAACGAACAAAAAAGATTTGGTAAATACAAAAAAATAAAATCTGAAAAGATGAGTTTAATTCCAGGATTAGGGCATCTTTACCATGATGGAAACTTAAATAACGTATTTACGAACTTAGACGTCCAAGATAAGTTACGCACGCGAGAAATGAACGCAAGAGAAGCTAAAAGCTTGGACAAATATATTCATGTTATAGATAGAGCACAGAAGGTATGTAAGCGACGCAATGAACATGAACAGCGTTTTGTGAGAGAAGAACTTACAGGCATAAAATGGAAAACGCAGACGTTAAAATCGAGTTTGAAACAAGAAAGTCAACGCATGAAACGTCAAAAGCTACACAAATTGTATGGCCCAGACGTAAAACTACCGTCCGTTCATGGCGTCCATGGGAGTGACGTCACGTATGATGTCATGGGTTACGTTACTAAAAAGAATCTTGTTGTAGTAAGCGATCGGTCAATTTATTCAAGTGGAGACAGGGCAAGGAATTATTCAGCACCGGAACAAAGAAGGATGCTTAACTCGAGAGAAAGTGGATTAAACCAGAGTTGGAGGTGCGAAACCAGCGCTCGTGCCCCGAGTTACGTCAGGCGGTCCGAGCAAGTCGCCACGTCTCTTCACAAACTCTTTGAACAGTCAAAAGAAAGGAAACTAAGGGAAAGCGAAATGACAGTTCTTGATGTTTTAGGTAAAGGTTCTAAAGAAGAATTGGAGAAAGCACTGTTTGTGTTGAGAGGTACGACAATTGGAAACGCCATTGTAGACATTCTACATCATCGCCGGATGGTCACGCAGAAGACGTCGACGAGGGCAAGTAAAGCAACGTCAATTTCGTCAGCATCTTCGAGTGCAAGCCGTGGGGATAGTGGATTTGACGTTTTAAGTAGCACGACAGATTCAGACGACGATAAGGTTTCAACAACGCCTTCAGGTGATTTAAGTTTACGTTTGGACTATTTGCCAACCGAGACGAACCTTTTAGAACTAAACTCTTCACATTCGGCTCTGAAACGTGGCCAGGAGCTCCCTAAGATATTTCCGAAAATTGGATCATATGAGGAACCCGAGACTGAACTTACACACATGTTTAGAAGGGGGAACTCTGTAGGGTCCTCAGTTATGGCGAACGCTTCAGACAAAAGCTCCGTTGCTAAAGGCGCCAGTATGAAATGGACGGAGATTTTCAAGGCACCGGAGTTGTGGAAACAGTCCCAGCAGAATAAACGTGGCACCGTGGCTCAGAAGACACTCAGTCTCGTCACGTTAACGGGGAAACGAAGACAAACGCTGTTAAAGAGATAGCTCACGTTAGTTATAAACTGTCTATTAGTGATCGACACACTATTGAAGAGTACTGCAGTAAAAAGTGACGTTAATAATTGTTTGTTTTATTTGTTATTTAAAACTTTTACTGATGGTTTTAGATAATCATGTAGCTTGAACTAGAGTTTATCTTCTGAATATGCCAAACCTAAGTTTTCCATTCGTATCTGCCATTTTAAATAATGCTTTCCCAAAAAAGTCAGATACATTTTGGATAGACGATATACATTAAAAGGGAAAGGGAATTTCAGCTTGAAAAACTATAAGCACATGTTAACTCTCGGGCAATAAACATATTAATACATGTAGTTAAAAGAGGATGGATATTGTTCCTTCATCTCAATAAAGTATTAAGTATATTCAAGTATATAAAGCATGTCTTCAAACTCACCTGTATAACTTTGCTCAACTTTCAACGGTTGAGATAGTATTAGTATTTTTTATCATATAACACATGCAGTTACTTATTTATGTTGTAGATGAGTAAAAGAGATAAAGATATTTTAAAACTCTGTCCACAAGATATTTTAAAACTCTGTCTCCACCCCCCCCCCCCCCAATTTTACTAGTTGTGGGTATATTATTCAGATGAAAGAGTAAAGTGATGCTACAAGAAGGCTGAGTCATTCAAGGGTGAAACCAGATGAAAATTTTAGTTCTGAAAACGGTACAAATGTAGTAGAAAAGAAGTATCTGAAGTTTTGTTACAGTTATAAACTCATGAATTGTAACACTCTAAAGAGAACCAAAACTAGTTCTAAAGAATATATCACTGTGCAGAACATTTAGCAGTTTGAGATGGGAACATCTACTACAAGGGGTAACATATACCACTGATGGGCAGCCATGTTCTTCAGGGTATTCTACAAAAATAATCAACATTTATAAAGGTGAACAATACATAAATGATGCTCAAGAGACAGAAATGTCGCATATTTAGTTTCAAGGGACAGAACTCTTGCATATCTAGTTTCAAGGGATAGAACTATTGCACAGTTAGCTGTAAGGGATAAAAATATTGCAGTCTAGCAAAGTGCACACCGCAAAATGAAGAATAACTGCACATACAATTATATGTTGTCAAATAATTTTGCTTAGTTAGATAATGAGCAAGGAATGAAATGTATGAATAAAAGCAAAGCAAATAAAAAAGCAACAATCACATATGTGTTTAATGATAACTTATATGTGTGTACATTCATTTTTGTTATGCCCCCCACAAAATTATGGGTGGGCATTAAGATTTGCACTTCTCCATACGTCCGTCCATCCGTACATCCCGAAATCTTGTGTGTGCAACTCCTCCTACACACCTTGATAGATTTTATTCATACCCATACACAGTGACCAACTTGACCTGGAGATGACCGTAAAGACGAGATTTGGGATGCTGCAAGTTTTACATGAGTTATAGGACTTGGAATTATTTTTTACAGTATAGCATATAGGGGGGAAATCTTGTTTGCACAACTCCTCCTACACCCCTTTATGGATTTTGTTCATACTTATACACAGTGACCAACTTGATATGAAGATGCCCAGTGTTTTATAAGAAGGCTGCATTCCATAAATCAAGCCCTGTCCATAAAATCACATTAGACATTCAATAGCTCGGCTGGATTCCATAATCATTCAATCCGGCTCAAGTTTAATCCAAAATATTTCATGCAAAATAATACATATTTTAAACAAATTCACCAGGAATGTTAAAAGTAGAGTAAATAGTTTATCTATGAATCTACATAAACAACAGTTGTATTTGTAGGAAGAACTCAGTGTTTTGGTCTGTAATATGTAGGATTAACAATGAGGGGTAAATCCTTGATTATGAAATCCAGCAAGGTAAATAAATTAAACTAGTTGTACACATGCATGGTAAAGCAGGACAATGTGGTAACACAGTTCGGTCAATTGTAAGAATTTCATTGTCATGTTCTAAGAATAATTGTGCAGTACCTTTTGTTGTTGTACAGTTCCCATGCCTTCACCATACCTCTTGCCATCTCTTTAGTTGGTCTGTTTGATGGTAGCTACATTGGGTGAATCAAGTAGAGTGAAATCTCTCAGAAGGTCTACATGAGGTGAATCAAGTACAGTGAAATCTCTCATTAAGTATACACACTTCTAAAAGTGTACATGGTACCCAGTGTTTCTTTTAAATATTTACATAATTCAACTATTTGAACTGTTTGTCAAACTCTTTGTGATTTTCAGAGAATATTTTACCTTACGTTCGAGCTGTTTTTGAAAATGACAGTATAAAACTTATTATGTAACATTGTCAAACCTTGAATTAAGAACATTGTCAAGTAAGAACATTCCAGACAAGTTTAACACAGTGTGAACTTCAAATATTGATCCAAACCATGAACAGCTGAAACAAGTCTACAATGTACAACAACTGCTATAAACAATAATCTTTGAATACTGGACTGTTTACATCATGATATGGTTTGTTATTGTCTAAAACACACACATGAATACATAGAACAAAATCCATTGGACTTTTGGAAAGTGAAACTTAATGATTACTGCACAGAGATAGCAGATGTTTTAGTGAATACAGAAGAAATGTCTAAAGTAATCAAACCTGTTTATCTGTGAAATCAAACCCGGCGAGCGTCAGACTGTATCTGAAAATATAGTAACATAAGTGAAGTTGACAGTAAAAGCATGCAGAGCAAGTGACTATGAAATAAGTTCTAAATACTTGTGAAATTCCATTTAAGTAGTCTTTTGTTTTTCTTCTATCTACACTTATATCAATTACCATATTAACCAGAAAAACTGTTTGTTTTTAATTAACGTATGACAGGGATGGATATTCTATAGGCAACAGTACCACACATGTGTACATAGTATTCTAAACATACCAATGGTCTCATTTAAGGACATACTGTGTAACTTGATGCCAGGTTTTTTAAATGAATACCGTAGTTTGAATACATAAAGGCAGAATTATAAATCTTTCAGACCAATTTATCAGGAATGTTTCAACTCAGAATACATGTATATAGTTTACCTATAAATCTACATAAACATCAGTGGTAATGTGTCATGTAAACCTGTAACATTTATGCAATCAACCTTATCCCAACTTTACCACCCCTTTAACCTAAATAATATAAAGCTCAGCGTGGTTTAGTCATTATCATATTACAAAATAAAAATGTCTCAAAAATTAATGGGAAAAAATATGGTTTTATGCTCCTTTTTATGTAGCGAACCTGTCATCCATTACTTAACAAGGGCTGAACTAAAAGTGATGATAATTGCAATCTTATTTAATGTGTATTCATGTTTTATATTAGAATGTGTCAAGGTAATTAAGATATCTTCTAAGATCTATGTCATAATTTTATTCTAATTTCACAGTATACACGTATGCTTATATCTGTTATATTTTATTTGTACAGTGCTTTTGAACATTAACTTAATATATGAAAAGAGCACTATCAAATTTGGTGAATAAATATAAAAAAAAAGAGTAAATAAATTGAAATTATCAGCATCAAAATTACAGCTATTTCCAGATCCTGTATTTAGCTTTATGGCCTTTACATAGTAACATTATTCAGGCAACCTAGATTAAAATACCATATTTCTCCATAACATTCAGAAAGTAATCAGTTGAAAAAAGTACATGTATTAAAATTTATAAGGCCTAACCATTAGCTTTCTATTAATGTTAAGATCACCTCAATTGAAGGACCAGTTCTCCCGAGTCATAAAGGTGGTCATTTTTTTAAGGTTTCGCTTCAATGATAGGTCCAACATGATCTAATAATCCAAAGGCAGTCTTACAACTAAAGGTGTTCTTACAAGTGAAAGTGGTCTTACAAGTGAAAGTGGTCTTACAAGTGAAAGTGGTCTTACAAGTGAAAGTGGTCTTACAAGTGAAAGTGGTATTACAAATGTGAGTATGTACCTGTGTATATCAGTCAAGGCCCCTATAACACCACCAGCCCCTGATGCAAATGTGTTAAACTCGACCTGTTTAGCATCTTGACCTTCAGATCCATCTGACCTTGACACTGGCTCCATCATAAAGTCATTGCGGGTCATGGTCAAAGTTATTGGCTAAGAAAGAAACAAGAACATATTTGTTTACAAGTACATTGTATTAGATATACATGTATGATTATCAAAACACATACTGTGTATTTTCCTTAAAAATGTATGTTCTAAATAGGTCATCCTGCATCAATGGAGAAAGGCGTGTAGGATCTCTTTTCAAAAATGCTAGTACAAACAAAATAGAACTAGTATCATCAAAGGACAGTTTTTCATTCTATACTACTATTTAGTGGAGATTTACTTGACTGCCTTGTTTGTCTAAAGTACGTCCGTATTATGTTTCATTATTTTGTACATTACCTGTGCAAGTCCTTCATTTCTCACTGTTTCATAAATATTCCAGAACTCTTTGGTAAAACTGTCAACTGGGAGAATACTGAAACAATAAAATATGAACGCCATGCAGATCACCAACAACAGTTATCCATATATTAACAAAGAAACAAAATTATAACGAAAACATGTTCTTAAAAGGCAGAAACAATTTACAAAACAGTCTTAACAACATCAATATAACTGTGAAGGCAACAGAAACAACAATACAAAGTTCTTCAAACTAAAGTATATCTACCTACTCTTTCAAACTGTCTTTCATAAACTCATGATCGTTGCTCACTTTATAGATAAGGGTTTGAAAGAGCACGTGTAGTCTGCGTGTCTTCTCGAGCACGTGACCCGGAAGTCGGCTTGGAAACAATGTGTACGGCATAGGCTCCACCCTCTCTGGAAATTCATTGGCCGTTATCTTCTTTTGAGCACCTAGAAGTACCGATTTAGATGAAGGTTTGAACAACTGCAGATACTTAAATGAATTGATAAAATAATGTACGCTATCAGTGGTGCAGATTTATGCTTTCGCGTGGGTCTTCTTGTCGGATCGTAGAACCCGGATAGAAAAAAACGTTGATCACACGAACTTAAACGAACGCCACGACTATCTCTGGAAGTTATACGAGAGCCACGACTATCTCTGGAACTTATACGAACGCCACGACTATCTCTGGAAGTTATATGAGAGCCACGACCATCTCTGGAAGTTATATGAACGCCACGACTATCTCTGGAACTTATACGAACGCCACGACTATCTCTGGAAGTTATATGAGAGCCACGACTATCTCTGGAAGTTATATGAGAGCCACGACTATCTCTGGAAGTTATATGATAGCCACGACCATCTCTGGAAGTTATATGAACACCACGACCATCTTCGAAGTTACATGAACGCCAATGATCAAATCACGGTGACGCTATAAATGGCAAGATCACTAACCATTTTAATAAGTCAGTCAGAGATCGAGTCCCTAGCAAAAGTACGAGTACTGTCAGATGGCAAGTTAACACCATACAATCAAATACTCATTAAACTATTTTCAGGCTTTAAACGTATAAAACCGAATACACATGTGTTCATCGAGTGAAAATATATGACGTATAGCTTGTTGAATGCTTGTTATATTATATGCTTGTTATATTATATGCTTGTTAAATGCTTGTTATTTTATATGCTTGTTATATGCTTGTTGGTATGCATGTTCTTTAACAGATGCAATACATGTACACACGAATGGTATATGAAAACACGGACAACGTTTTAAGAAGGACCAGTATTTCTGAGTCATAAAGGTGGTCAATTTATTGATATACTTTAATAATAGGTCCCAGATGTTCTATTAATCCATAGGCGGTCTCACAGCTGGACAACTTAAAGTAATACTATGCGCATCTGAACACATTTGTTCAATCGTACGATATTGCTTCAGAAGCTTTAAACAACTTT
>ENA-OREC01001914-OREC01001914.1-marine-metagenome-genome-assembly--contig:-NODE-1914-length-11041-cov-12.545604_pt1 | contig 11041 bp, 6 predicted proteins | sample MGYA00248626_ERZ508543 | MGnify/ENA primary metagenome ERZ508543 (study PRJEB26211, sample SAMN05518279) | marine metagenome | isolation source: Puget Sound, Washington, USA | host: Bankia setacea... | reverse complement strand
CTCTATTTTTGCTATCATGTGGCAAAAAGAATCTAGACATAAACATTCTAGGCATGTTATAAAGGTTTCATTTCAACGAAAGCATGAACTCTCATGATTAGTATTCTAGATTCTGTGGCTCTCCTTTTTTGGAGGTTTGACATTTATGACGGTTCTACTGAAGGTTTTCCACCATTCAGAATTTATGTAAAAAAGAGTTTTTGTGGGACTAACAAGGATCCTGTTAACTGAGATGTACTGTGTTTATAGTGGATAACTGTTTGGTTTTGTGGTGACATAGATATACTAGAGGGGGCTTTTAAGAGTTTTGTGTTTTTGTTGATCTTAGTTTCCTGGTAGGACTCTTGACGTGCGTAGTTTTATCAAACCTTTTCCTCCTACTCCTCCTCTTCCTCCTCTTCCTCCTTCTCCTCCTCCTCCTTCAGTTTAAGGAAAACTTAAAATCATGTTTGTCCAACACGGATATACCATTGTCTGTGTAAAAGAAGTTTGGTCTGTTTTACTCAAAAGGGCCAATTTCCTGTTTGTTTATCCCTATTATTTTCACGATTTTATGCAGTACTTTATAGTATCCCTGCAGTTCATTGTTTCATGATATTATATTTCAGAATAATTTTGTTGTTGAATTTTTCTCAAAAATCGGTTGTTAAAAAATGACTGTATTGCTGGGAAAAGATTTGTAATTTATTTGTAACTAAAGTTTGATGATAGTTTGTTTTATCAGGATGTGCTGTTATCTGAACTTAAGGCCTGAGTGACACAAACTTTATATAGATCTTGCATTCATCAGTTTTCGATTTCTAGAGTAAACAAAACTTAAAATTCACTTCGAGGGCATATAGGCAAGCTTTTTCAGGCTAGACTATTCTGTAGGGGTATATTGTATTTGTATTGTGACCCCCAGGGAAATCTTATTGAAACAATCTTGTTACTATGTAAAGCCTGGATACCTTTGTGATAAATCTAATTTGACAGAAATCGTGGAAAAAAATGTGAAATGCTAGCTTGACTGTTTGCATATTGACAATGGCCTATAAAAGCCCTGTACACTATTGTAGCCTGTTGATAAAACCTGGGTACAGATATCCCGAAGTAAGGAGATTTCTTTGTTTTCTTTGTCTACTAGTGTGCTACTAGGTTAGCTCCCTTGTAACCTCTTTGTTCTTTTATTTTCAAACACAAACCACAAACCCCGGCAACTTGGGGTACTCGATCTAATAGTAGAATGGGGTTTATTGGCTGAAAAACCACTGAAAGGGGAGAGAGACAATTATAAGCTGAGTTGATTAAGTTTATTGGGGCTTGAGGGGGTGGGTGGGGTGCCGGTTTATGGGTTTAACTTGTTGAGGCATATTATAGTCTATAGAACAATGAATGCGAACCTCTCAAGCAAGAAAGCCAGTTTGCCGGTGTGGTGTCTTATTTAGGGGCTTTACCCGTTCTACCGAGATTGGTTTGGCTTGTGTTAGAACACTATTCGCCAACCTCTCAGCATGAAGGCTCATCAGTGTTTGTAGATATAAAACTACTGACAAGTCTTTGATGTGGTGATGGTTTCTTTTTTGGCAGTTTTAATTAGTGTAAGCACAGTAACATGTGAAGAGCTCAGTAAAGTTTATGCTAGATTTTGTTCAATGAATCTTTATCTGAGGCTGAATGAAGTTAACACAGGTCTTATAGTCAACTGCTCTATATCTTCACCCACAGTGAGTCACACAGGTATTATGAATAATCTTTCACCAGTTAATTGTTTCCGCTGTTTCCCCTAAAATGTCTGAACCCGTAAAATTCTTGAATAAAAAACGAAGCGAAATAAAAATCCAAGCGATTGACATTATTCAAAACCCAAAAATCCATGTTTAACTGCCATTGCATACATTATTTGTAATAACAAAAGTTGTATATAAGTTGCTATCTCATTGATTGTTGGTTGTTTATGGGTTTAAACTTTCAAGGATTCTTTTTTACAGTGTCTAGAGCCTGCTGGGTTAAAATTGCTGAAATCTTTTAGAGAAGTCGTAATAAATTCCATGGGGATCATTACAGACTGAGATTTTGGTTGAATTATTGATACTTTAAAGCTGGATAGACTGTTTTTATTGCCGCATAGTGATAAGCATGTAAGTTCTATATCTTTCAACTGATTTCAAAATAATCAATGTTGCACTTTGAATGCTACTTGTCAAAATTTTCAGAAGCAGTATTATTTTTGGCAGAGAGCTATCTATAAATGTTTAGGTTTGATTTCGGCTTTTTGCACAAGTTTAGAATTCACAGGGAAATTTAAAAGCATACAAAACAAAGTTAGAAAAACGTTGCTAAAATTTGACCATATGAAACGATAGAGGATTCCGGTGCAACCTCATATTGGTTTTATTGTTAGAGCAAGGTGTAGCACAAATGTGGGAAGTGAATGTTTGGTAACAGTTGACATAAGAAATCCTCCTAGATATTCAAACTTTTATTTAAGCCTCTTATTTACCTCGAAGTCATTTTCAGTGTCAATACCCTAAACTTTTTAGCTTTATGTGCAAGTTGAAACCATCAAACATTTCAACAAAATATGCACAGAGATAAAGAAATGAATTAATAATAATAAGGTCTGTTATGTTTACCATGTCATGTTTCGCAAAACACTTTACAAGAGTTAGACCTTTATATTATCTGATATAGGTGTGACAAATGAGAATAATGCATGTTTACGTATCCAGGAAACTCTATAGAGAAAGAAGAAAATAATAAGATACGTAAATAAGGACTTTAAAACACAAAGAAAAACTGGTTAATGGTACGCAATAATAGAAGGAAGTGGAACAGGACAGGTGATAAACAGGGATTATAAACTGTGAAGAAGGAAGAGGGTTACTTTGGAATAAATGTACTTAGTCGCTATTCATATTACGTTAGGTGTCACTAAAAATCAAGGGGTGATTGCAAAAGTGTATTATCTGCCTCTTTATTTAATAGCACTTAGAACGATTTTGCTTTCATCCCACGAACCGAAACACAAGATAATGTTTCTCTGCTGTGGGATGTGTAGGATTTGATGCCAAGAATGAAACTGAAATTTGTTGGTTCCACTGATATCCCTACATACTTGTATTACTTAAGTGCTTTTGTCCATGATTTAAAGCCAAGCTGACCTAATTTCTGCTTGTATGTCAAAATCATGTTGTGTACCGGTAGTTTTGAACGATTTTCACAAAGAGTAGTCATCTATATGATCCGTACAAAAACATTCAAGAAGACTGAATGACTTAATGTGTTCAACTGTTTACTTTAAAAAGCATACACCATACTTATCATACGTTTATATTCAGTTTGTGATTTATGGGTTGGAAAGTTTATAAATGAATCTAAAAAATGTGATTATTCTGGTGTGATCATATCTTGGCTAGGACAGTTTGGCTCGGTAGGGTGTAGTGGGTTTTTTTGTGAATCGAGAGAGAGGAGAAAAAAGTGGGGTAGTAGGTTGTCTGTTGACTTTTCCACAACACAACCCTGATTTATTCTTTTTCGACTGGTTTAAATGATCAATCTGGTCCGCTAGGTGAGTTTATAGAGTTTTATAGACACCATGAATTGTAAATGGCCGTGGATAGTTGAGATATGACACCCGATACCCAGTAGTTTAGTGAATACAAAGCAGAACAAGAGGGGCGGTGGAGGTAAAACCGTTTACATTTTGACCCCCTATGACTCTGTTTAAATAGGTTAGCAAAATTTTCTTTCTTTGTCAAAAACAGTTTTCTTTTCAGTTTCCTGTTCTCCACTCTCCTCAACTGTGGCCCTTTTTCTTTGTTCTGAAGATTGTGTATGTATTCGATGTTTTTGAAGGCTCGAAAGTTTAGTTTATGAGGCGGCTAGGGAAAAAAAAGAAATTGCCCTTTTGACTTTTTTTTCTTTTCTTTTGTTTAAATATGTTTTTCTTTGTCTTTAACTAATGTGATTTTAAATGTGAAAGTTTACAGTTGAAAGAACACAGAATCAGTGGCAGTTGGTAAAAATATAAAGTACAAATATGCGTGTTTAGTGGTAAGAGTAGTTGTCAGTTTTTGAGTTTTGGGTGAAAAATAATCACACACAATTTGTACTTTAACCTTGTTGATATTTAGGCTTTTTTAGGCTTAGATATTTTGGGTTTACATAAACTAGACTAATTTCCTGTTAAAATCTTTCATAAAAAAAAGACTGAACTGATACAAAAATAAACCTGATAATTTTTAATCTTATAAGGTCTATGATTTTTTTCTGTACCGCGTTTTGATCCTTTTCATCGCGCTGACATTTTCCCATTGATTGTGTACTTAGTAATTGATTATCAGTCATTCTTACTAAGATGGATTTGATTGGGAGAAAAAATGTCACAAGATATAAAGTGATTTTTCCCTTTACTTTGGTTGCGCGTAGGGTTATGTTTTAATTATTCTACATACAAATAAAACTATGTCAATTATCAATGTTTCAAGACTGTGCGTCTATTTTGGGAAGACATTGGTGCGTATTTGACATAGTTATTGAGGTCATAGTTTAGTAAAGCTAGCTGAAGTCAAATTGTAAAGAAACAAAAAAAAAATGAAAATTTAGTGATTTTTATTTTTTTTATTTTTCCCCCCGTATATCCATTATATAGGCGTTCATCAATTCCGCTTAATTTAAACATTGACATGCGTACAGTTCATTTACAACATCTGGTTATGAACGCACAGTTGAATACATTCTGTCGAAATCGAAATATTACAATTTACATGCAATATGGGCTTGATCAGGTGAAATTAATTTATGTAATGCATTTGTTGACCCCAGCGGTGCAAACATCATGCCATGCACTTCAATTAAACTATTTCATTGTGTTTAAAAGTGTGCCTGTGTGCTAATTAGATGTACATGTATTGAGAACCCCGCAAAGAATGCATAAATCTGTACTACTTTTTACTAAGTTTAAAAATGTAACAATTGATGTACGAATAGGTCAGGGGTAATTGGTGTACGAGTCATCGGGTGAAAGCGAAAAGGTTCTAAGTGCTATTGAACTATAAAGCAGATAGAATCATTTCGCATTCATCTGTTAAAGGGCTGTGGTATTATTACAGTGTAAGGTAATCATACAACAATGATACATTACGCATACAGTCAAGATGTTTTCGTGGCCACCGAGGGGAAATGAACAAGGGGAATTTTTGACAGGTAGAAAGTTGAGACATTGATGGATTGACAGATATTGGGTGCAAAACTTGAAACCATGCCTGACTGTACTTAGGACTAGTAACGAGTTTAGGGGATTCAGTCTGTGTCCCAATTTAACCGCCCCTTTCTTTTCAATTCTACGCCATCTTTTGTAGATTAAAAAAACAGCTGTCAAGTTATAACCTTACAGACATGCCCCGAAATCACCGTAATATCCGTTTATAGGCCTGCATAGTATTAAGGTTTACGATATATACCAGTTACGGAAACATAATCGTTATAACAATAAATGAAGGAGATGGGGCGGGGGGAGTGTGTCATTGTGACTAACACACCATGACCTTGGCAAGCAAAACAAAGCAAATAAAGACCTTCATGTTTTAGACGGTAAAATGATAAAATATTTGTATTGGGCGTGATTGTTTCTACTTTATACAGCAAAGTGTACACGTTTTTCAATGCATATTTAAATGTACTGAACAAATTTGATTGCCAACATTGTGTGGCATTTAACGATCATTTAGGAATTATACTGGATCTGCTGTATAAAACTGACCTGGTTTTCTCTTGGTATCTTGTTTTTGTTGAATATAAACGGTCTGGATTTCCGTGTTTTTTTTGTATCTCTACTGTTAATGATCGTCTTTGAAAACTATTGGCTTCATGCAATTTTAAGTACGTCTTCTTTTTATTCATTTCATTCTTGTAATATTGTCTTTATTTTTTGTGGCTGAGATTAAGGACAAGTAGTGACGGATATGTGACTCACTGGGTCAGCAGATGTACTCTATATTCACGTACTGCTAATGTTGGGTACGAGCCCAGACTGTAAACTTTTCCCCCCGTCTGTCAAATACAAAAATAAACGAATCTAAAGAATGTGCAGTGGTTGGAGTATAAAGTATTACATAGAGAGAATCACAGCATGTCACTATAACTTTTGATTTATATGGGTAGGTAATACATGCACGAGACACTGTTAACATAGTCATTCAGAAAAAAAGAACTAAAAATAACCCGTCTGCTGAATTTATCTGGATATTATAATACAAGGTTTAGTTAAAGCCTACTTTTGAAGTGTAGTCTTACATACGGGAAGAAATTTGAAGCAGTGAATTTCAGGTTTTCAGGGCTGTTTGACTGTATTTGTATCTGTTAGATATAGAAGTATAACCGTTAATTCTGTACATAATAATGGCTTTTGCACATAATCGCATATTTGTGGCATTTACACCTACATTTCAGACAACTTTGTACAATAGTATTAAACTACAACTGAACTGTGTTATAAATGTCAAAAAAAGGATAATGTCAAAAAAGTCGACAATCGCACGTTTTTTTACCAAGATATCAAATAGATAGAATACGATTATTTCGTCTTTCAATTTTTTTATTCCCCCCCTCCCCCCTCTCCCCCACAGTTTACAAAGTAGATCTGAAAGTATAGTAGGACAATGTTGTTTTTATCAGCAAAGGTATAGACCTATCACCAGTAAGAAAAAAGTAATTTTATAGTCTGAATCTTCTGAAAGCAAGAGTTATGTTTGGATGGGGGTGAGGTTGTAGGGCCAGATGGAGTAGACAATGAGTAGAGTAGTTTAATAGAGCATGTCGTGTTCTACCTACTTGTTATAATATGTTAGATATCTCGTTTGATTTGTAGGTATACTACTGTAGTTAATTCTATTTCAACTTTTATATGTGGGAGTGTATATACAATAGTAAGTAGTCACAAAATATGAACGCACGTTTGGTCAGGTACGCAATTTTTTGCCACAATTCGATATAAGGGGATTTTTTTCAATGGGTGAGAGCGAAAGGGTCTAAAGCTCTACTGAATAAAGAAGCAGTTACAACCATTTTCCTTTCACCCCACAATTTGTCAATTTTAGAGAGAAAGAATATTTTTTCATGGAATCTTTTCTACAAAATTTCAAGAACATGCCTAATTTGTGGCTTTACAAAGAGGTGGTAATTATAATTAACTTAAACAGTATATTTTATTGGGAACAATCAACCACCATGAGATTCTTGTTCACAAAACCTTCCCTGACAATAGCAAGAGATCTGTTGGGTTACTTTTCTGGCTCTAACTAATTTGCCGATTGAGTTTGTATACTGTGAAATACATTTTTTGTCAGATTTCCTGCATTGCATGTAACTGGAATGGTTTCTTTTTATTGAGAGTACTTAGTGAGATATGAACTCTGTATCACAGCGACCTTAGCACTACTGTTCTAAATTCCATGATATGTACGTGATTCGTTGGATAAGTCGTTTATTAGTCAACCGTCACATTGAATAGAAACCATGGTAACCTGGATCGTCGATCGTAAGAGTCAGCAACCTGTACTCTCGTCACAAAGCTCATGATTTATTGTCCCTGGCATGAAGCATAGTATCGGGGAATTTGATATTGTATATTTTGTTGTTGTCTCAATGTCTCGTTGTCAACTAGTTTGAATTAAGGTACAAATGGACAATAACCTTTCAAAAGCACCACGTATGTTCATCATTGGGAACAAAACTTAAAATAAAACTATATACAAATGTATATATAAAAAAAATCAGACAACAAATTGTTTTTTTATCAGACAAATTATTTTTTTATCACACCTAAACTGACCTTTTTGTACAGTGTTAAATAGAAAAGTCTAGAATAAGCTACCTTAATACAGACCTATTATAAAAACAAGGTCAGACAAAAAGGCAAATTCACTTCAGGGGCTTTCAATTCACTTCAGGGACTTTCAGTATATCATTAGCTTCGATCAGTACAGATATAAACCTGTAACTAGAACACAGTACATTCACAAGTGGGACATCAGTCTAGAGCATAGAGCCGGAGAGTTAAGCCGATAAAAGTGAAAAACTGCTGTATTTACATCGGCTGCTGCATATAACATAGATCAGTCTTGCATCTCTCAGTGGTCAATGGTCAGTTATAGTTTATAGATACCAATCCTCCCCAGTCTGTATCATCTGGTCAGTGTCTGGTCAGCTGAGGACATCGTATGGCGTATCAATATCCTAGAGGAGCTTCCAGCGAAAACGGTTTAACTATACTACATTTAGTTTTGAGGATATCACAGTTCTCGTGTTTTTGTATTGTATTTGTTAAACAGACAATAGTATGTAGGAAATATGGCTGTTGTTTTTGTAGCACAGAGAATGCAGTTATATTACATTACATTAAATTTGTTTCTTAGCGCTGTTTCCCCACTTAAAGCCTAAGCTAGATTATTAGTTATTTGCATTCAAGGTATTTCAACTATTTTCGCATTTCTGTTAAAAGTTAAAGGAGATAGATTGGTGTGGCTTTAACCTGTTAATTGGCAGTCTAGCAGTTCCTAATCCTAACTATTTAAAGAAAGCATCAGTGTGTAGTCACCTGGTAATCTTATAAGTACTGATGTAAGTGTGGGTGTAAAACTGCTGTATCTCGTGCTGTAATCCATACCAGGTTTAGTCACTTATGCTTTCAGGATTTGGGGTATTTATACTGACGTAAGATTTTCGCAAGCTTGTGCATTTGTTATCAAAATTTGCTAATCCTTTGTTAAGCCAAACCCTGACCTAAAGTTATCACATACTTGTATCATGGCCAAGGAATGATTCTTAGAATTCAAGCGTGATGGTATTGCAGATGAGAATATGATTTCATATGAGTTTGTTGGCTGGTTTTGTTAAGATGTCGGAGTTTGGTCGCCAACTGGAAAACCAAGTGAGATCCGAGTCTGGTTCAGTGGGCAGCATTCCAATCGTCTGGTAGTATATGAATTGGGCATTTGATAAATTGAACTCGACAGTGAAAACAGACTACAGCCGTCACTGCACTGTTGAATTCCCCTAGTCTTGATGTAGCACTTATATCACCCTCTATTATCTAGACTTGATGGGTATGATATGGTTGTACATTTTTTTCTCCGAGAAACCATTGGAAGCTTTTGAAAGTCGCTTTATTCTTCCTGTAGTTGTTCACGGAGATTTTTTTTTTAAATTATTGTAGCATAGATAAGGAAGTGTGAATCTAGTACAGTAATAAGTATGTAAGTAGTCTGAGAGAAATGAGGTTACTGTACAAAGATGAGGTATGCAGATGTACACCATGCCACAGCTGTCTCTGGGAGTCTGACAGCTGGTTCGGTAATCATTCACTAGCTTTGTGACCGTTCCAAGAAAACACTGTCTATCTCTGGCTCTTGGCAACGTCATGATCTCCAATAATCTTCAAAAAGAACTGACTTGTATGTCGGCTACTAATAATAATGACTGATGGATGAACAGAACGTTTCAGTACTACTCCAGAGCTGGGGAAAATACTACAGTCTCATCAGGTAAAAATGTCCCGCGGAATTGAGGGCATACTTATCGTGCACGTACCCGCTTGACATCACCTGAAGTACCTATGTGACTTTCCATTTACTTGAAACATAGTTACTGTTATTACCTTTGTGCTTTAGAGAGATGGTGAAAAATCGGCGCTTTCAACCACAAGCACACTAATATTTGACTTGAGATCTAGGATTACTGAGGGTAGTGTTAAGGTGATGCTCGTATGGTGTAAAGTCTATTGTTTCATTGTATCTATGATTGATTTAATTAGTGGTTATAATATATAATGATATAATTGCCAGCTTCCTCTTCCTGTTCACAAAGATCTTTAGGTGTTGCATAGTTATGTTGCAGACGTCAAAGTAACAGCTCAACTGAAACCTTGTAGAATTTTGAAACTTTATGGTTTCTATGTCAACTGCTGTATTTGAAACAGGTGGAGTACATCTACCTCACCCTGGCAGGTCATAGTGAGAGCTGTTTAACCTACTGTCTGAGATTCCGTCCTTTCTGCCTGAAAACCCATACAGACGGGGCCGCATACTTGCCATGTTTCCTTGCATACAATCTGCGTCACTGGAAGAATGAGAAAGGAGCTCCTAGGTTTGGGAGATATTTGTAGCCTAATTATGACATAGAAGGCCCTCTCCATTGTTTTCCCCTCTCCTCTATATCCTATCTCTCTCTAGCGCAAAACCTGCAAAACCTAAAAATGCCGATAATGTCATAGTGAACATTTACGAGGAGGAAAACATTTGTATCTGCTACTTTGCTACTTATAGTTTGTTATATATCCCAGACAGGTAGAGGTAACAATGAAACGGCTGAATCAGTAATCGCAAAGTTAACAGTCCCTGTAGCCCAGTACCAACCAGACTGTAACATATAGCACGCTTTTCTTAGAAATAGTGCGAGAGCAGTCAAGCGCTGAGCCAATAATTGGTATCACATTTGTCAATTTTATTTCCATTGTTCGTTTCTTAGTCACATGTCAAATTGCCTGTGGGGCACAAAAACCACTCAGGTATGAACAGTAACAGGTTTCTTTTTTAGCTTTTATTGGCTTTAACTGTAAAGAAAAGTGTGGCGCAAAATCTGCCTGGGTTTTAAGTGTCGAGATTTCTTTGTGTCAGGGACAGCCAGGGATATATTTGATGACATCATTGTAATCTGTCAAAAACAGTATACATAAACAAGCTGAAAAGCAGTCATGATCAAGTGATTCTTACATAACGTAATCCTGACCTTTATTTAGCTTATATTTAACATTACAACCTGTTTCTTTATACGGTAGCGGTACCAGGTGGCGTGCTTGTAAATAATATAACATTGGTCACCAAGCCAATCAAGTAGGGATGTTTCGATGTTTTGAGTCGTGTTTTTCAGCCGTATATAGATCTACAATGCCTCTGTGATCATTTGTGTGTGCTTTTTCTCTGCCATGGCCCATGTTTCGGTGTTGTTCTATGATGATGGATGACATGTTTAGGGGTCCTACCTACGTTATTTTTAACATCCC
>ENA-OREC01001913-OREC01001913.1-marine-metagenome-genome-assembly--contig:-NODE-1913-length-11041-cov-13.280555_pt1 | contig 11041 bp, 6 predicted proteins | sample MGYA00248626_ERZ508543 | MGnify/ENA primary metagenome ERZ508543 (study PRJEB26211, sample SAMN05518279) | marine metagenome | isolation source: Puget Sound, Washington, USA | host: Bankia setacea... | reverse complement strand
TGTACATAAATGTGACGTTCACATCATAACATGTTTTCACTTTTCTATCAAAATATCTCGCTAAGAAGTAATGACTTATATATATAACTGCTCTTGTTCTTGGAGCACTTGTATGCCATCGTTGTGGTTTTATTTGTTCAAACGTTAGTTGTAAGCCTTGTTGTTCATGTACGTTAAAGGAGCCAGTATTAAGTGCATTCAGTAGCCTATAAACCTTTATTTAACAGTATACACTAATTGTTTGGAGGGTTGGAGAATGGTCGTGATGCATTAGAACAAAACCGACCTATCAAGATCTAAAAACGCTTCCATTTCTATTCTCTTTCCGTATCAATGTATAGTTAACGTTAGTTTGTAAAGTGCACGTTTTTAATAAGAACCAAATAGTTCTATCTGTAAATTTGGCATATTGGAAGTTAGGTCAGTTTCGTTCGAATCTTGAATTGGAGTAGATGTTGAACCCCAGTGTTAATGTAATATGGTTGTATCTACTTATATAGTTCAAACTCTTTAACAACACTTTTACTCTTATATCGTTGACACCATGTTAACATCTGCTATTATCCTTAAACTTTGGGACAATGGAGTTAGTACTGGTTTTGAGTTTAAGGTATCTCGTCCATTCGCATTGTAACTGTCGTGTATTTTGATTCAAACTATTTTAACATGTTTACAACGAATTCTATATGAGTTACTTTACGACAAAACCCTAAACGAAACAGTAACGATGAATACGATTGGTTCACGGAAAGTATCGACATAACACGTTTGATGGATGGATTGTTTAGAATGACTTACCTTAAACCCTAAATACTTGACAGTGACAATAAAGACAGGCAGTAGTTGAAAACCCCAAACTCGGAAAGAAGTCCGCCTGGCACTTAACTTACGGAAGATGTTTAAGTGTATTTAAGTCATATAGTTGGAGAGAGTACTTAAGAGATGAGAGCCTTTACAAATAACAATATCCCGGACAATTGTAAAACCACATTAGACACTGTTGATTTAACAAACTGGCTTTTCTATTTCTCTTTTTGTTTCATGTCCATTATGTTATTAATACGTTTGTTTTCCTTTCTTCCTTTCAAGTTATTATGCCGATGATCATAATACACACTCACTGGGTCAAGAAAGATTCAAGGGTTGAGCATGTTGGTAACTTTGGTTTGCCATTTTCTCATTCCTTTCTCTCCGTCTCAACAGTAACAAAATTGGCTTTGTGTTAAATGAAGACATTGTCTACCGTTTTGACAGCTAATTACCGGGAACCAATTCCATTATATCTCATATTGACTGCGCTTCATTACAATTTGTCTGGCTCCCCGCTTGTCAATCCATGCTATGTAAAGTACCGACAAAATAAAAAAAATGGACGCAATACTACCACTAAGACACAATGCGTACAGTTGCAGATAGGGTTGTTTTGATGATTTCTATACCCACAATTCCTTAATCACGTGTTACGTCATGTTTCTCGCGTTATCTTCGCAAGGTGTTCAAAAATACCTTTCTGTCATTGACTCCAGCTTTCCGCTCATTGTCAACTTATCAAATTATCTCTCATCGGCGGGCAATGTTAATTAAAGAGTGTTGAAATAATGGCCAACAAGAAAGGTGCAAGGGTTAACAAACTGGTAAACGAGTAATGACAAAGATGCATAGACTATTATAGTTTTCTCTATATACCTCGTTAATAGACCTACACATCGAAACATAATCTCACTTAGTTTGTCTTTATGTTTAGAATGAACAGAAAACTCTTTACTTTAAAGATGGTCTAAATCTTGATAAAGTATAGTTATAGAATTAGGTGTGTGTAGCTAGTACTGCAGTATAATTAATGTGGTGTGGTTATGGAACTAGAAAGCTGAAATATTTAAGTTATTTTCAGAAACGTATTGATACAAATGTGCATCTAAATATATTACCTGCACTTGATCGTGACTTCTGTCTAGGTCTTGAGGATAGAGGGGGTGACGTCTTAAACATGTTAGGGTGGTGGAACCCAAGGGTGCTTCCATAATCTCCATACGTAGGGTAAGTAGGGACGGGATGCGCTGCATGTGCACTTTGTGATGACATAAATGATGAAAGTCCGTTTTCAGTGTCTTCTTGTTTTGCAACACTCTTTTCTGTGCTATAGTCCGAATTTGCTGATGTGTTTGTATTATTTGTGTTACTAGCATTATTTACACTACTGTTATCTGGGGTGCCATCTTTGGGCGGCGTTGGTGGGAAGCTGAAGGACCCGGATGTGGCGATAGAGGTGGCTGGATGCACGGAGAGAGGGGTGGTGCCACTGTGGCCAAGTGACTGCTTGTTGTAGAGGCCCCAGCCGGTGTGAGCGGGAACCATGCTCTTGCCTTCGATGGCCCAGGGGTTCAAGTGGGGGAAGTTGCTTCTATAGATATTACTGCTTGCTGAAAAGGAGGAAACAAAATCTGATATGAATACATAGAACACAACATCTGTTGATAGAGAAATATGAAAGCAAATATTAACATTAAAATCAAAAAACACACAGAATTGAGAAGATAACTTTGTATAAAAACGAGTGTTAACTTTTAACTGTATAAATACAAGAAAACTGAGTTAAGAAAAACTGGTGCGTGCTTTTGCAATTACAATTTAAGTTTTCATAAAATGCAAAAAGGACATCAATTAAAACATTCTAGATTGCCATCATAATAAGTTTGTGTTTAATGGTAAATAATTTTGTAAAAAAACTCTACTTGAACAATGCATCCATTTGTACAAGCGTGTTCTGCATACTAAATTATCATTTTGTCGGGTATTTATTTATGTGGGTTTAAACCTATACAAACATGTATTTCATTTATTTCTTCTTTCAACGTTACTTTACCGGTAGTTGATATAAGATAATCGACAATCCTGTTATAGAGGTATAATAAGAACCATGACATACTTGGTTGAAATGACCATACGGACCTCCTCCATGTAATTATAGACGTTACAAAATGTTGCTAACAGAATTATGATGAAAACAACACCCCCCAAATATATGACTGGGACACACACAACTGATACATGTGTCATACACCATATAACATTACCAGAACTTGGCGTAGCTATTTTAAATTCATCCTATTTTCTTGTGAACAAATTACTCTAACATTAGCATGCAAACTCGACCATTATACATTATGTGAAAACAGCGCTGTAAAACACATTAAACTACACCGGCTTTTATCACTTACATTAAAAATTTAAAGCGACGAAAAGTGCTTCTGTGTTATAACATTATATGACTATGCTTGAAAACTTTGTTGTAATAAGAGAAATGAAACGCTCAAATAATATTAACAAGGCACTCTCTTAGGTCCCTTTGCATGTACTAAATATTTATAACTTGTGTAATAGTGAGTTAACAAGCTTGCAAGACGGTCCGTGGTGGTAGAGAGCGAGGAGCGAGATCAGCCGTTTAAAGTCGACGAGTATTGCAAAAGTCCCCAGAACAAGTTTGATACGTTTATTCAATACTTGTTTAAATGCATGTACAATAGTTCAATAAATTTCCGGGAAAAACATTACTGATATCTTCCCACTTAAAGGGGTGCCGTGATGCAACATATGAACTGTAAAACAAAGAGTCAATGGTCTGTCTCGTTTCGTGTATCAGGATGAAAATGAACACATGTCATAGTATTTAAGTTTTGAGTTTCAGTACAATTAAAAACTTTGAAAACATCATTAATGAGGGTAGAATAACTATACAGGCTAGTCAAAGCCATTTCAACTAGACGCCAAATGCACCCAAGAGCCCTTGCCAATCGTCCATAGGTACAACATTCTAGTGGTGTGAATTTTAAAACCGGTCTGTTACACATTCTTATATTACTGCAACATCTTTTATTGACATTAGTATGGTGAAAATGGGTGAAATATTTGAAAACCTGTCAATATATGAACTCTTTGTTTTCTAACCTTTCATTTTTGCGATTTCAGTTTTCTCGCTTATCCTTGAACTATTTGAAAAGTATCATGTTGTATAATTATATGACACTGATGTTGCCGTATTTTTTCATTGATGAGTGTTCTTTTTCATGGATGTTTTATCTTGTTCTCATGCAAAAAGGTTGAATGATGCACAGCTTTGTACTTGTTTCACTTGTATTAGCTTTCATGCAGTTGTGATCGGGTTTTTTGTCTTTTTTGCTAGCTTCCTGTATATTTGTGATAGGTTTTGTCCTTTTTGTTAGCTTTCTGCATTTATATACGCGTTTGTCCTTTAAATTAGCTTGTGTCCTTCCTATCAGCTTTAGGCCTGATTGTCTTAGCACTTATTTACATTAAGTTAAAACAAACTCATGAGTTAAAGATTGTACAATGACAGAACGGGTCTTTAATCAAAACAGACATACACAATTAGCTTTGACACACTTTTGGCAGCAATGAGCATTGTCATATATTTGTTTATTCATTTGCTCTTGTGTTCATTTCTCTTCATTTCGCAAAGTATACTCTTTTTATTTGTTTGTCTTATTACTGAAAGTTAGAAAGTATATATCTATTTTATGAAAGATACTTGTTGTATGTCTATGCGTGTACTCCCAAATGTGGCGACAAGTTGGGTATATTTTGATGATCATATTTGGGTGTAAGTCTCTAGGTGCATTGCGTTTAAAGTTTGTATACGCAGATGAGCAGTAGTAAAGTCTAGTTGTTTTTAGAAGGGTGGATGAGCATTAATTTGGCTAAAACATGCTTACACGTAAAATCAAGGCGCCAACATTCACCTGCATAAAAACAAATGTGTCGTCTGCTTTACTTGGCCTAGATTTTATTGTGGTTTTCATTGAACGGTTACGATGGGAAGTTTTGAATTTTCTATCCCATAACTGCGTGTATATATTCCTTGTACATGGTGAGCAATTAAATACATGTATGTATGTATATATATAGTTGTACATTTCTATATTGTGAACATTTCGTCTCATGAAACAGGGTCTTGTGATAAATTTAGAAAGTGTTCGCAGCCTAACAGTTCACATTGTAGTTGAGTTGGTGTATGGATATAGAACAATGTGCAGAACATGTCTATAATTGCCAGAGTACAATAACTTCTATTGTAATGATTTTATTACAAATTTAGTTTAGAGCCCTGAGGGTATATACATGTTGTTTTTTCTGCACTTTTATCTCTAGATTGAACATTTGTTCACCGTATGTTTTTTGTGTTTTTGCTAAGACCACAGGCAAGTTCGGTGTGAAAAATGGCTGTGTACCATATTTGTAACGAAATCTGAATAAGTGAATAAATGCAATGCACGAAAAAGGCGAAAACAGCAGTATTTTTTACTCAGGTTACTTATTATTTTGCACCAACGGCATTAGCGGCCAAAGAACATGGTGGGTGAAGCAAGTCGCTTGTGAGATTAATAAGCAGAAATATGATAGAGCGGGATAGAGTTTCAGACTCGAGGGGTAATTTATAATGGCGCTATTCAAAACAACGACGACAGTTTTTGTGACCCGACAAGTTAACGTTTCTGTAGATATTAACGCGTTTAACTTGTACATCAGAAAACATACACAGATATGGGTTATCACAAATATCTACACATTGAATGTTGCGAAAGATATGTTTTTTGTGTAGGTTTTCATATATAGTAATATTAATCATATAGGTAAAAGCGAACATAATTGAGAACAAAACAGTATCACGAACGTTCTGTGTTTTAAAGTAAGTAGAAATAAACGTTGAACCATTATATTTTTCGTAAAATAGTGATAATAATTATTGACAAACTGTTCTGCAATTTAGAAAAGTGGAATAAAGAGAAGGCGTTTTCTTTCTGGATATAGCAATGCTGACTTTATGTTCTTACTTTTTTCTCCTTAATGGCAACAGTTTAATGTGCTAATTCAAACCTGTGCAGCGTTTTATGTTCTGAAATCATTGAATTTAATTGCAGCATTTCACGTCTAGTTACATTTGAATTTTTACTGGCTCCTATACGGCAATATATTCAACGTAAACTCAAGTTGTACACAAGGGAGCTGGAGAATATAGGAGTCTGTTTTTGAGGAGGCTGTTTTGATGGGTTCGTGTTACCATTTTACCTACGCTTCCCTTTCCTCAAAAACAAAACAGTGTTCACCGTTCATCAAGCCAGACGTCATATATCAATGCACCAGAAAATTGTTGTAAATTACCCATACCGTGTACTTTACCCCTAAATTGAGGAAAATTGCGGCCCTATATTGGATTAATTGAGGCTCTAATTGGATTCAGTATTCGCTGTCGTATAGTAGCATAGGCCGTGGAGCCAGTAGGGTTTCACAGAACTCACTTTTCTGACAACAGGGAATCAAGTTTTGTGTGAATTTTCAAGCCAGACCAAGGGGGTTCTTAAGTGTTTAATGGATAGTTTGCTAGTTTGTTTCTCAAGTTTTTTTGCCAGGATTTTCTCAGATTCTTTACAACTCAATTCCAAGTCCCGTTTTACCCACCACAACACCATGTTACTGCTATCTTATACAGGCGCTTATAACTTCCAGAACATTGCTTATTAAATGCTTACAAGTGCGTGGTTTTGGCCAGTGTTCTGGGGCCCGTTCTGTTACCAATTCACGCTTACCATTCACACTCTTTGTAATCAAATATTACCCAAAACATAAGCTCAAATATTAAAAGGATTTGTTAAGGAGTTTATCTCTACCGAATAACTTTTCACAAGGATGCTTCAAGGCTATGCGAAAATATATACAAACATTCACACCACGATGAGGGTCTGCTATGGGTTGAGTTTACATACAACAAGGGGGAAAAGGTGGTTGAAGAGTAAATTGAAAACAGGCTTTCCAGTGATTTGAGAAAACTGTTAGTGGAAACGCAACATTTGTTTCAACATGTCAGAATAGATCGGCTCCAAATTGTTTTCAACTTTTAATGTGTTTTTTCTCTCTCGCTTGTTTGTATGTTTCCAACACCAGAAACGTAATACAGAACTATATACGCCATGTTTTTTTTTAATTCTAGACATGCCTTATGACTGGCTTTGTTGCTTTATGTTAGGAAACGAAAGTAAAGAATTCTATTCAACATAAAATTACGTTTTAATAACAGCATGTGTAATTTGCTTTGTTGTATTGTTTTATGCCCAACTTTCTTTTCTCGAATTGTTTTGATTTGTGATAGAGAGTTAAGGTGTAAATGTTTGATATGTGATAGAGAGTGAAGGTGTTAATGTTTGATATGTGATAGAGAGTGAAGGTGTAAATGTTTGATATGTGATAGAGAGTGAAGGTATAAATGTTTGATATGTGATAGAGAGTGAAGGTGTAAATGTTTGATATGTGATAGAGAGTGAAGGTGTTAATGTTTGATATACTTTTTTTATTTTGTTAAATGAGGATACCTTTAAAACGATAGAGGCCATTGTTACAAAGCGTAAAATTCGTGACGAATACATTTGTTGAAATATTGGCTTTAATTCGAAACCAATGGTGCAATTAGACGAGATAAAACTGTCGAGTCGCATGGAAACATTACAACATGGTGAGGTAGTTTTGCAAGCAGGAAATATCAGCTAACATTAAAGTATGGACAGACTATTAGTAGTTACGTGGAAAAAGAAAATGAGCGGAGGAAAAATGTCTTCAAAATCGTAAATTACAAATTAATGTCTACCAGGTGACACCGAGCAGTACGTCGTTTTACTGCTAACTAGTGGATATTTTATATTTGTATTTGGAAAACAATTATTGTACTTCGGGATGTTTTCTCATTTCCCCGTTAAATCATGCATATCGTAGGAAGAAAAATATAATTTATGGGGTTTAAAGGAATCATATTTTTGGATGGATTCGCTTTTTGGGCAATTTGACGTGTGGTCATGATTAACTTTACGGGCTTTTTTCGGGCTTCTCTTTTTGGGGCTCTTATTTTTGCATTGGGCTTTTAACCGGTGTCTCCTTTTAACGGACGTTTTCTCTCTTATTGGGGGAAGGGGGAAACATTACGGGCGTGATTTTACTGCATGTTCAACAATGGCCGCCTTTACAAACTTTAACTATCGTGGCAGTAAAGGGAGGGGAAGTCACATTAAATTTGTTATTACAGTCTTTGTGTACACTGCTGCCTAAAGTGTGAAGAGACGATTGGAATGGGGTTTTCAAACTTTCAAGTTTTACCAAACATTCTGCCTATTCCTTTATACACAGACAAGATTTATTGGTGATGCCTCCTTTAATGCGTTGGAACAGATGAATCCATTTTGAGTTTTGCGCGCACTTACAATGAACATAATATGTACATGCATGGTGTTCAAGCTTTGGTTAAAGATAATATAATTGAACAAACATTATCGAATTAAATTAAAACAAAAACATTATCCATATCCCTATAGTTTGCAATGTGTAAAGTAACTGTTGTTTTGTTATCTGGGGGAAAACTACATAACCCAAAGCCTGCCATATAGTGCCAAAATACTTACACACAGTCTAAATATATTTCTTTTACAATCGAACCAAACAAGTAAGGGCTGAAGTATTATATTACAACATTTATAAGAGCCAAACTATATAAGTGTTAGTAGCTCAACCATCTACCTTCTCACGTTAACTATAGTTATACAATACAGTAAAAAACGCAGATCCGGTTACATGGCAGCCAATCTGTTTAAACTAACCTTAGCTAATATGTTTGAGTTGGATTGATATAAGTCATGGTGTGTGGGATGCTAACTAAGTTTGTGTTTCTATACTTGTCATACGTGTAACATAGAACTTGTCAACAATAGGAGCATAAATGTATGTTCACAAGCTAGATAGGTAAACACGTGTACTATTTACAGTGTAGAACACAAAAATAAAAGTATGTGCAGCTTACAGTATGTCATTAACTATACAACATATCCCGTTATAGGAAGCAGTCTATGATATGAATTTTCAAAATAACGTGGGTGGAACATAATAGAAATATTGGCATACATGGTCATTAAAAAATATTAGAACGTGTAAGTTTATAATCGCGATTTCCAAAAATGTCCTCTATTAAGTTAGCAGAACCATTATTACTATACATGTACATTATTTGGGCTCTCATGTTAGGTTGTTTGTGGTAAATTTACAATGACTTACTCACCAAAATAATACATGCAGTAATTGTTGATGTAGGTTCGCCTGCTACTGAATCATTTGAGAAATCGTTTAAAGTATTAGGGAACAATTTGAGAGTGGTTTATGTACATTGAGTATTACTGGTATATGTATTTTAGTCGACCAGGCGAACGCCAAGCAGGCTCCTCATAACCACTTCATAATGATCGTGAACTTTACAATATTGTCATCATTTCACATAAGTGGTAAAACCGAGGCATGTGTGTGTTTTAAGGGGTTTATGTTCTTGTTATACATCTGTAATAATGATGAAACGTTACACTCTCCACTCGAAACATGATTGCAGTGGCTTGTGCCGAGATGCTCTTGAGGAGTTTTTTAGTTTTTATTTCTCTTCATTTTATTCCACAAAGACACCTTACAGCCCTTTCTGTGATTGTAATAAAGGAGCTGAAGGGGTTAGGTTTCCAACAACCCACTTTCATTGAAAACTAAGTGTTTGCAGAAAGAAAAATAGGTATAGAAAAGCATAACTCTTAACATGTTCAGCCCTTTTTAGTCTTACAAATATTGGTGAATATAATTTAATTGAATATGTCATCTTGAATTTATATGATCAAAGTTATGTCTTATCATTGCAATAGATAGTTTTTAGTTATGTTTATATATTTGCACAAAATGATTATATTTATTTAACTGCTGTTTGAAGTTGTTAAATATTTCAAAATTAACTGTTGATGGTATTTGAAAACATGTACATGTATTTTTGAGTAACGATTTAAACATGTTTTAAATGTAAATTTTATTTATTATCCTTATTATTAATATTACTATTATTATTTTATTTTATTTAATTGTTCACTTGTATTTTACTGTACTTTTGTATTTTTCACTTCAAACATTGACTTAAGGGTGTCCAATTGGGAGATTTCAAGTTGAAATGGAATCTAAAAAATATATTTAAAAATATCCAATATTATGTTTAAGAAATAGAAAATACAATTTGAACTATATTCTTACCATGTGCTGATCCATATCCGGCAGCCATGGCCCTTGTGTTAGAGTAGTAACTTGCTGCAGCCCTGTGACTGTTGCTGCCATCAAACCCGTGGGGTAGAGGGAACATTTCTCCTATGTCCTCTGTCTGAAATGGGGGCTCGTACCCGTTACCCATTCTCGTGGTATCAGGACGTAACCACGCCGCGTGCTGCTGCTCTGTAGCGAGATCCATGATTTTGACTAATTTCTTTTTTGTTATGTTTATGTCAACACTTTCAATTTAAAGGAGTTTCACCTTTTTAACACTTTGTTCACTTTGCGATTATACTAAAACTTTTTTCTTCTAATTCACTATTCACAACAATGCTATGTCAAAAAAATGTATAAATGTAAGATAAAATTCAATATTGTTTGTAAGTTATATAAATATTATACTCCAGAACTAGTTATCCAGTCAAAGTAAATATTATCATTGATGCTGCTTTTTACAACTGTTGATATTAATAAGCACTGTTATTTTATCTTATCTTCAGTAAATAGGTTGTGTTTTATTTTATTTCACAATCCTCGACGTTTCACGCTGGCTCAAAACTAACAGAAATTCCTCCTTCCAATTTGAGTTTTGTCCAAGTCTGTTTTGAGTGTGTCTTTGTCCAATGTAGAAGCCTTGGTATCTGTAAATAAAACAATACTTTGGTATAATATAATTCACCAAATCATAAACCCTTATCAGAAGTTTGCATCTTTGACAATCAATTGTTTATTGTTGAACAGTATACCTAACATACAGTATTATCTTCATAAACAATCTTAGAACTTTAATTAAGACTAACAATATTTAAACATGAACAAAGTACCGAGTGCCACATACTGTTTTGGCAGCATGATGGAAAATATGTTTATTAAAAAATTGCGATATATCCAGAAGTGTATTCATCAAAATAAGAACCATTGTGAA
>ENA-OREC01001912-OREC01001912.1-marine-metagenome-genome-assembly--contig:-NODE-1912-length-11043-cov-12.599398_pt1 | contig 11043 bp, 6 predicted proteins | sample MGYA00248626_ERZ508543 | MGnify/ENA primary metagenome ERZ508543 (study PRJEB26211, sample SAMN05518279) | marine metagenome | isolation source: Puget Sound, Washington, USA | host: Bankia setacea... | reverse complement strand
GTTTTACGAAAATAATCAAACTCGAATTTTCGTCTAAAGATCTGTCCTGTCTCATTAACATCTCATTTGCATATGCATACAAGGATGGCTGAAATGTGACATGTCTTTGGTTTAAGAGGCTGCTAAAGATGTTTTAAATTATGTCAATGTTGATTTGTTGTGTATATTGATGTCTTTTTGCCTGTTCTTTCCAAATAACTAATGCATGTTGCCGAAAACTATTGATTTAACTGGTTTTTCGGCCTCTGAACGTTCCGACATAGGTTTGATGTCGGAACTATGCTACATGTTTTTGAGCTCAATGTGAAGAACCCAGCATTTGCCCAACAGAAAAATAGCTCAAATGCAAAGCATTTTCTTTGAAGAACTAGGGACACAATGAAAAGTAAATAAGGTAGCTGTAAATCTGCGTCAAAACACACAGTTTGGTGGGTCATGGCAAACCCGGGCATGCACCAAAAGTTGGCTAAATATGCCATACACTTTGATCTTATCCGAATTTAATATCATCCGAATATCGTGACTTGAGAGTATTTTTCGTTTTCATACATTTAGTTAATTTTACGGACAGTGTCAATCATTTCGGTATACAACAGAGTAAAATCAATACACACACGTTCAAACAATGCAACAACTAGAGGATAATAATTGAAAATTAAACATTAAATTACCCTCCAAATGAAGACATGTTAGTAGACTGGTTGTTTCCATCAACCTAAAAAATAGTTGTCTCCCCTTTATACCGTTGATCTAAGGTACATTTTCCCATCCCATTTCCCCCAAAGTGTAGTTTGACATTTATAACTAACCGTAATGGTTTCAACGTTTCGCTTATAATATGCTCAACAGTTTAAATGTTAGATCTGAGAGAAATCTTTATTTATTTTTGTTTTTTATTTTTGTGTCACTTTAGTGTATGCTTTTGTGTCGGTAGTGACTACATTCTCTCACAATAATAACCAGTCTGTATTTACAACTTCCGGGAGGAGTGTCATGGCGGATAGAGCCGAATAAATTATGTTTTGATGATCTAAAAAGTTGACGAACAGCAAAATGGATCATATCAAGACACCAAAGGTACTAAATATGTTTATAATAGTTGCTTTTCTGTACGTTTATATGACTGTCATCCTTTTTTTCATTAGCGGTTCTTTTTTTTCACGCTTCAAAACTGTTTTGACAGCCGGACTGTCGCGAATTCAGGTATAATTTTATTATACAAGATTTCAAACATATAATGGAAGGAATTCTCTGAAAACAAATGCACTTTTCGGACAACGGAAATGATATACATTGTATCCTTGTTTAACAGTTGTTTAACAGTAATGTAAATAACTAAATGGTCATCATTTGTCATTTTTGCAGATAAATGTTATTGAACACATTACATCCACTCGTATTGAATAAGCTCTACTTGATTTTCTATACTTGTTTTCATTTTCTGAAGCTTTTTTTTCTCTCGTTTCATTAAAAATGCATAATATATGCCAATAAGTGCCAGAATCTCTACCTATAGAAGTATCTAATACCAGGGTGGGGTGTGTCAGCCATTTGGAAGGCATTTGTCTCCTTATTGCCTTTCAATTTTTCCGATTAACTTAAATGCAAATGCATTGGGTCGGTTTCCTATGGGTGTCAAAACTAAAGCCTCAAAATGCAAGAAACTTTACACTCATAGCTTAGTACTGGTTGGTTCCAGGAACAGATTCGAGAGTGATTTACATAAGCGAAAATTGCATGTTTCACAATTGAACCAAAATAAAATAGTATAAGCTAAAGTAAACTATTGGGCTACACGCATTTGAACCAGTTTGCTAATTTTTGACAAGTACTTTAATTGAGCATAAGTGTGTTTGTAGCCAAATGCAACTTGCTTTAACAGAAGTGAAGAGGTACATTATAACAATATGCACAAATAGATTAGTTAACACTTGTTTTCTTCAGATAGCCAAATAAGATGCATATCTGCATGAACATAAAAAAGTAAGAGGTTTTTAAAAGAATGCCTAGAAAATATCAGTTACACTTTTTTTTGCCTCTGGTTTTCACATATTAATGCGGGAACAACACAAAATATCCACATGAGTTTGTTTTTTGAGAGTTTAATGTGCCTTTTACAGATCAATAGTCTTGCATCGTGGGATATCATTGTTTTGTAATCAAGCTCCTCGTTATTTAATCAACAACACAGTCTAAAAGCTAAGGATTGATGCATTCTTTAGATGCAACACAGTGATTCAAGATCAAAGAATATTTACTCAACTGCTTGCATTTTCAAATGGTGTGACACCCTTACGTAGTGGCAATTATTGACACAGCTGTGCCCTTCATTCCTGGCACATAAATCATAACAATTTAACAGAAATAAACTTGAACCAAGGATGAATGAAGGTAATTAGCCTCATTATTTCAGAAATTAGTTAAATATATCACCCAAAATGCAGCGCAGCTTTGTTAATACCAAATCATACAACACTTTAGGCTAATGTGTATCCACGAACCCTGCAGTTGAAAGCAGTTTGTGCGCTTATCTGCCACTCTGTTTAACTTTTTATCCAAACTTTTCTGGAAAAGATACTTTCAGTGGCATTTTGGTAAAGAGAGAGTTAGGTTTAGAGTGAGTCCAGTATAGAGAAAGTCCAATATAGAGGGATTCCGGTACAGAGAGAGTCTGGTATTAAGGGAGTCCATTATAGAGCCAGTCTGGTTACAAAGGAGTCTTGTATAAAGGATGTCCTGTAAAGAAGGAGCTCGGTATAGAGGAAGTCCGGTATAGAGGGAGTCCGGTATAGAGGTAGTCTGGTATAGAGGTAGGCCGGTATAGAGGTAGTCCGGTAAAGAGGGAGTCCAGTAAAGAGGGAGTCAAGTAAAGAGGGAGTCCGGTATAGAGGTAGTCCGGTATAGAGGGAGTCCGGTATAGAGGTAGGCCGGTATAGAGGTAGTCCGGTAAAGAGGGAGTCCAGTAAAGAGGGAGTCCAGTAAAGAGGGAGTCTGGTATAGAGGGAGTCCGGTATAGAGGTAGTCTGGTATAGAGGTAGTCCGGTACAGAGGGAGTCCGGTACAGAGGGAGTCTGATACAGAGAGAGTTTCAGCATTTGTAAAGTTATGGTTAGTTACGTCAACCTACCACATAATAATTATATCTTTTTCAACACAGCCATTGCAAGTTGTTGTTTATATAGAAAACCCAGGACTTAGTTAGTTGGTGTGTTCAGGATCCATCATGCTTGAAGTTAGATAGAAGTGGCTGTTTTGGTTTCATTAGCACCAATAAACATATGCCACAACCTATTTAACGCAAGTACAAATCAAATCAATTCAACTTTATCTATCTTGTGTGGCATATTTGAAACCATCTCCATTATTATACCCCCAACTACAGAAATGGGGGGGGATATACTCAAGTCAGCAGGCGGTGGTTTGGTGCAGTTGGTCTGTTGGTGTTGTGTCTCAAACTCCTCCCACAATTTTCTAGCAATCTGAATGAAACTTGCTACACATGATTCCTATGATTTGTAGATGTATTGACAGTTGTGAGGCCAGGCCAAAGGGTTCTGAAGTTTTCCGTTTTCGAATTTCTCTCTATATATATGTATATCCTTGTTCCTGTGACAAAGCAAGGATATGGGGTTTACTCATCACAATCACCAATAGCTCTTATCGTATAGTAAAACAAGCGATCATAACCACTAGAGACAGGAATGATCGAGGTGCCATCTACTGCTCAATATGCAAGATGACCGTCCATTTACCATAGGGAGGAATAAATGTATCTGATATCCTTACCACATTGCCATATTAGATAATGGAACAGCACTGGTTTTGTCTAGAGTGGTATGATGAAAATCTGCAATATTGAAACGTTCACTGGAAGTAGAATCAATGCCGTTTTGCATCTCTTATCTTTACTGGTAACTCAATCAGTGAAAGGGATAAGAGTTAATACATTTTAAGGAAGTAAATAGCACTCACCCCTTCAATAGTGTGCTCTCTTTGGGTGATTGACAAAGACTTTGTAAAATATTGGAGAGAAATAGGTTAGAGTGTGTTCAAGTTACTGGGGAAAAAAACCTAGTTGAAAAAAAGGTTTTTGACCACATGTTAATAGCATCTCAGAAAATAATTTAAAGAGTTCTTGCAGATGTATTGGACTTGCAAAAATCTTCATTCCTCTATCAGTACAATATATTGACAAAAGAAGAAAATCACGCATCTTGTCTGACATAGAATTGCTTTGGTACTCTTGATAAATGTAAAGTGTGATGAATATTTCAGTTTTTAGTACACAAGATCCACATACAGATTTGTACTAATAAACAACACAAATATAAGGAAACCATAAGGTGTGAAAAAATCTCTTAGGAAGCAGACAGAATGGAGTTTTTATTTGCTGTACAATAAATAATGATTCGAGTTATTTGTGGTTCTCTGTACACTTCACGTTCTCGTTAAGACTGGTTATGTTATTGATCTAGATGGGAGACCGGAATAACCTGATTTCCATAGAGACTAGGGGGACACTCAACAAAATTTGCATTAAATATTGACTATATGTCTCAGTTTGGTATTATTTATCAGGATTTTCTTTTCCTCGCTTTGATACCTGAAAGGTTTATTAGAGAGAAATTATGCTTTTAGGCCATTCATCATTTAGTTACGATGTCGTGTTACAATCATAGAAAAGCTTGAAAATACTTGACACATGAAGATATTGTAGTCAGGGGAACAAACATTGTAGAAAATGTCCACTAGCCCTGCTCTTCTCAAAGTATCATAAAAATAAGAAAAATGCATGACAGATATCAAAATTTCCACTCATCCTGCATCAAAATTTATACCACTGGTCAGGACAGTAGGACAAGTGGAGTTTTTGTGCCAAATAGTCCCATTTAAAAGTGTTAACAATTATATTTTGATTTTGGTTTAATGCGTAGGGCGCAGTATACAACTATCAATTATTAGCACACACTTCATACAGGGTATTAATTAGTTATGTTAATGTTAACATGTCACTTCTGAGTATCTTGAGTGCTCATTTGAAAACACTGATGCAAAACCTTGCTTGCTGCAACCCTATGGGGAATACACCAAAGCATTAGACGACTAGACATAAAAGTCCCTAATGAGAGAAAATATATGTACAGTGAAGTTTCGCTAATAAGATCACCCTTGCGAACCGACAAAAAGTGGTTTGAAAAGTGAATCGGAATAACAATAGCGAGAACGAAATACAATGAAATTAGATAATTGGGACAGAAAATAGGTGGTCTTTAAATAGTAAACTCATCTTGACATGATGGGTGGTCTTATTATCAGAAATTGACTCTACTTTGCTATGTAGTGTGCTCTGTAATTTGCTATGTAGGATGCCATCATAAGTATCATCAAGTAACCATAGCAACTCTGCTAATAAGACCACCCTTCAGGAACAACAAAAAGTGGTCTTATTATCGAATCTGTCTTAATTGCAAGTTTTTTATATATATATAAATCAGTTGTTTTGGAACTGGAAAAAGAAGGCCTTAATAGCGGTTTATAAAGAGTGTCTTAAAAGAAAAACGTTTACTGTAGAACACAAATGGAGACCTTCCCAGCATCAATGTTAGTTTTGTGAGATATAAGGAATAAGGGACACAACTCTGTAGTAATCAAAAGATGTACTTGAACAGTTGTCTACCCTATAATGGAAAACCAGAAATGTAACTCTTGGACTGATGAAAAAACAACAGGGTGCAGTTGTCTCCCTTGAGTATATTTAGATTATGTATATTAGTTATTACCATATTAGTTATTACCATATTTTATCAAAGAAGAAAAAATAACTTTGATTTGAATTATAGCCAATTTAATATTGAGGTATGCTTATTGGAATACAGAGAATTAAAGATGTTGGTTTGGAGAGTATTGGATAGCTTTAGGATTAAAAACAAGTTCTAAGTTTGTGCCACTAGAGCAAGAAGTAATTTTGTGCTGTCTGGAATATCCTCATAAAATGAAATTAACGTATTTGTTTGGTCACGAGAACCCACAAAGACACAAAATCTTGAAGCTTGCAAAGATGTGAATCGATAATAGCTGACAAAGAGAAGATGACTATGTTTACTTCTGTGGGAAAAAACAAATTTGATTGGTTAACATTGATTTTGGCCAATTGTCAAGTTGCAAATCAGAGATAACCAGCTTGTTGTATATATTACTTCAGTAGAAATAGCTGTATTAAGTGTGTGTGTTTTTTCTCTCTTCCATAACAGGCAGTGATATTTTATACCCTATGGTTACTGCTTTCAGTCCATGCGAAACCTTGTCTGTCGCAGGTCAATGACAGGCAAAACTTGTCTGCGACTGGTAGGAATTTTGGGTTTACCTGTCACAATGACACGTAACTTTTGTCAAATTTTGCTCTATATTCAATGATGTGACAGGTAAAAATTAGCCATGACAGGTAAACATTTAGAAATTATCAGTCAGATTGTCCTGTGGTTTGAAAATAGTTTTCGCATAGACTGTGCTTTCTACAATCAGGTGAAGAATATGTACACCTGCACTAGATGATAAAAGGTCTAAAATTTAAGGTTGTGATTCTAATTTTGAGACAAATATTTTCCAATTTTAAAAGTAGCTACAAATGAAACATCTACCTTGCACTAATCAATATGTACTAGGATAGCGTTTGAAATCTATAATAACAGTGACCAACAATTTAACAGACATAATTTTCAATGACAATTTCTATCTTAACCCTAGCTATTCTAGTACCGGTACATGTTGTCTAATGCAATAGTTGTTTCATTTGAAGCGACTTTTCAAATTTGAACATTTTACCTCAAAATTAGAATCACAACCTTTTATTGTATTGAGCATAGACATATGGATGGTTAAAACAAGATGAAGAATCAATGTGATAAAAAACAAGTGCATAAAGGCTTTATTAATATATAATTCATTACTCAAAAGTGAAAATGGATTTGATAAATTATTCAGCATCCCAATCTATCTATATATAAGTCATCAATGCAAGAGTAACGAAATGATCAACTGATGTACTGATTATTGATGAATGCTTCTATAAGGTTGCCTGGCAATGGAACAGTAGTGTTACTCATTGGCTTGCTCATGTGTTAATGGATGGTTATTCAGTTTGTAGCCAAGATCATTCATTACTTATCACCGATTCCTCAATAGCCTAGTGGACAGTAGTGGTAGGGTGCTGGCTTCGAGTGCAGGAGGTCCCAGGTTCAATCCCCATTTAAGGACCGTGTCATACCATATAAAGACGTTATAAAAATGGTACCAGTAGTTCCCTTGAGTAGCACTCAACATTAAACAGGGGAATACATGGCTCTTTCTCATGAATTAAGATAGGACAAAAATGTAATGGATAAAATTAGGATAGAAATCCTTTGAAGTTGGAGGTCGTGCTGAACCAGAACTGACAAGTCGAATGCTTAAAAAAATAAAATATAATTACTTATCAATTGTGTTAGTTTTCTATGTGTGTTATTATATACATATCAGACTCACAGAGGGTGATAGCATTATAATGTTAAACTGAGAAAGATATATATGTCAACCGAGGCATACGTCTTAGAAACATGAGTTCAAACCCAATCAAATGCTACCATTCTTTCCTAGAACTAGAAACTTTATCCTCATTGCTCAGTACTGGTTGGTTCAAGGAGCATATTTGAATGTGATTTCACAATTTACCTTAAACACAGTATAAACAATTTTTGAAGGCCTTATTATGGCAGATTGGCATTTACATCAACTAAAGTCCTAGTATGTATGTCAAACAAGTTCCCAATTAAAGTCAAACAAACATGTTAGAGCACTTTAGATAACCTAAATGTGTTTTTTTCTGACCATCAAAGCAGTTTTATGGTGTTTATAGTAGCTACGAAAACAACATTAAACAGTAACATAAACCCTTAATGTGGTGTGGACCATAGAATCGACTGCTCATTTAATCTGTTATACCTAAGTAGTAATTAATTGATTTCCAAATCCACAGAGAGATTGCCAACCCCTCTGATCAATAAAACCGTCACCATATAAATTGATTACAAAGTTGCTGAATGAAAGATTGTCCATGGCCATGCTGTATGAAGGTGAACTGTGATTATTTATTGTGTAGCGATAAGGCAAACTAGTTTTTTTGGATCCATGGTTAGTTGAGTCTGAAAAATGAAGGGAAAAAACTCACTCAGGTGGCAAAAAAATTGACAGGCTAGTATTGAAATTTTTGGTTGATTTTTTTGTGATATTGCTTTCTCGTCAAACCTGTGTTTGGAAGCAGTCATGAAGTATACTAATGCAGTCCTTAGAGTTTCTCTGGGCCTCCTTGTTTGCAGCCCTAATCTCCTACATTTTGCAAAAGTATTTTCCGCAAACTATATTTCATTTTACGCAGGAAAACTTTTTCTAGCGACATCCCAAAGGACTCGTACTTTTGAAATCCATGTGACAACCCTGGCCCTTGAAGACATTACACTCTGATATTTTTCACATCCAAAAGTAGCTTTGCGTGGGTAGATATAATGGTAAGTCAGACCAACTTGTTATGCCTACGTGACAGCTTGACAGGAGATATACCATTTTTAGAGCTTCAACATTGTCTGTTACAATCATAAGTAACTGTAAACTTAGAAATGATCGTGTCAACAAAATTTGTTAAAAAACAAAACAAAAAAATATTAAGTTTTTCGTGAATTAACCCTTTCAAATTGGTGTAATGACATACTAGTCTTCTTTTTTTCTTCTGATTGGTGTTCATTAGAAATGGATAGGACTTTTGAAAAATAGTGAACAATGAAATTTAGCTATTGAGAATGAAACTACCAAAAATACTTGATTACAGGAAATGGTGTCTTTTTTTTTTACAATTTCTCAAGTTTGTGTAATGTTGTCTTCGCTATTACTTGTCTTTAATTTTTCTGTAATTTCATGATTAAGGGAAGACTAGAACTTTTGAATAATAGCAAAATTTGAAATATTGAGAATGAAATCCAGTATACAGTACTTGATTGAACAATCGTGTGGAATCGTGTAATGGAGACAGTAATGGCTGGATTGACGCTGGGAGTTCGTTCTAAGTCAGCTTAGATAACAAGTGACACCTGTCGTAAAACTCTCTTCTAACATTGATAGATTATTGATACTTGATTATTTTTTTGTCCAATTGAATTAATAGGTTTGTAAATTCCAGGGTTGATTTTTGATAACTGATTTGTATAAGGTCATTGTTGATTGGGTTTTTATTTCTCCAATTGAACAAATGGTTAATAAACCCTCACCTACTACAGTATTCATGTTTAGTTATGATGAATTTATCATCTATTTGTACCCTCTGTCTGTCCCTCTCTCCATCCAAACATCTCTACTACCAATGAGCCATTCCACCATCCTCACGGCAACACACTCTCTGCCAAACACCCTCTATCACACTCTGCCACACATCCACACCACCACACACCAACAGTGCCACACACCCACAGTGCCACACACCTGCCGCCACTTCATAAACTTAAAAGGTAGTATCTGATGCACAAACTGCCACTATGTCCATAGCCCATCAGTGTTATTTTACCACATGTTTCCCATTCATGGCTTCCTGAGCGTTTTTCTGTAATCCATTTCCACATTAAAGTTTCATGTGGGCACTGTTCCTGGCAGATATTCGATAGGGTGAATGCGAAAAGGTTCTATTGGCTTCTTTAGTTTATATCACAAATCCCATCGCTTTCCTCTCAAATTCCAGGTGCTTGTTTTACAGATACATACGTATCTCTATAAATGACAAGTTGTTATTGGTCAGCTGTACTTTCCAGACAGTCCCGCTATAACATCTTTCGGAGTTATATATACATCATTTTCTCCTATGTGTTATGCTTTTGGAACATAATTTCATCAGAATACTGGTGTAATTTCATCAGAATACTGGTGTTGTATTGTTGTCTTATTGTAAAATAACCGATTATTCAAATGCCAACACCTGAGTTGGTTACAAATACCTCATCTGTCATGCCTATTTTCTGACATTTTTGTTGCTGTCACATTCATCTGCTGTAGAGGTATTTTCACATCAATGGTATTCAATATTGATATATTCAGACATTTTTATCGGGTATTGTCTTGTTTCAATATTGACATTTTGTCTTTAAATAGGACTTTTATTGCAAGAACTGTTCCATAAAAATTGATTAGGCTACTGTCTTTAATTCTTTATCAGGGTCACTTTATGGTCCTAAGATGAGGGTTTACGGCCCAATGGATCTTGTTTGGAAGAAGATAGGGCAGGTTTTATTTAGGACATGTCTAAATTAAAGATGTCCTGTGTTGTGTGTTAAGCTTGCCCTTAAAGTGTGTGGACACCTTCAGAAGCTTATCACAGAATAGGAATATACAAGTTGGAGCATTTTTTGACGATATTTAACGATTTTAAGTCAATCTTCTATAAGGCCCTAAATTTATTTTAGTTTGATTGTGAAATCATTTCCTGGAACCAACCAGTACAATAAGCAATAAGAGTAATTTTAGTTTATTGCTATAAAAACAGTGTAAAAGGTTCTTAGAGCTAGGGCGCATTGGGAAGAACGTCTGACTTGTGACTAGTCTGGTGTAAGTTTGAAACCCCATTAAAAGCTCCTGGTTGTAATCCTTCAGGAAGAGTTTTTACCCTCATCGCTTAGTACTGGTTTGTTCCGGGAATGGATTTGAGCGTGATTTACATGTTAAATTTGCTTGTGTTAGTATCAAACTATAGTAAATCTGTATCAAGTATACTTTTGTAAGTGCTCTGGAAGCAGAGATCTATAGCATTCACCCCTTGTTTAGCAATCGACATTGAACAGGGATATACTGGCTCTTTTTTTTTTAAGAATTAAAATAGGACAAAAATGTAATGGATAACATCTGGGATAGATATCCTTCGAGGTCGGAGGGCTGTTGTGGTGGAGACAAAAAAAAAAGACCTTGCAGAACCAAGAAAAGTCGAACGCTAAAAATAATTTAAAAAAAACTATTATAGACTTTGCTTGACAAAAA
>ENA-OREC01001911-OREC01001911.1-marine-metagenome-genome-assembly--contig:-NODE-1911-length-11046-cov-12.641353_pt1 | contig 11046 bp, 6 predicted proteins | sample MGYA00248626_ERZ508543 | MGnify/ENA primary metagenome ERZ508543 (study PRJEB26211, sample SAMN05518279) | marine metagenome | isolation source: Puget Sound, Washington, USA | host: Bankia setacea... | reverse complement strand
CCCCCACGTGCTTTATCTGTGGACAATAAACCTATTCAAATACCTTGCATCACTCAATTAAAGAACAGTTGTGTTGCCCTTAGAATATTTCTTAGCTAAAACTGAAAGCATTTATGCCTGCATACTTTACGAGGTTATTCACTTTCCATGCTCACTTCTTTCAAAGCTTCACCAATATGAAACAGTGTGATAACAATTACTGATGGGTCATGAACAAGACAACTCCAGGACTCTCCTTTGTTCCTCTGCTGTCAGCAATGGGTAAGTTTAAACAAATACATGTATGCGTCAAAACTTAAGCTTAACATGACCAACAAACATTTACTTTTCCAACAATACATACTTTAAACATTATACAATCGTGTGGGTCTGGTTGCCAAAATGTAAGCTGAATTTCAATTGTCCTTAATTTTGCATTACTTTCTCATTCAAGCATTAGAAAAGACAACATCACTCTGGATCTGTTTGTGTGGATTTTTATTTTGAGTAAGGAAATGTTGACATTGTTTTTTCCACTTTTAATTTTATTTGGAACAACAGCAGCCAGTGTATCAATGAGTACTGTGACTACAAACAAGCAAACCAAGCTTTTAAGCCCCATTGTCACTGTCCAGACTCACCGATGCGTCCCACACGATGGTTCAGAGAAAACCTTGTCAAACCAGGGAGGCAACCAATTAAGGCAGCATCATTTAGGTTTAACCCGGCAGATTGTCCCATGTTTTAATTTTTTTAATACAATTGGAAAATGTAACCGAGGAAAATATCAACATGGGCTACGTGGCACATGACCGGGGCTTTACTGGGTTGGACTGGCAGCCACTGGGATACTACATGTACTTGAGTCACATCAGGATGGACCAGGAAACACACCAACATGACACTATTTAGGCTTATATGAACTTTGCCAACAAACCAAGGTAATTCTGGATCAATATTAGACATCAGACTGCTTCTACTCCTAAGACAAAGTCAGGATTTTGAGAATGCAGTTTTCTAAGGGGCATATAAATGTCTCAGGTCATCTTGTTTTTCCAGCAGTTAACACCAGGAGATACAGGGACTAGGACCTGAACACTTTAGGTTGAACAATTAACGATTTAAGATACCACTAACTAATGTAACCTCAATAAGCTTGAATCAATTAACTCAAATTGGCCTAGCAACAAAGTATGATCAGTAACATAATCACAAAAATAGCATCAACATTCTATCACAGTGGTCAGTCTAAGTAGAGATATTCTAGTACAAATCAAGTGCAAGCATAAAGTAATATCTTATCTTGAGGCTCCATCCCACAGCCTGATGATATAGTGATATAACAGAAACACTTCAAGTCTGGCACTTTCTCTCAGAGCTATTAATACTGGCATACAAGTAAGCTCGAGCAGTTAATACATAAATTTATATGAATACTGGAAATATACTCAACTCAAGTAGACATTTAAATATGTTAAAAATATCTCAATATATTGTATCAAGAGGTTTGCCTTGCAAGTAAGTTTTATAGTCTTGGGTTTAGTATATATAGCTTTCAGCAGTAAAGGGAAAAAAAATCAACTTTGCCGATGCAATCTTCTGTTTCTTATGCATCACCATGGCAACAATATTACAGTGTGCATTAAGTTAGCTAATAAACATGTTTTTCTACGACATTATTGAACATCTGATTAAGATCTTTTAGAGGTTTTGAAGTGAGCACGCTGAATATTATAGCACGGAGCTTTCTTGTTACAGTCTCAATCAAGTGCTATACAGACGCTTTCATTGTTCTGTGGTTGAATGAATTGTTTCCCCAATTGGTTGGTTTTGTAGTTAATTATTCAATGCAAACTGTGAATATTTCTGTTGGAACACGGATGCAGACTTACAAGACTGATCAAAGCCAATACCTCATTGATTCTCATGAAGTTACAATACACAGTGAATTCATTATAAACAAAAAGACAAAAAGACCTGATAAAGAGGATTTATACTGAGCAGATGAATCATTTAAATACATTGTCTGTTGTTGCTTGTCTGTTGAAGCCTATATCCCATAATTTTGTGGAATCCTTATTTAGCTGTCAGGGTCAACACACAATGTCAAAATTAGAGGAAAACATCGAAAACTGGCTCGTTAACTGCACAAAAATTTGCAAAATTTCTTCTCGAGTATGGTTCAACTTTCTAAAAAAAGTTCATCACAGATTTTAATGATTTACAAAATAACTTGCATTTAAAACCACTAGTCAGGAAGTGCCCTATGTTCTTATAATTCAAGTCAAGATTTAGAAGAAAACTTAAGACTGAGATATTGTTAGCAGTACATTAAAGTTGTGAATTATCAAACCACAGAGTTTACTACAAAGAGTTTGTTACACAGAGTAGCTAGGGATGAAGGAAGTGACATTTAAAACAACAAAAATTACATTTATAAAAGAAAGAATCAATCCAAACTATTAAACCATTGAAATTAATTGACTGTTCACAGTAAAACAATGGGATAAACTACTATGGGACCTGTGAGGTATAAACAATTAATGTTACAAAGCCTTGCCTGTTACATATAAATTTGCATAACCATACAAGACAATAATCTGCACCCTCGAATCATTTCAAGCCATTTGATAGAATACTAAACAGATATTTGATCAGGTAGTTTGAATTACAGTTTGCTACATATAGTTTTGTCTGCTTGTGAGGTCTCCAATCAGTGATACATGATGCTATAAAGCATTGAGAACATGACAAACAGCATCATTGTAATACTTGCCAAGTGCTAGAACTACGGCCAGCATCTAGAGTAGACATGTGGCACTAACAGAGTCCAAGCTCTCTACTGCTGGGACTTGACCAATAATTAACATCTAGCCTCAGACAAGTTGAAGCAATTGATGTGTTGTTATACTGATTTCATTGATGGCTTCACTTTTAATAGCTTAATCTACAACTATCCAGGTATCAGGTATTACCATAGCTCCCTCTTACTCATCTGTTCACAGATTATATTTACAGATGGTCTGGCCTTCACGTCTCTTAAATCCAACCAGGCTGATGCTACTCCAGGTTCATGGATTGGTCTTGTTTAATGTAATAAGAGAACTTGTAAAACTAGAGCTATCACGAAATGGAATGATATTCTCTTATCACTGGTGTGTCACAGGAAATAAGGCAAACTATAGCAAATCATTTAGATCACTTGAAAACTGTGGCGTCTGAGGCTGAGAAAATTCCACTTCTGTTGGTTTTGGATGCAGAAAGACTGAACAGTTTAAATAGATCATGATGCATGTTGTTGTTTTTTATCTATGACCCTATCTTAAAGTTGTTTTGGCAGAGTCTGACTTCTAGAATTATTTGAATTGTTTGTGCCTAGAGATTAATTAAACTAAACCGAAACTATACATTTAATCACTCCTCATATTTTGTTGAACTTAAAAATTACAGCTACATACATGTGTATTTGAAAACTTTCACAGAACCCGCTCCAGGATTTATCCTTTAGTTACAGTTTAAAAATGAACCTTTTATATGTATATAGTATACAATGTTGATTTCGATTATATGCAAACAAATGTCCTTGCGATAAATGCACATCATTTTTAAAAGAAAACAATGACAAAACATGCAAAAAAAACTGGTTAGTCAATTATAGCTGATTAGTTAAAAACATCAAGATTGTAATTACACAGACATGCATGCCAGGTAGGCAACACTGAAACTGTATACATATATGTCGGTATTAATGTGCACATCTTTAAACCAAAAAAAGTCTTTATCTCTTTTATGTTGTTCAAAATTAATTGAATTGAAATATTTTAAAATTGATGCTGATTAAATTTTAATTAAGATAAAATTAAAATTACCTTTTTGTCAATTCCAAATGGCAGTGCAAGCCATGGCATGGTGCCAAAGTATTCTGTAAATGCATGTTCATCTTTATCCCAACTGACAAACACCACTTCAATTTTTAAACTTTGATCACTGGCTTTTAATTTATTGTAAAATTCAACCAATTTGGGGGTAAATCCTTTGCACGGGGGACACCATTCGGCGGAAAAATATATTCCTATAACTCTATCTTTACCACATAACGAACTTATTTGCACTTTTTCTCCATTCTGACGAATAACATGATCACCAAGCAAATTCTCCAATGTTCTTGCCATTATGGAATTGCTTTGCCTAATAACCGCGCTGCACATGCAATACACATCACCGGCACAGCGTTTGGGATTTCCCCCAATCTATTAATAGATTTGAGTGACGTAATCACATTACATACAAGTTTAATATGCGGCTCATTGACGGTCATATGAGCGGCCTTTAGGTTTAATAACCGTGGTCCCTAATCTTCGACCTGTTCTAGCTAATGCACGCAGTCAATACATCGAGAAACACTTAGCTACGTAAATAATAGCAGGTTCGTGTCGTCCTTGTTTTTTTATTATAACTAATAATTGGTTATTTTGGAGTTTACGTTTATCAGTTAATTATTGTTTTCATTCACTTTTCTTTAAATTGCGTGTTAAGAGGCTGTGCATGGTGCTTCAGATGGAAAGTGAAAAAAGATACAAGCTGGCTTAAAACGTTCCTTCATGGCTCAAATGACTATAAAACAACAACAAATGGAGACACATTGAAACCATTACTTAAATATGTATTAGCAGTCAAATAATGGTTACCATAGAAACTGGCCAATCTAGTCCATTCATTGTTCCATACATACAGGATATTTCCACACAAAATATACTCTTAGAATAAAGAATAATGGTTATTGCGAGAAAATATTCTAAGCCAGCTTTTATCATTTTTCCCATTCCATCGCTAGTTGTGAAACGCTACATGCTTATTGGCACAGCCTCTCAAGTGTTATAGAAGCATCTTTTACGCAGACAACACTGAAACGCAGCTTAATTCCAGAAAAAAATTGTGTGGAAATATATCGCATTTCCTGCATGGTTTATCTTACTTTTCGGTCATGAGTTTTGTTTCAGGTCCTAAAGGTTGGTCCTCAAACAATATTAAAGTTCAGGCTTTTCTTTGCTATTGTGATACAGTAAATGTACATGTATAAGACAGGTATAACGCAAACATTGTTTATTTTGAATTCACCATATATTGCCATTGAAAATGTTTCCATGTAAATTATAAATACCCACTTTGGCAATGTGTATATAAAATCCCTGTCGGCTCTAGTTAACCGTTTCTTTTATATTATAGTAAATCAAATGTCAATGAAAATAGTGACGCGTTATATGTACACGTGGCGATGTGGTCGAATTTAAAGTTAACTTGAAATTCGACAATATGGCTTGTTTTGTTTTGTAACCGAATTGACTAATACATACATCTATAAATATAAGGTATATGAATCTAAGTAGCACTTATATAAGATTCGATCGTAATCTTGTTTGCCTTGTTTAAATAAGGTGTATAATCCCTCATAGTTATTTCTTAGCTGATATATTTGTTTCGAGGTTTCGTGCGCTGTATAAGTGTATGAGCCCGAATCTGTGTGTTCTTTACTATGGAGTGGCATACGATTCGAGTAGTCTTAATCTCGGGACTTTACTGAGCTAAATATTATCTCATGTGTATACCATCGACACGTACGGGTTAGCATTCATTAAGAAACATTCGAATTTTCCTTATGATAATTGAACAGGGAGGCTGTGGTTTAAAGCAGCATGCATGCAGTCTAAAAGATAGGCTTGTGTTTTTCTTTAATTTGAATATAAGTTAGTGTAGTTGTTTTAACATCTCTTGTAAGTGATGGATGCATTGTAGAACTGTATCCATTGTGATTCGGTTATTTTCGTTAAGCATTGCAGTTGATTCACGCTGATGTAGACGTGTCGCAATGTTTTTATTTGGTCACTGGCTTTTTTAAGCGTTCCTCTTCGTTATATTCTAAAACATTTGACCGTTGTATTATATATGTATCCGCCAGGTCTAAGTTCGATAACATTGTTTGGCAGTTTTCAGAATACGTCTGTTCATTGACATGCACCATCAATAAGTTACGATGTTAACGTTACACAATGCATGCCTACACTTAAACGAATTTCTAATTGGCCACCTAGTTTTTGTTACATTTAAGGAAAAGTATTCGGAGGGAATACAAATAACCAAATGTAAGTTGAATACAATTTATTTGTATTGTTTTTTATTATTATATTATACTATATTATCGATAATATAGTGTAATATAATAAAATAACAATACAGTTTTCAATCTGTTGAATTTAGATTTATTACCGATTATTTACGAAAGTTTTAGATATTGACTCGAACGTTTTACTTTTAAACCTAACCTGTATTCGTACTTGTTTAGTGTTTAGTCGTTGTATATTTAATTGGTTACATCCTCCTTTCTTTGTTTTTAGCTTTACTAATATTCCTGCAGCTTGACACGCATATGTCTAGGTCCTCAGCAGGCGTTTGACATTATTCTAAAAATGACAATGTATATTCGTTATTTTTACCAAATTAACTCAATGGTTTACCCTAGGAGTTACTACTACATGTATTGGGCCCAATATATAATCGCCACTTGACCGAAAATTAAACTCGCTACGTTTAGGACAGGATTACGTCCCCTTGTTGAAGAATTGCAAATGGCGGCGTCTGTAGCAACAAAGCTGGCCCAAGTAGATCGATGAAATTCATTCCGAGAACTTAAATTCTAAAGCATTATACAGACGCGATTTCTACCACATCTAATCTGGTATGATGATAAAGTGAATTGAAACCACATATTTATTTTAACGTTAGTGAATAACAGTGTTAATTTGTAAACAATTTTAACATAGCTGAAGTGTGAAGAATGTTGTTATTTTTTGTTCCAGAAAAAACAGGAAACGATAAACTATAAGCTGTTTGAAATGAAGCTATTTTTTAGGGTAACATGTAATGTAAGCTGATGAATCTATTTTCGTTGTGTAGGCTACTGCACCCAAACCCCTGCTTTCAGGCTGATCTCATGCTATAATATTGTAAAACTGAAACTAGCCCCCAAATGGCCAAAGATATGACACTTGCTTGTAAAAGGTCAGTGGAAATAGAGGACTGTAAGACCCACCCTTTGTTGTTTTCTGACTAAACAACTGTCATGTAATTTTCACATCATTCATTGTCCCATCTCTAGTAACTGACAACAGAATGATTGAAGCCATGCTTTTATACACACAGGCTGTTTTCTTTATTTATATTAGCAATTAGCTAAAAACATGACAAAGAAAATCCACTTATAAACAGGATAACTGAAATGGATAGATGGTTGGGTAGATTAAGGATGTTATGTTCCTATCATTGCGGTGGAGGTTAGGATAATATTGTTGACAGCATTTATATCCTGAGTTTAATATCAAATTGTATTTGTTATTTATTTTTCCTTAAAATCATGGTTATTACAGGTTATGGCTAGTCAAGGTTTTTCAAAAGTGACATTGTTACAAGGGATGTACTAAACTGTTTGTACATTCATTCTTCTTGTTAGGGTAAACACTCAAAGGCAGGCCTCAAAAATTGTCCCCACATCTACTCATCCTGCCGGGCAAGTAACTTGAAAATCCCCTTGCCCTGCAACAAAACCTACTTTCCCTGCATTTTTGTATGATAATATCCTCTTTACTTCCCACTGACAAAGTATGGAGAAATACGGTGTTGCCTGCATCTTGTATTTAGCGGTTACTTTATGTTGTTTTGATACTAGGACCATCATCATAAGAATCTTATAATATTTTGATCAATGATATAATTGTTGTAAAAAAATTCTCCATGTTGATCTCAGTCACCAACTCCAGTATCTGTGATCGAGCACCTAGGCTCTCCATGTTACCTTGGAAGTGTTAATGTTTTATTTGTAGTTTATCATACATGATATATACATGATAGTTCAACTAAAGCACATTCATTGTTTCGTATTATAGTTACATGTACTATTATTATAGATGTTCCTCAAGAGCATTGCATAACATATTTTTATTTATTTTTTATCTTAAGTTAATTGAAAAAACAATTCATAATCCATTTTAAAAATTCTCCTCATATATATAGGTTTACTAGTAAACAAACTCCGATTGGGCGAGTCCTTTTTCTGATATAATATAAACAAGAACAGTAATAAAAGCTGAAACATCGAGTTGATCATGGGCCGAATCAAATGTAAACAATCTATGTCATTATGCGCTCTACGATGCATTAATTAACAAGAGGCTCCCTCTTGTGTGTATTCTTTGACTAGATACAACCATTCTATCGACAGTTAGGCCATCTCATTATCACCCTCATCAACAAGATTATCGTATCTACCGTAATTGCATTGATGTTGTTAAACTAATTGTTTGTATAGTTTCCAAAGCGGTAACTGTTAATCCCCCACCCACTTGTTTTCACAGTTAGAGCTACCACCTGTGTTTATAGCGACTCGCTAGACTGGGTTATCGCTTTTACTCCCCACTTCACACTTAGGTATATCGAGAATAATGACCCCATCAGATTGTATAATATCAGACTGTGTGTATCTCCCTTATCAAACAGTACACAGATTAGTGCCAAATTGATGTTTGCTTTATGTGTTCGGAAGTGTTTGAAGGTTTCTTTGGCAAACTTTTGTTCAGGATAATTATTATCTATTGAGACTGAAAATATCGGACGAGCATGATGAAAAATAAATTCGCCCGACCTCGGATCTTACTTGTTAATACGAGCGAGCCTGCTCAAAGGCCTCCTTAGAACCTTCGTATTATTATCCTAAATGATAAACTGACCAGAAGCAGGGGACCGTAACTGTCACTTATGAGAATAATCATTACAACTTTGCAACATATTTATTTAACTACAATTGTGTTTTTATTTCCTTTTAGAACTAACAAGTCATAATATATTGGGAAATGTGAGGGCAGCCCGTGGCATAATGCTGAAGCAAGGAGTGGTACAGGAAAAACTCTCAGACCTTACCTCCATGAATCAACTACCACCTCTGGGGTAAGTTAGTATAACCTTTCACTAATTAATTTATTGTATTCATGCATTGATCTACAAAGGAATATCAGCTTAGATGTAACAGAAAGCATTTACAACAGATCATGGTATTGTTGGAAAATTAGTGTAAGAAACTGAAATTTTTAACAAATAAATTTGTCATCCTAACTAGAACCTGTGAATACATTGATGTTTACTTCAGAACTCTGCCACAATGGTCTCGAGTGAATACATTGAACAGAGGAGGTTATCCAAAACCTTTCACAAAAGATAAACTCCAAGTAAGTGTTCCATGTTGATTTGTTTTATTGCTGACATGGTTTTCTTCTCTAGGAAAGTAGTAAATGACACTGTTTTACCTTTAAATCAAACTGAACCATACATATTTCTATTTTTTAAATAATACAAAGACTCACGCACAACCAGCTGACTGTTACTCTAATTATGTACATTGCCCTGTAACCTAAAAACTATATTCAATTTACTTAAACTTGAGGCAGTGTATATGTAAAATATTTTGCATCTAAATTATTAGTTTTAGTATGAATTGTTTTCTTTGTTGTGTTTTTGGTTCATGGACATGGCGTTCTTTACAAACAGCTTAACCCCTTTAATAAAACTAACTTGTGTTATCAGCCGCCTGTGGCAGACAAGATGGGAGATGATGCAGATGATAGGATGTTGGATCTGTCAGAGTTAAATCCTGCTCAGAGAATTACACATCTGGAGCGTAGTATACTCTTCCTGAAACAACAACATGCAGAGGTGCTCAAATCTCTACATGAGGAGATTGATGGCCTCAAAAAAGATAACAAAGGTAATGACATGGTAGCTATCTATTGTTAGAAGAGAAAATATGCAACTTTTAAAAACAGTGTGTGTACATCGTATATAGAATGAATTTATGTAACACACAATTAGATATTTTGACCTTAAACAGCATAATTAGTACTTGTTCATACTTCAGGCAAAGTCAGTAAAATTGCATACATATATTGGATAATAACAACATTCATTTACTACCTTTCAAAAAGAATCCAACTTGTTTGTTTTAATATATTGGAAATATGAAAAAAAACAAAAACAAGATTACTGGTCACTTGTGTTTATATTTACATGTATTTATTACTGTTGGACATGTAATACACTACTGCCTGTCTGTGATACCTTGATTATTTATTGGATACTTATTTCAGTGGATATTTGGCAACTTAATCTAGAATTGTCAAAGCCAATGAATGCAAACTGAATTGAATTTATGTGAATCTTCATTTTTATTAAGACCTTACAAATTATATGATGTCAGTTTGTTACACAATTTTTAAAGTGGATACCATCCTTTCTCATGTTATATTACACTAGTCTAATATCAAATTATTCATAATGGTTATCTCACACTGGAAACCGACGACAACATGAGATAAACTGTGATTTTGTGTTTGCAGATCTCCAGTTTAAGATTGTAATGAGTCAGAAACAGCAGCAGCAGACCGATGGTGCTATGGGGAACCCTAGTGCTGGTAGCAGACGCAGTATAGGCAAAATGGAGAAAGGTGAGTCAACGTCTGATCTTCCTATGTCTTCTACGTACTTTGTCTATTGACCGTGCTAGGGCTGTACAAGCTGAAAAGAAAATGAATACATGTATATAAAAAAGTGTCCAAAATACGCAATGTAGGTTTCTTTGACATAAGATATAGAGATTTGATACAGATATATTGTATACGAACATTGACCAGACACTCCCCAATAAATTACATGGACCAATGCATTACAAAATAGGTGATACATGTGAATACAATGGACACGTGTTCTTTACTCTGTTGTAATAACATGACAGTCTATTCCACATATTTCCCTATTCAATATCCGTGTAATGAAATCACGAGTTTCTGGTCAATGTTCGTATACAATAGTTTGAACAAAATGAAGTTGGGGTATTAATATGTGCAAACATGGAATACAGATGTGTACTTCAAATCATTTTTACAAGTATGTCCTATGTGATTGTTTTATTAGTTCAAAGAGTGTTGCTACATGTATATGTGTTTAGTGTGTGATTAAAACAAAGATGTG
>ENA-OREC01001910-OREC01001910.1-marine-metagenome-genome-assembly--contig:-NODE-1910-length-11047-cov-13.137101_pt1 | contig 11047 bp, 1 predicted proteins | sample MGYA00248626_ERZ508543 | MGnify/ENA primary metagenome ERZ508543 (study PRJEB26211, sample SAMN05518279) | marine metagenome | isolation source: Puget Sound, Washington, USA | host: Bankia setacea... | reverse complement strand
TTGTTTGATTGCTGATAAGCCTGAATGTAATATCAATTTGGGATCAGACTGTGTGTATCTCCCTTATCTAAACACTATGTAGATTAGTGTGAAATTGGAAGGCAAGTGTTTGAAGGTTTCTTTGGCAAACTTTAGTTCAGAATAGTTAATATCTATTGAGACTGAAAATATCACTTCCCCTGTTGGGGCGAGTGGATTTTTTGAGGCCTGACTAAATAACATTACTGTGCTAACCTGGGACACATAGTTGTGTACAAGAGAACAAAGTCCATGCTCAAGAACTTCAAGGTTGTCTAACTTTTCTTGAAGCCTTTGCTTTACTTTCTGTTTGGTTCTTTCAACTGCTGACATTTCTGAAAAATATTTGAGTATTGAAAATGCTATTGCAAATAAGAATTACGACATAGTACTGCTGTGTGAGGTAAATGTACAATCAATACTGGTATACTCATCCACAGATATAAGTAAAGTTAAGTTTTTAATCAACAGATTAATTTGAATTTTCTGTCATCCTAATGAAACCATAAGAATATATTAACACATAACCAGCATATTAGGACAATCATTAAATCATTAATTAAAAATACTTAAATGATTGTCTGTTTACAATAATGTAAACTCTTCAGTCATGAAGGAAACAACAGACAATCACGGATGACCAAAGGAAACAGCACACGAGGAATAGAGCATTTATAATTTATTGAAATCTTAGTATAACTATTTGACATTTTTACAATATGATTATATGCACTAAAACTGACGTTAATAATTTTGAGATAACAATGTTATGTCACAGTATACTAACAAATAAAAGTTGAAAAAGATGGAGATATTTTTTTGCAAAAAAAGGTTGCAATTACGGAATGTTTAGTGGCAGATTTAAAGCTCTTATAACGCTTCATTCATGTTTCGCAATAGTTGACTCTTGAAGAGTGATAAAACTGTCTTTACACGATCCCACAGTAGCATCATCTTTAGGCAAATTTATGGAAACCACATTTCAGTTGGGTAGTTCTTCAGACAACTTTCACCTTCTAAATCACTAAAACGGTGGCCTTAAACTGGATAGTTTATATTATACAGCATGACTGTAGCCATTTTGTGTATTTGGTTAAACAAGTCAAATATCGGAATATATTTCGAGCGAAAGATTTTAATCACGCACACGTGAAAAAAGAGGTCAGTTCTTCTTATTAAATATATTGTTTTAATGTATATGTACTAACTTTATAATATTAACCAAAAAACAATTTCATTAACACACATTAAAAACGGCTACGCAGTTTTACGAAACTAATCAAACTCAATTTTTTGTTTAAAAATCTCTCCAGTCTCACCAACAATTCATTTGCATATACGCGCGCATCCATATGCATACAATGATGGCTGAAAGGTGACATGTCTTTGGTGCTACTTAAGATGTTTTAAAGTATGTCAACGTTGTTTTGTTGTGCATGTTGATGTATTTTTGTGTTCTTTTGAAATAACAAATGCATGTATCTAAAAGTTCTTCATTTAACTATATAAATGTGAAGAACCCCGCATTTGCCCAACAGAAAAATAGCTCAATGCCAAGGGTTTTCTTTGAAGAACTATCCCGCGGAAGGGTAATTTCGACCCAGGGTAATATCCGCCGATATCCGATTGCACCGTTTCTGCTTTTCGTTTGCGTACGCTCCACCTTAATCACGTGATGTTTTGTTTACAAAGTCACCAATATATCGTCCAGCATAAATTTAAAAAAAATGAACATACGTAAGGTAAGAAAATATACCAATACAACACACATACAGCTTTCGTCATACTTTACCTAAGGCCAAAATGTCCCCTTTTAAATCCCCTTATTTAACACAAGATTACCATTCAAAATATGTTGAAAGATCGTCTGGTAAAACACACATGTCAAATCAATGACGTCACTTGATGTTTGTAAAATGAAAGTATACTGTTCGCAAAAAACTGGGTGTCAAAGTCTATCAATTTCTTAAAATTGTATGGAAGCTTTTAAATCTAAATAAATCAAGACGTCTATTTTACAAAATATGAAACTTTCTTACCAGTGGTTTTGAAATATTTGCCATATGGGTTGAATGTTTAGTAAACAGATCCCAGATGTGTATAGTGGGTTTATACGTCATATTGTAGCCCAAATAACGTAAGAGAAATGGTGACCCATTTGGGTACACATGTCTTTAAAAGGATAACTCCAATGTATGCACCATGTTGCTAAAATGTGTTGGAAACCATAAAGTGTTCAAATTGCCACAAATTGATGATAAATCATAAGACTATCCTATGAACTAGCTTTACACATAATTTAAGTTATGCAGTGTAGTTTTATAGCTGTTGACCTTTGACGGTCGTAAAAATACCAAGTGACTGCCAGATGCATGCTCAGTAAGTACCTGCCATTTGTGTCAAACCGCTTAAACCTTCGAAAACCTACTAGACGGGATACCAGTTGGGCAAATGACTATTCTAAATAATTGAAACACCAGATAATATAATGTTAGAGCTTATTAACTTATAGTAAGATGTTTGCTCAATGATATAAAGTACACACTGAAACACATGATTTAAGAAAGATGCTGAAATCAGATGAAACGTCTCGAGTCGAAATAATTCGGATAGAACACAATTCGGACACATTACTTTCGCTTAAAAAATAACAAATCAACAGTTAAGAGCGCATTGATTGTAGACAAAGCAGAACGCTAAAAATAAACAAACACACGGATTTTCTTACCATTAACTGTCACTGCCTATTTGTCGTTTGGTAGGAATAGTAAAACGCAACAATGATTTGTCTGCAGCGGCAATGGTCGATGGTCTCTAGAGTAACCCCCCTTTGTATCTAGATCGATCTGTAAAAACTTTCACCCTATGACTGTATCACTGTCGTTATTGATTACTTTCCCTTTCTGCTACCTCTCAACTCTGTTAAAATAGCTTTGATGACAGAGCAAATACAAATCTATTGTAGTTATTTGATAAAACACAGAAACTCGTATTCTAGATATTCAAGCTACCGAGGATCTCAAAAGTACTTAATGTAGTCACGGAAAATGGTTTATAGGTCCGTGATGCAGTCGACAGTGACTGATCGAGTGATTGGCATGCAAACAACATAATGGAACAGCTGAACTTGATTAGGAAATTATATATCCTGTATACCAATGTTAGAAGATTGATTCAACACTGTAAGAAGATGAACTGATACTTCTCTATTACTTAAACCTAGTAACACTTGTAGATATGATGTGTTTGCCCACCTCCCACTTCAACACTTCAATAATTATTATGTATATACTATTTTATTTAAAAAAATATAATCAGACTAGGACAGTTAAAATGCCTGAACTGCTCTGTACATACAACCATTGTCACGACTGATTAAAACGTCTGGCTCCATTCGACACCCACGTATTTTTTCAGTAGTAGAACACTCAGAAATACACAAAGTTAACCATTCTATTCAACCTGTTGGCTGCATGTTTATCCCTAACGGCGACTTCGGGGTTTAAATCTAGGTTGATGAGGTGTGAGTCCAGTGCGCTAACTACCGCGCCACTCGGACAGCCTGTCAACACAATCCGTTAATGATTGCATTGTGGCCGTCTTTCTATACAGATGTGACAGAACTTTGGCTGTAAGTACTTCTAAACAAAACTAATAAACAATGTGTGTATTATATTACGCTCGGTTTACTTTAATTCGTTTGATTACCTTTTCGTTGTCCTTGAAGAATAGGTTAGAGTCGAACGAGCGGATATTCAACTCAGTGCTGATGTTATGCAACTATTATGAGTGTTTTAAAATTTTAAATCTTGCATTACTTTATCATGAACAATGAAATAAAATAAAACTCGGCGGGTAACGGACACGGTTGTTATGGTCTCTGGTAATTTTCCAAACGGCATTCTCTGAACCACCGGTATTTCAAGATTTCGAAACAAATTTCATAGTTTTCCGTTGATATATATACAACAAAGTCAAATAACTGTACGTAAAAGACAGGTTGAAAAAAGTTAGTTAATATATCGCGTGTTCATCTACTAGAGGGGGCATTTAAAGATTTCCAAATGTGTATGATCCAATGCATCTAAGAAGTGTCATATTTCATTATTTCTATTGTAATAAATGGTTTGTTAAGTTTACCCCTATTAAACATAAGACACATAAACACGTCACGCGATTAATGTGATTTATGGCCAGCGTGTGTTAATTTGTTTTAAAGCAGATAATTCCCCCCTTATAATCTGTTATAGCTTCTATTAATTTTTAAGGTACTTAGGAATAATCAACCCTATTCAGTGGCCATTGAATAAACCAAAGTTAAATAGTATCAATTCTGTGTTTAAAGATTACTTTGCCAGTGTATATATTACATTCAGGGGTCTTTAAATTCAAATATCCTCACAAAGTTTATATGAAAACGTGCCAAGGCATTCGTGAGGGCGATATTGATAGATCGGGCTCGATTCAGATACAATACAGATTTAGTTATAGTAGCACGGCTCAAGTTTGTATGGGACAACAAAAGACGTCTTTATGTTCAAGCTTAGTTATTCAGTATTGTATTGTTTTAGTTATTGACTAGTGTGGATAAAGTATATACGCGATCGGACTATTATATCATCTTATCACAGTAGAAATGTAGCGAGGTAGTGGAATTAACTTGATTGACTTTAAGGTTTCAGGACGAGTATATTTGGCGCGTCTTTTATTACAGCAGACGAATTGTTGACCGAAACATCCATGTCAACACATTGAAAACGACACCTTTTGTGTTTGCTGTAATTCATTTTGGAATTTTCTATCAGGATTAATATTCATTAGATCTGTCATCACACAGATAATCAACACCTGAACAGAAGACGACTATACAAGTGGATTTTTGGATTTTTGGATACCTTTCGGGAAACAATACAACCTATAAGTGTTTTAGAAGGAGCATCGCTGACTTGGATATTTATAAAGAAATAACAACACAAAGAACAACATAACAACACACATACACCACAACGATTCTTACAGTGTGACGTAATTCGTTCAGAACATAATTTGTGAAGAACAATTTGAAAAGTAAGGTTTGGACTATAGATTTGAAATTTGAAAGAGAACATGTTACTTTTATAACTTTACCGAAAATCGAAAACAAAATGTTACAACATAAACGGATGCTTATCAAAATGTGTAAATAGGTCTGCGTGATTAGACGGGAACAGAATAGCAGACGACAATGAGTGGAGTATCGTTACCACCGATCCCGGGCGCTGTGTCGCTGCAGTATCACAGTGTGCCGGTATCCAGGCCCGGTAGTAGTAGTAGTGACATTGGTTCGAGCGCCTCGACCTTCCTGCCACAGATGTATTACGGTAAGTGTAGTAGATATCCTTACAGAACCCTCCGTATGTTCAGACATTATGACTATTTGTAAGCAACTTTATTATAAACAAAACAGTAAGCAAACAGGACCCCAGACCATTTCTCGTCTAGCGAATACTAACGTAAAGGGTCGGCCGCCATATCTTCTAAGAACTCTCAACCAAGAACGTTAGACCTTAAACTTAAAAATACAACTGCTTTGCAACTAAAGTGGAGAACAAGCTAATGTATTACTGTCTTAACTATACATTATTGTAAACATGTTTATCTCTGAATGACAACTATGTTTTATGAACGTTTAAATATTACAACTAAAGTTGATAGACGCATAGGAACCTTTTTGGCAAAAACGAACCAGGCAGTTTTTATACATTTAAAATTGTATAGTTTATGAACTCTAACCTCTAAGGAAAGCCGAATCATAACACTTTGCATTGCGTTCAAGACGTCATGACTCATTTACTTCGAATCTAACTACTGATTTCTCAAACAATTCGAGCGGTTTCTTGTATTTATAGTTATGTCTAATACTGCTTCAATATTTACTTTGGAATTCTTCCGGGCTTCACATAGTTAAAACACGAAATCACTCAATCAATCAAAATAACGCTTATAGAAAAGAAACCACTTTCAAGAACGCCACTGTGCTATTCCAGTAGGAGGTGCATTTTCTTGTGAATAAAGCATTCCACATCTGCACAAGCATAGTGGTAGGAACTCAGTAGTCTATAGGAAATGTCTTTGTGATCATACAATTTAACATGTTTTGAAGTATTCATTATTGAGTCATAAGGTTATGATGTAAAAAAAATTCAGTTTAAAACATAATTACGTTTACATTCACCTCGCCAATAGTGCTTTTAGATTTGTCATTTATTCCTTCTCGCTGACCTGTTAAGACAACATTTTGTTAATGCTTAGTTACATAATATAGAACGTTTAATCCACGAGGTTGGGTAAAGGTGTTAGTGATTTGTTTATACGGTAGGTTAAAGGTTAAGCGTACAGGTCAAACGGTTGAGTAGCTTATTTGAGCAAAGCAAGGATTGGCGTGTGAATTAGTACATTTCAAAAGAGTTTTGCTGCGAACCTACGGTTTTCCTTTTTTCCGCATGTTAGAATATAGGTTTGAAAAAAAATACAATCAAATCGTCAACGCTCGAATCCAAAGCGAAGTGGCTATCTTACTTTTATAAACACGTACAATATAAGTTCGAATCAAATGAGTGCACCAATATTAGTGCGTTTTCTATGAATATTAAGGTTTGATTACAGATAGGTTACATTGGAACAACTTTAGAACACATGCTTGCTAAGAAAGGCAGTATTCGCATGTGCAAAACAAAACTAAATCTGCTGTAAGTCATCTCATATGTAAAACACACAACAATTTCTCCAAACCGGGTGCGCATAACAAACAGGTTTTGAGACATGTAAAGATAAGTAAACTATATTCACGTATATGTTTGTCCAATATCACCATTTTTGAGTTAAAATATTACCAAAGTCAATGTTACATATATGTTTTTTTGTTATAAACAAGGACATTAAATCTAAGACAAAGTGAACAGTCCGTTGTATGAAACTAAACCATAATATAGAATATACTTTCCCCTTGATTTGGTGTCTCTTACCCACATAATTCAAAACACACTTATCTTGCAGAGATTTGTACTGATATACAGGTATACGTTTTGTCAACATTTAGTAAATCCTAAATTACTTTGTTTAGCTAAAATAGTCTACTATGCAAACTGGCTGATAGTTTTCTGGTTATATGCTTTAGTACAAAATAAACCTCATTCGATCTATAAAAAGAGATAGGAAAAAAGAAGCTTGTGTACTTTTGGGTGTTTGAGTATTGCATGCCGATATAGGTCTCACGTCGCATAGTCCCTTATCCTTGGGTCTCGAAGGAGGTAGAGATGTTGTTCATTTAATGGCGAGGGGGTATATGTTAATGGGGTTGAGGATATGGAGAGAGAAAGAAAAGAGAGATAAAGAATGAAAAGGAAGTAGGGAGGGAGACAATATGATAGAAATATGTACGTTAGCAAAGAAAGATAAAAGAAAGAAATGATAGATATAGGCAGAGAAACCAAGCAAGAGCGAGAGACAGGAGAGAGAGAGGTTTAGAAAGAGAAAGAGAGAGAGAGAGAGAGAGAGAGAGAGAGAGAGAGAGAGAGGAGAGAGAGAGAGAGAAATGAGAGATAGGAGAGACCGAGAGAGTTTGGGACTGTGGGTTTATCTAGGAGCCCACGACACTGCACGAACCCTGCATTGATTTTTCCTGATAGCGTGCTTATACAGATCTATAGAGCTCTTCAATGATACGCTTCTGTCAATATTTTCTCTCTATTTGTTTTCATGAGCATATTGTACATTCCATCGTGCCGGGGTTACCATCGATGGGCAACGTATTTAGGACACATTAAGGTGATACACCGAACTACGATCTCTAAACTTCATAACACTCCTGTAATTCTCTGAGAACAGATCATAATGGTTGTTACTTAGCGTTAAAACCCGTTTTCCTTCACTCTTCGCTTAATTAATACAGTTTTACCTCACTCGGATCCTTTTTAGCTAACGATTGATATAAAAAGATATATACAAAATACCAATGCTTTATTGATGCAACACCTTAAATTACTTATATTTGATCCACAATGCATCTTTTGTTTTAAAGAATATGTTGTAATAGATAAAGTAGAGTTATTCTACTTGGCCCTACTTACGTTCCAATATGTCCACCATAGTTTATTCTGTCTTAAGAACGCTCATATTTATTCATTACTGATAGGAATTCTTTGTGACAAATCTTTGCAGTTGTAGACTCTACCTTTTTAACAAATTATAACACATTTTAAAGGCCAGTAGTACGGTTTCTTTCTTATAGCAAGCATTAATTTACACTTCTTCAATATAAGGCGTACACAAGAGAGAAAAAACGCACTCCTTTATTTAACCAAAAACTGACGATATTTTACTGTTTTGTGAAGTACACACGAATTGCGTTAATTTACAAGAGTTGAGAGTCTATTCGATGCGATATTGACATTTCAAAATCCTCGAAAAGAAGTTTGACAAAAACATCGTAATCTATGTTACTAAGTACACAACTCAAGCCCGTCCAATGAAACTAATACAAAATAGCAACACTCGAAATTACGTAAAATTAAATTCGTAAAAAATCGCAAATCAACCACTATTTATAGATCGACATGAATTTTAACCCAACAGTATCCTTTATATATTAAACAACTGACGGGTGCTTATGGAGAGCAATTCTTAATAATTAGTTGGTGCAAAGAAGTACTTTTTTACTCAAAACGAATTTACATGATTTGTCAAAGAAGTAGAACGATGTGCTTGTATTTAAGGAAGACGAAAACATCAACGATAAAAATCCACTCATCATGAAATTACAAAAAAAAATTCAAGTGTCAAGTTATAGTTTAATAAGCAATTCTTCATTGGAGTGTGTATTCTGTGGAAGATATTCAATACGTCTCCAATAACGTATTACCTGAGACGTTTTGTGACAATATAGGCAGATAATGCATTGTACAGCCAGTTTATATCAGCAGTTAATATATAGTTGTTGTAACCATATACCCGGCATGATATATTACTTATGCCAGTCTATGTTTATTGATTGCTGACTTTTTGCAATACACCGTAACAAAAACAAGATAGTCTGCCGATTTGATTTCTTAAGTACATCGATAGGCAAAATATATAACAGACAAAATGCATGATTTATATATTTGAGAAAACAGTATGTCTAGTGCAGTTCACGTAAAAGCCAAACTAAAAAATAACTATTTTTTGTTAAATCTGAAATATATCTGTTTTTCAAAGAAAGGTACATACCTCTTCACAATAAATAAATCACAAACATTGACACAAAGCATGTTTTGTGCAGACAAAGTGCACCGACAAACTCCACTGCATTCAATGTTCAACAAACCTAATACATATTAACAATAGTTACTTATTGGACGGTCGTTTTTAAATAATTGATTCGATTTGATTTTTTAAAGAATTATATTTTGAATTGTAACTAAATGCAATTGAAGAATAGGTATGATTTATGTGATTTCGGGCAAAAAAAAACTACCTGTTGACTGTATATCTAAATGGTCGACCGACGTAAATATGGTCACGTAAGTTACAGCCATAAATAAGTTTTAATGCAAAACAAATCCACACACAACTGGTTGGCAATTTATTCGTGTTTATGCCTCCGACTGGTTTAGTTTTGAGGACATGCTTTGTTTGTCGTAAAGCAACACTGTGGGTGACTGTACGTTTGTTAATATATCTATTTGATAATTAAGACACCATAAATTGGCCAAATAAACCATTGTTTTATATCGAAAAGGCTCTGAACCGTTAATGGCGTTGTACTTTATGCTACCAGACTTGCTTAGTATTGGTTGGATTCTATTTTTTACTGCGTTTCTTTTGACAGAATGTACATCCCTACAAGTACACTGACATCATACTATGTGAACATGAACGGGTATGATGTATTAACTATTGTTTTGTTCACTTGTTTAATCTACGTATGTGCCACACTCATGCTGCGATATAATACTTATTGTTTATGTACATGTGAGACAATATATTTTATACGGTGCAATTGATTTCACCTATGTCAAGTATTGTCATCATGTAGAATGACAGCTCATCGAGGAGCGTCTCTGATATTGCATGTGCCATAACTTGTTCACGTACTTAAGTAGTGCATACGTAAACCCTTTGTAACTGATACAACTTCCTTATTTATGGAGATATATGATGTCAAATATTGTCATTTTTCACCAAGTCAGTAAAATATTAACGTTGATAAAAGCAAGGTCGTAGAATCAATCACCAGTTACATATCACATCACATTACTTTCTATAGTTAAAGACTACTCGTAAAATACAGAATTTAAAGAAAGCTTAGTTTGAAGAGCACACACCACGTACAACTAAACCGTACCTAACAAAAGAGCAAAGTACTTTCTGAACGTGTGGTTTGAATGTTTTATCATTAAAATTATATTCCGCAAAAAAGAGTTCAAAACAAAGATAACTATTATGATACATTCTCAACACCAATAACTCTATTTAGGTATGTTGATAACTTGCTGTTCTTTACTTTATCTCACTATTACGACCACTTCATTATCAAGACCGCTGCTTCCGGTTTGGTGAGTCCATTAGTACAACTATCTCAGTTTCTAAGTTCTGCAGTCTTTGGACTTGTATTCATGTAACAATATACTGTTTACTGTGCAATACTCATTTACACAAACACACCTCTCTTCAGTTAAGCATATGGTATTACATACACTTTACAGAACACTATACAATCGACAGAGTTCTTCACTATTTACATAAAGGCGGAACGGTCTGGTAAGAAGTTAATTCTCTCCCATCCCTATGTAACAATGTATCCCGACTTATAAGTCTAGAGTCGAGGGGTCTAAAGTTCATAGGGTTTAAAAGTCCACGACAGATGCCCATATCGATATGCTAGTGTTTGATCCCGCTAACACTGAACATACATCTCAAAGCTTGGCTAGAACCAAAGACGCATATCTTAAAAGTGTTGGCAAACAAAACAATAGCAACAAGAAGCCTTCATAAGTTCAATGCAGGCCGC